>Ga0209075_1003585_pt1 | contig 12802 bp, 14 predicted proteins | sample Stecom2011_FD_187523 | JGI IMG/M metagenome (GOLD analysis project Ga0209075, IMG submission 187523) | Agricultural soil microbial communities from Utah to study Nitrogen management - Steer compost 2011 (SPAdes) (version 2) | ecosystem: Environmental > Terrestrial > Soil > Agricultural land...
AAGCTCATGTAAATCACACCCAAAACGGAAAGACTTTTTTGAACAGCTAGGAAAAGAGCCATTACAAAGTCTCGCAAACCGATACTGCCGAAAACCCAACATAATAAAACGCCTTATCAAAAAATGCATAAGAAAAGCAAAGAAAATTATAAAAAGAGATCACTAATATTTTAACACTTAAAACATAGGGGTCATAAATGAACTGGGAATACATAATTACAGACATTAACGTTGTTAATTTCTATCATTTTTAGTTTAATAACAATTTTTAGTAATAGAAAAAAGGATAAATTTGAAATAAAAAAGGGTGAGATTTTAACATTGGGTTTATTAGGTCGTTATTTTACCATGCAATACAATTGCTGGGATCAAAATGGACACATGAAATCTGATAAGATTAGTATTGATATCTATGTTCAATCTCTTCAAACACTAATTACAGACATTAACGCTTTAATTCATAATCCTTTTTATGTTGAACTTTTGAATAAGTATCCTGAATTTAATTTATTAATATTGTTATTGCTTAAAAATATAAATGAAAGAAAAAACAACACCATAATGGCTGTTGATTATTATCTCTTTAAGATTTTTTTTGACTTATATAACAAGATAAAAATAGAAATAAAAGATAAGGATTTATTAAAAACACCGTTTTATAAAGACATAGAAATAGCTTCAAATTTCTTAAATAAAGAAATTCCAAAACTAATGCCAATTCAATAAAACAACAAGAAGCGGACATTTTGACCTGATGAGTGGGGCTGGATTTTGGGGAGTCTATCAGGACCCAAAAACAAAAATTCTAAGAACCGTTCGTGGTTACGCTTTGGCTCGTAAATTCCCTTGAAATTATTCAAAAAAATTATAAAAAACGTAATTTTTAATATTCTTCTTGTTTCTTCAATCCGAAAAGCCTATATTTGTAGCAATTCTACAAAATAAGGTGCTTTATGCTGTTAAAATTCAGTTTAAGTAATTTCTTTTCAATAAAAGATGAAATTACCGTAGATTTTAGGGCTAAAAACATTGCTACAAAGGGAGCAAAGGACCTTTCGGATAACGTTTTTACTTACGATAACAAAAAATATCTTAAAACGATTGGTGTTTTTGGGCCAAATGCTTCTGGAAAATCAAGTATAGTCAAGGCTCTTGAGTTCTGTTACGAAACCGTTGTTAAGTCTCATCTTAATAATAATGGCTCCATTTTTAATTTTATGCCTTTTAAGTTTGATAATTATTTTGAAAAGCCTAGTACTTTTTCCATCAATTTTATTCAAGATGGCGTTGAATACGAGTATTCTTTTTCGCTTACCCGTCAAGAGATAATTTCAGAAAGTCTTTATTATTATCCTGGCAAGCGTAAAGCAAAAATATTCACTAGACAAGAAAAAGTCGGCAAGCCTAAAGAGGAAATTTACAGCTTTAGTGAAGGCCATTTTGTAAAACCAATGGATGTGGCACAAAGTACTAGTCGAAACACATTGTTTATTAGTAGAGCGAGCCAGATGGATAGAGAACTTGCAAAGAAAATCTATAGCTTTTTTTATAAAAATTCTTATATAGGGCTTCCATTAATTCATAATAATTATGCAGTCGTTTTATTCAAAGAGAATAAGGAATTGATTTTATCTGCTTTAAAAATGGCCGATAGTGACATCATAGATATTACAGTAAAGCAACAAAAAGTAAATATTCCAATGTCACCAGGATTTATTCAACGAGGAAGAGAAGCGATACCTAATATTCCCCCAATGCAACAAGAAATTATAATTCGCTATATAACAAAACATAAAAAAAATCCAGAAATTCTATTTGATCTTTTTTCTGAAGAATCAGACGGTACAATACAATTGTTTTCTCTTTTACTTATTCTTCTTGATGTTTGTAAAAATGGGAAAAGTCTTATTGTAGATGAATTTGATGAAAGTCTGCATAGTGATTTAGCTGAGTTTATTCTTAACATGGTTTATGCTTCAAAGAATGCTCAACTACTTTTTACGAGCCATAATACTAATTTAATAGATGTAAAAAAACTTAGAAGAGACCAGATTTGTTTTACAAACAAAAAAGAAGATGCCTCTACAGAGTTCTATTCTTTGTTTGATTTCAAAGATTTCCGTGAGAATATGGATGCTGAAAAGGGCTATTTACAAGGGCGCTTTGACGCTGTTCCATACACATTGTCTTCTATAGAAGCTATTAAAAAGCTGTTTGAGAAATGACATGAAAAAACAAAGTACTCGTTCTTCTAGAAAGATGAAACAAATTATTCTTGTGCTTTGTGAAGGCGAGACTGAAGAATGCTATATAAACATGCTCAAACAGCAATACAGGTTGCCCATAAAGGTGATATCAAAAGTGGTGGGCCAAAATATTGATGAACTTGAAAATAAACGAGAAACCTAGCGTTTCATATCACCGAGAAAACAGGTAGCTAATTTTTTGGGGAAGCTTACACAATTACAACTGTTTTACGACTGTAAAAAATGTTACTCCGTTTTTCCAACCATATTTAGTGTGTTTTTGTCCGTTTTTCCAACTTTTTGGGTTTAGGGGAAAATAAAAAACGCCTTGGTGGTGACCAAAGCGTTTCTATTAAATGTACAAAAGAGAATTAGAAGTTTTTGCAGGTTCCCTTCCAGTAACCTTGTTCACCAATAATCGGGCCATTGATATAAGCACCGTTTGTGCCTACAAAGTCTGCCTTGCGGAAGTCTTCGCCGCCAAGATGCCAGCGCATCCAAGCCACAGTGGCAGCCATACCGCCCCAAGAACCAGAACCGTGACCCCAACCGCACTCTTGTGGACCTCCCTGATAATCAGCAGCACACTCTGTACCTTGGCCACCAGTCATCTTGATGAGGCATGCAGGAGCCGTGACACCTGCGTTATTGTAGTCAGCGACTGCGTTTGGACGTTCCATGCCACCTTCACCATAGACAATAGCAATAGTCTTTTGAGGGCTGACCTGAGCCATGGCTGTGTGACCTAAGTCGCCACTATTATTCATTATGGCGGTAATCACGCGACTATCTTGAATTAATGCCTGTTCCGATTCCAAGCCTCCCATGGAGTGACCAGAGCAACCGACTTTAGACATGTCTAGTTTCTGGTAGAAAGGATCGGTAGCAGTATTGTTCTTATTTTCGAGCCAGTCTATAGCAGCCTTTGCCTGGTTAGCATTACCTGGAGATTCTTTGAGGGCGATGACCACAAAGCCGTGAGAAGCTAAACGACGGATAATACCTTCGTAAGCACTTGGCGCGGTTCCACCACCTGGGCCCCAAACCACAATACCATGCTTCTGGGTAGTAGAAAGATTCTTCGGGTAGGCAAGAATGCCTCCGCCGTCAAAGCCAGTATTAATTTTGTATTCCACTTGCATATAGTTTTTATTTTCATCCTTGTCGTTGGCAAGGTAAATACCTGTAGGAACAACCACTTCGCTGCTTGAACTTACTGGAATAATCTCGCTGCTTGAACTTACTGGAATAATCTCGCTACTGGAGCTTACTGGAATAATCTCGCTGCTAGAGCTTACAGGAACTTCGGATGAGGAAGAAACTACGACACCTTCGGAAGATAAAGGAATTTCTCCAGAAGATAAAGGGAATTCTTCGGAAGAGGAATAAAAAGCATCTCCAGAAGAGCTGGAAACATCAAACGGTAGTTCACTACCACTGGAAAGAGGCGGAACAAGAACTTCTTCACTGGAACTGGATAAAAGATCACCAGTGACGTTAGGGTCTACAGGACCAGATTCGTTACCGCAGTTTACAAAGACAAAGGTGCTTAAAGCAACCACAGCCATACCAAAATATCTAGACTTCATAGTCTAACTCCTTTTTTTATACCAAAACCACATTTAAACTACTTTTTAGCACATGCAAAACTATCCAATACAAGAGTATTCTTATGGACAATATGTCAACGTATTTGACCAAAGCAAATAAACTTGACTTTTAATACTGATGTTATTGTAAATCTTTATTTTCAACCCCTTTTTTCCATTATTACACGTAATTACAAGGGCTTAAAAATGTGGTGTTTCAAGCCTTACTTTTCGTTAAAAAATCCTGATTTTTAAGCTCACTTTTCCATTATAACATGTATTTTCAATTTTAAAAAGAGCGGTCATCGAACCCAACATTTTGATTTTTTTTCAAATTCACATTTTCTCAATAAAAAAAAGACCGGCTACAAAACCGATCTTTTTCTTTAAGCGTTTATTTGTTCAATAATCTGAACTGCGAAAATTTTTAATACGCATAACTAGTCTCTACTTTACATTTACTCTTTGTGTTTTATGTTCGTATCGGACCAAGTATGCGCCTGGATTTTTGAACTTTGCTTGCAAAGCATCGACTATGTTTCCACCATGCAGCAGTTCTACCTGGAAACTTCCCAAGTAGCGTCCTTGCATGTCAAACACACTTGCAGAAGTCGATGTTTCTACAGAATAGCCTAAATTGTTTGCGATAGAAGTAGTGCCACTAGACGACATGCCTGCGATAGAACTACTTGAAACTGGCAAACCGTATTCAAAAGCACCTAAATCGGAAGCAGCACCTGCATAAGGGAACCCGAGATCCTCGCCTTTGTCAATGGCGCGGCTCCCCTCCTTGAGTTTCAAAAAATCAACGTCCGGCAAACTGCCGTCAGCCTTGCGCGGGCCAAGCATTCCCGCAATCTTTGAGAGGTCTTGGCCAGTCACGGTCATGCTCGGGTCATCGAGGCTCAAAAAATCCGATTCCGTTAAATCCAATTTCAAGTTCCAGGTGTTGTTTTCACCCGCAGCGCACTCAACTTTCTCATCGACAGTGGCGCTTTTAAACCAGCATTCCCCAATTTGGGAAAGCGTGTTCGGATAGGCAATGTTGTTTTTCAGCACATGTGCGTTGTCGCCCGTCAAAGGGGCGACGTCGGCAGTTTCTCTACCTTCGGAGTCGTATGTCTTAGAGGCCATATTAAAGGAACGGTCTTCATTTTGGTAGGAAGTATTGTTAAGCCATTTGCTTCCGGCACTGGTGTAATTTGCATAAAAACCTGAAGCCCTATTTTTCCAGGCAACGCAATACTTGATGAGATGGTGCCCCTTGCCCGTCTTGCTTTCCCCCATCTTAATGCCGTAGCCATTGCCACTTGGCGGTTTTTGGGTCCCGTAATCGCTGTAACCATTTCCCATGGCATAACTGTTCTCCATAACCACGGGGAATTCCTGATTAATAAAGTCGAAGCCGTCATCGCTATTCCACCAAGCACGGCATCCATAGAACTTGGTGGTGTCACCAAAACCGGGTTCTTGATAATGTACGCCAAAACCGTCGGCATTTTCACCGTCGCCCTGGCGCCCGTCGGGGTCGTAGTTGTCGTGGGCGTCGCAGTTGAGAAAATAATGACCGCCGCCAGGTTCTGTCCCCCCTTCGTTTACGAAGAATCCAGGACCCGCATTGTGGTGGCTTTCCATCTGTTCCAAAATAACGTGCCTGCATCGCGTCACGTAAACGCCCGAGTTCGAATTGTACTTCATGGGAACGTTGCGAACTTCAATCCCCTTCAAGTGCAGGTAACTGGCGTAAATCAAAATACCAGCGGTATATTCCAAGTCCGTCGATGAATTCGTCTTGTCGAGTGCCTGGCCAATCAAAAGTTTAGTGCCATCGAAAATGGGGCGTTCCCCTGGGTATGCAAAGTAATGGATGCGTTTATCATCACTTTCGCCGCTTGTGGTGAGCAAAACACCCGCAGACATCCTGGCACGTTCGCAATAAGTGGTATCGTGCATTTCATAGACACCGCCACGAATCCATACGGTATCGCCCGCATTTACTACGACGTTTGCTTTTTTAAGCGTTGCAAAGGGTTTGTCCTTTGAACCCATATTACTGTCATTTCCGTCAACAGCCACATAATAAACGGCACCGAACGCCTGGCCCACCCACAAGGTAAGTAGCACAAATAAGAACTTTTTACACATAGACACCTCAAATAACTGCATTTAATATATTCTAAAAAAATTTGATTACAAAAAAATGTTGTTCTTGGCTCAGACAAAGATGCAAATCATTATTTTACTTACAAATCAGATGCATCTGCTACTGCAAATTACACGATATCTGGTACAACGCTAATTAATCATAATCCATCACATTCTATTTATAAGGGGCTCTTTCGTAAGCAAGAGCTCCTTTTTTTGTTTGGGAAAAAAGCCAATTAAAATACTCCACTTTTTAGGGGCATTCACCGCAAGGTTTTATTTTCATTCACAATGTTTTATTTTCATTTCGAAAAAAATGTTTCCACAAAAAAAGCCCTGCGGATTCAAACGTCCCAATTTTCAGGAACACTATATCGCAAGGCCTATTTTTTATAAAAGTTTTTTACTTAATCGTCACTTGTGTCGTGATAGCATTACTTTGCCCCTGAATAACAAGAATGTAATTGCCTATTGGAGCATTTGTTTTGAATTCTACGTTATCTGTGCTTTTTATTTTATGAGTTTCTAAAACTTGACCAATAGGGTTTAGTAGCATAACTTTGAATTCAGGCTCTAGTGCCCCGATAATCCTTATGGTACGCCCTTGAACACGGACTTGTTGCTCTTTTAAATGAGTAGTGTTTTGTGTTATTATTTTTACTTCTCCGCTACCCGATTCATTTTCGTATAGAGGGTAAAGCGCTTCGGCCCAGAGTTGGTGTATCATGTGACCGCCACCTGTTTCTCCATTAGGATGAACGCCATCACTTGCTAATAATTCTGGGTGTTCTCGGAAATAAGTGTATAAATCAGGGCCTTTAGGCAATTTATTTTGTACGGTTAAGCTATCAATAGCTTCTAAAAATTTAGGGTTAATTTGCCACTGGGCTTTTGCAGAATCGGTCGCGATGATTCGAGCTAAAATGGGAACAATATTATGAGCCTTTGCAGAATCAATAATAGTCTGCATGTTTTTTCGGAAAGTCTCTAAATTCCAATCGCCACCACCCCAGGCGTCATTAGTCCCCATTTCAATGGCCCAAAATTTTACGTTCCCTGCATAAGCAAGGTATTCGCTTAAATGAGCAACGACTTCTGTGCTATTGATGCAACCGATTCCACCTCGTAACATCGCTGGATTATATTGTGGGTACTTTTCATGAATCCAGTCTGCCATTGTTTTAGATTGGTCATCATCTTGTTGTTTGATACCCATTTGGCTAATGCTTGTTCCCATAAAAAACCAGGTGTCATTACCACCATTACTCATATCAAAAGCTTCGATTTCTAATAAAGGGCCAGATTCTTCTGTGCTAACCATGCGAAACCAAGATTTTCCTGTAAAATCAATAGTCACACCTCGTGCCATGACTGGATTATCCTTGATTTCTAAAGCTTCTTCCCAATCGCCATCTTGGCCATTGGTAGAATTTGCAGAAGTCATGATTTTAAAATTCTTAAAAGCAGTGCCACTATGGCCACAACCTGTGGTAAAATCAGTCGCCCACGCGCAATCCCCAAAAGATTCCCAATGGATGAAAAGTTTTGATGGCCCTGCGGTCACTTGAATAGCGATATCTTTTGCATTTACAGATTTCCAATTCAGTAAGTTGCCATTAGGAGTAATAGTAAAAGCAGAACTAATCGCTACACTCAATACACAGGCAACACCAAAAGCCATCCGTTTTTTCATAAAAACTCCCTTTTTAGGCACAAACACGACTCTAAAATAAGTTTCTCCCCTCTTTTGAGCACAAAAAAAAATCCACAAGTGTGGACACCCAAGGCCACACTTAAAAAATCCCCCTCAAAAATTGAAAATGCAAAAAAAAACTAGCGAATCACTGAGCTAGTTTTTTTAGAATTTTGATCAAAACTTAGTGTGAGGTGTTGTAATGATCATTTACAAAATTCAAGGCGTTGATGATTTTATACATTGCAATGAAAGGCCCTACAATGATGAAAGAGCCTAAGATGTTCCAAAGCAATATATTACCGCCATCAATGTTTGCTCCTGCATTTTTCATACGATTAGAAATTTGGAACAACCAAATAAAGCTATAAATACCAAATGTGATGATAGAAAGAAGAAACATAACAATAAGTCCATTGGTTTTCTTTCCATCTGCAGCACAAGACAAATTAACTTCTCTTGCCATAGCATAGACTAAATAGCATCCATAGATACCAAATGTAATGATAATTAGCAAGAGTACGCCGATGAAGGATCTTTGCGAATTCAACTTTTCCATTATTGCTCCTTTTGTGAGTGATTATTAAAGAATAATATTTCCATCCGCATCTTCTTGCTTAGTGAGGGCAATAATACCTTCAATGAAACCAATAAGACCCGGAATAAAAGTCCAACAGAAGAGGAGATAAAGAACCCCCATTCCAATTTTACCTGCATAAAACTTATGTATACCAAACGATCCGAAGAAAATACCCAATAAAGCATAAACTAGTTTATTTACAACCTTGCCATCAATAAGAGCTGGGTTCATTTCTGAATAAGTACTTTTCACCTCTTTTTTGTATACGATAATTTTATCTTCCGATTCAAAAATTTCAACTTCATCACCAATTCTTGGGACAAAGTTACAAATACTCTTTGGAACATCTTTCAATTTTCCAGAATCCAAACCAATAGAAACTATTTGATCTGATATAGCAACAATTTTTGACATAAAGAGCCCCTTACAAAAACTCGATTAAAAAAAATTAAATTTATATGTTATAAAATATAACTTTTTTTAATAAAAACAAAGTATAAATTTCTAATTATCTTTTTATATTTTCTTAAATGCTCGTAAAGCCTTATTCTATGTGCTTTCGAGTATTTTTACTGTAGGAAGATACTTCACGTTTCTTTGCATATTTCCTCATGTCTTAGCTGTCAGAAGTGGTAAATAAGTAGTAAATTCATTTGTACTACTAAGCAACAAGACGCTCCTGTTGCTTCTCTTTATTCAAGCGTTTCATTTCTGCCATTGCAGAATCGAATGTTGCATGTGCGTAATAGTTCAGCGTCATGGCTATATTAGCATGTCCCATAATGTACTGTAATGCCTTTGGATTCATTCCTGCATTTGCATAGTTGGTACAGAATGTATGTCGCAAACTATGTGGAGTGATGTGTGGCAATTTATCCTCGTTATACTTATTGTATTTCTTAACAAGACCTTTCATCATGCCGTTGTAATCACTTGCCACTTTTGGATAGTTCTTTCTATTAAGAAAGAGGAAATCACTATATCCATCAATCTCAACACGCTTATCATTCTTTCGATTCGCTAACACTCGCTTAAATGCTTGATAGGCTTCTTCAACCATAGGAACTTGACGTTCGCCACTTTTGGTCTTTGGTGTTTCAATGTAGTACCCAATTTCAGTATCTCTCAATAGCTGATGGTCTATATTGACAAGACGATTCTCAAAATCTAAATCTGGAAGTGTCAAACCACCAAACTCTGAAATACGAAGACCTGTTTTTAAGAGTATCAGAATTTCATCATAATTTTTGCTGTAGGTTTTATCAGCTTTTGCAAAGGCTAACAGTTTTTCTTCCTGTTCTTCTGTTAGTACGGTCTTAGGGACAGTATCATCATCAAGAACTGCTTTCAGTTGAAAGTCAAATGGATTCTTCCGAACACAATCATCTTGTATAGCAATATAGAATGAAGCCTTTAAAGAACGTTTGTAGTTATTGATGGTTTGATAAGCATAACCATTTTCACTCATTCTAATAGCCCATTCTTTAGCGTCTGATGGCTTAATACTGTCAATACTTCTTACACCTAACTTGTCTTTCTTCAAAATATCCATAAGATATTTGCGTCCAGTTTCAGTGTTTTTTCTAACCTTTGGTCTTTGAGCGTTCTGTTTTGCGTAAAGCTGGCAGAGTGTCATTTTCTTTCCTACAACATCAATACCATCATGAATGTCTTTCTGTAACTCTGCGATTTTCTCTCTAAGTGAGATACAATCACGCTTTCCTGCTGGTACTCGGTCTGTAGCCACAAGTTTCCACGAGTAAACAAATTGCGGTTCTCCAAATGAATCTATATATTTGTATAAGTATCTTCCGTCTTTTCGTTGGCTCTCTCCAGTCTTTAAGATTCGACCTTTATTGTCACGTCTTTTTTCTGACATGGCATTTGCTCCTTTCCTTTATGGAAAGAGCCTTGATACGACTTAATACTATTTTATCATATACAAGACCCTTTGGCGACGCTAGATTGCGTCCAATGTATCTATAATTTTTTCAAATTGTTTTCGTTTAATCTGAATACGATTGCCATTCATAATCAGCCAATTTGCATTTTTATTTTCCTCTGCCAAGCGTCGTAGCTTGTTTTCGCCAATACGAAAATATTTTGACGCTTCTTCAATGGTTAGGGTATAACGTTCCCAAATAGGAATGTCAGTCTGCTTCATAAAATCCTCCTTTCCAAATCACTTATTTGGATTTCATAAAAGTTGTTTTACCAGCAATCGAACAGCTTTAGCAAAGCTCACGGGAGTTCCACCCCTGCATGGTTCTCATGTAGCCATACTCATTGCCTGCGACGGTTTTATCACGCTCGGACTATTGACTGTATGGGAGTATCATTATCACGATAAGAATGTCGTTGCAGGCAATCCTGCTAAAGATTGCTTCTCGGATCACTAACATGAATCGCTCGCTATCTTTATAAGATAGGTCATGGCGGTTAGTTCCGTTGGCTCTTTTCTTATCGAAACGTATTCGATTACTTTTATTCAGTTTTCAAAGAACAATGGCTCGTTAGCCTATCAAAACACATTGAAAGCTCAATATGCTTTGGTGGAATAACAAACCTCCCTGTTCGGGAAGCGTGGAATGGTTTAGCACGCTTCCACGAAAGGAGAGAGGATATTACTTAATTTCAAATGACAAAATCTTTGTAATCAGTCTGGTTTCCATTCTTCCACGTAAGACTTCATCAACGACCATACTTTGATTGCCATATTCATCTTTCATAAGTCGTAGGGAACGCTTCGTTATGTACCCTCTGTAATGATGTAGAATCTGGTTAATCGCTTCGGTATCGCCATCTGTTGCCTTTACAATGAGAGGAAAGGGAATCATAGGATATTGTGTTTTCATTCTTCAAATTCCTCCATAAACTTTTTAATTAAGGCTAGTCCACTGGTTCTATGCCGATAGACAGTAGAACGGTTCAATTTCAACAGGTCTGCAATTTCTGAATCGCTCATGTCCATAAAGTAAAACAGCAGTAGAATTTCACGTTTCTTGTCTGGCAACTCACGTAATGCTTCACTCAACAAATCATTTTCAACGCCTACTGATAACCCATTGAGTGTAAAAATCTGAAAGTCAGTTGAATAGTTATCTGTTGTCGCAAACTGGCTAACAAGATAATCGCCAACATCCGAAAAGGACACCTCACGCTTTGCAATCCTTGAAAGATAAAGCATATAATTCTTTCGCTCGTCTTCCATAGCACGTTTACAGATATAGTCAAACTGATTTTCTATTGTGGTCTGAAAAGAAGATGGTTTCATGTTTCTCACCCCCTTTCTGTCTAGGAAAGGAAGTGAGCCTTGCTCGTTTATCTCCTTTCACTCTTAGTCCCAATGTGAAAGGGGGATTTGTTGCATTACTGATAAATAAACTTTGTAAAAAAGTTCTGAATAGCCCAAAAAGCATATAAACAGATTTATTTCTCTGTTTACATGCTTCTGTTATTCTATCTATATGATTTATAAAACCACATTGGTGGACGTACTTATCTATTGCAGATAGACGACTTTTTTTGACAAGAACCCAATGTAAGGAAATTTATTGTATATGATGTACTTCATGGCGACGTTGACCTCCAACAAACCGCCATTTGGAAGTAATATACAATATTTTGACAGCGTAAATAGCACTACCATATAACGGTTTTTTTTATTGGCGTTTAGTAGTGCTTTTTATTAAATATAAACCTATAAACCATATAACACGTTTTTCTATACCTGTTTTTAATTCAGTAGGAACAATAAAATGTATAGAGGTGGTCTACTATGCGTAAAAAAGAAGATAAATATGATTTTAGAGCCTTTGGTTTAGCCATTAAAGAAGCTCGATTGAAACGAGGTTTAACTCGTGAACAAGTGGGAGCATTGATTGAAATTGACCCACGGTACTTAACTAATATTGAAAATAAAGGGCAACACCCCAGCATACAAGTTCTTTATGACCTTGTATCGTTACTTCATGTTTCCGTTGATGAATTTTTCTTACCTGCTAATAACTTGGTAAAAAGCACCCGACGATTACAGATAGAGAAATACATGGATAGCTTTACAGACAAAGAACTATCCTTAATGGAATCTTTAGCCAGCGGTATCAACGAAGCAAGAAACATCGAAGACTAATTAAAAGAATCCATACATAACGGAAAGAGCCGATAAAATGAGATTGTATTAATCTCATTTTATCGGCTCTGCGTCTTTGCGTCTGGCTCTGTAATCACAGTTACTTTGAACTGCTTTATTTCAATTAAATTTTCTTGTCTGCATTTCGGACAATAGAGGGGGAATTTTTTTAATTCAGTATCTTCCCTTATCTTTAATCGTGTTTTATTTCCACATACAGGACACAATATCCACTTGTAGTTTATAATAACTATCTCCTCCTTTACACTTTAATTCAAATCTTTATTAAAAAATATTTCATCTTATTTAACAAGAAACCATATTTATATAACAACATAAAATACACTAAGTTATTTTATTGAACATATATCGTACTTTATCTATCCGACTATTTGGACGACGGGGCTGGCAAACAGG
>Ga0209075_1003588_pt1 | contig 12798 bp, 17 predicted proteins | sample Stecom2011_FD_187523 | JGI IMG/M metagenome (GOLD analysis project Ga0209075, IMG submission 187523) | Agricultural soil microbial communities from Utah to study Nitrogen management - Steer compost 2011 (SPAdes) (version 2) | ecosystem: Environmental > Terrestrial > Soil > Agricultural land...
TCGACACCCTGATCGAGCGCCGTGTGCGCCTGCGGGCGCTGATCCACAACGCCTCGATCTGGGACAACGATGACCAGGGCGCCGACGCGCTGCAGCAAATGTTCATGGTGCACATGCAGGCGCCCTACCTGCTGAACCTGGCGAGCGACCAGCTGTTCGACCCCGTGCAGGTCGGCGACATCATCCATATCAGCGATCATGTGGCCCAGCGTGGCAGCGCCCGGCACATTGCCTACAGTGCCAGCAAGGCCGGGCTGGAAGGTCTGAGCCGCTCCTTCGCGGCCAGACTGGCGCCGCGCATCAAGGTCAACACCATTGCCCCGGCGCTGATCATGTTCAACGAAGGCGATACACCCGAATACCGTGAGAAGGCGCTGGCCAAATCCGCGCTGGGCATCGAGCCCGGCCCCGAGGTTGTCTACCAGTCCATCCGCTATCTCATGGACAACCCCTACGTCACAGGCACCTGCCTCGACCTCAACGGCGGCAGGAACCTCAAATGAACCGACACGAGAATGCCAATGAGCCTTGAAAAGCTGACCAGCAATTACCACGACATCCTCACCAACCTGGGTGAGAATCCCGAGCGCGAAGGGCTCAAGGGCACCCCCCAGCGTGCCGCCAAGGCCATGCAGTTTCTCTGTCGCGGCTACCAGCAATCGCTGGAGGAAATCGTCAACGGCGCGCTGTTCGAGTCCTCCAGTGACGAGATGGTGATCGTCAAGAACATCGAGCTCTACTCCCTGTGCGAGCACCACATGCTGCCCTTCATCGGCAAGGCCCATGTGGCCTATCTGCCGGCGGGCAAGGTGATCGGCCTGTCCAAGGTCGCCCGCATCGTCGACATGTTCGCCCGCCGTCTGCAGATTCAGGAGAGCCTGACCCGGCAGATCGCCGAGGCCGTGCAGACGGTCACCGATGCCCGGGGCGTGGCCGTGGTGATCGAGGCCCGACACATGTGCATGATGATGCGCGGCGTGGAGAAGCAGAACTCGTCAATGATGACCTCGGTGATGCTCGGCGCCTTCCGCGAATCCTTCAACACCCGCCAGGAATTCCTGCAACTGATCGGACGGGACAACTGAGATGCAGCAGCTGCAACCCGGCATGGCGCGGATCAGGATCAAGGACCTGCGCCTGCGCACCTACATCGGCATCAAGGAAGAAGAGATCAACAACCGGCAGGATGTGGTGATCAACGCCACCATCCTCTATCCGGCGGACAACGCGGTGGAGATCAACCAGATCGAGCACGCGCTCAACTACCGGACCATCACCAAGGCGATCATCAGTCATGTGGAAAGCAACCGCTTTGCCCTGCTGGAGCGCCTGACCCAGGAAGTGCTGGATATCGTCATGGACAACGAACAGGTGCGTTACGCCGAGGTGGAAGTGGACAAGCCCCATGCCCTGCGCTTTTCCGAATCGGTATCCATCACCCTGAGCGCAGCACGCTGAGAGGCCACCCATGACGCTGACTGCCGAGCAATTCAAGTCGCGCCTGGGCACTCCCCAGCATCGCTTCGCCGACACCCTGGCGTTCATCGAGCAGCATTACCACTACCAGCCCAGCGGCTTTCACAACGGGCCGCTGTACAACAGCGCGGAGCAGAACCAGGGCTCCTGCCGCCTGCTGGCGATGGCTCAGGATCTCGGGCTGGATACCCAGCAGGCCCTGCAGTGCTTTGCCGAGCATTATCAGGGGGTGCTGGATGATCCGACCGGCAGCGAACACGCCAATATCCGTACCCTGATGCAACACGGCCTGGAAGCGGTGCGCTTCGACCGGCCGCCCTTGACCCGACGTTAACGGAGCAGACATGGCCGTCAAGCAACTCCACCCCCAGGGCGACTTTCCCGCCCCCGGCATCTTCCGCCGGGTCGCCAGCGCCTTCTACGACATGATGCTGTGCCTGGCGATGCTCATGGTGCTGACCCTGGTCTACCAGCAGGTCGTGCTGCGGATGATCTATGGCGCCGAGACGCTGGAGGCCATGTCCAACGCCGGTCAGCTGGACCGCGACCCGCTGCTGACGGTGCTGATGGTCCTGGCCATCTACGGCTTCTTCATGCTGTTCTGGACCCTGCGCGGACAGACCCTGGGCATGCAGGCCTGGCGCTTGCGCGTGCAGCAGCCCGACGGCACCTCCATCACCCGCCGTCAGGCGATCAACCGGGTAAGCGTCTCGCTGGTCAGCTGGCTGTGTGGCGGGCTGGGCATCTGGTGGGCGCTGTGGGACAAGCAGTCCCGCACCTGGGCGGATATCGCCTCCGGCACCCGCACCGTGGTACTGCCCAAGACCTGAGCTTGGGGAGAGATTGCTGGACGAGCTGGTGCTCGTCCCTCCCGGAACAGCGTCCCCACCCTCCTGCCCGCCCGGAAACGCCACCCCCCCCTGGGAACGTCGAGCACTAGCTCGATGATGGAGTTCCCGGCAGAATGTGCTCCTCCCTCCCGGGTCCTTTCAGCTCATCCCGCCCGGCGGATCAGCCACATGCCCATCACTACCAGGATGAGGATAGGTGCCACTACCGCGATCAGTGGGGAGAAGCCGAATACCAGACTCGATGGACCCAGCAGGTCCTGGAGGATGCGGAAACTGAAGCCCACCAGCACCCCGGTGAATACCCGCTGGCCGAGCGTTACCGAGCGCAGCGGGCCGAAGATGAAGGAGATGGCGACAAACACCAGCGCCGCCGTGGTCACCGGTTGCAGCAGCTTCTTCCAGAAGGCCAGCCAGTACTGGCTGTTGTTCAGTCCCTGATTGGCCAGATAGCTCTGGTAATGCCATATGCCGCGCAGCGGCAGCACGTCCGGATCCAGCAGCACCACGCGCAGCAGGCTGGGTGACAGGCCGACATCCCAGCGCTGCTGTTCATGTTGTTCGACGCGGCTGGTGCCGTCGTCCTCGAACAGGGTCGCGGCGACCTCCTGCAGCAGCCAGTGCTCCTCTTCCACACTGGCCCGGGTGGCGAAGCTGGTCTCGATCAGCCGGCGCTCGTCGTCGAAGCGGTAGCGGGTGATGCCATGCAAGGTGCCGTTGGGGTGCACCGCGTTGATGTGGATGAAGTCGTTTCCTTCCCGGTGCCACAGGCCCTTGGACTTGACCGCAGAGCCACTGCCCACCGCCAGCGCCCGGCGGCTGTCGGCCAGATTCTCGGTATAGGGCACCACGTATTCGCCCAGCAGCACCCCGGCGATCATCAGCGCCAGCAGAGGCTTGAGCACGGAGCCCATGATGCGCCCGATGGAAACCCCGGAGGCGCGCATGACCGTCAGTTCGGAATTGCTGGCCAGAGTCCCCAGACCGATCAGGCAGCCGACCAGCGCCGCCATCGGCAGCAGGTCATACAGCCTGCGCGGCAGGGTCAGGAACACGTAAAGCAGCGCCTGCAGCGCACCATAGTCCCCTTCCAGGTCCTCCAGCTCACCGATATAGGCGAACAGCAGATCCAGCCCGACGATGATCAGCGCCACGGTCAGGACGCTGAGCAGCACAGTAGTGCCGATGTGCCGATCAAGCAGCCGCATGGGCACCTCCTTTCGGACCGGAGGGCGCCGTCAGGGCGCGGAAATTCAGCATCACCCCGATCGCCAGGAACACCAGATGCACCCACCACAGACCGATGGCCGCCGGGGTCTTGCCGGCTTCCATCCAGCCCCGGGCGCTGACCAGCAGCGCCAGGTAGGCCATGTAGAGAATGATCGCCGGAATCAGCTTGAGAAAGCGGCCCTGACGCGGATTGACCCGCGCCAGCGGTACGGCAAAGAAGGCGACGATGGGCACCAGCAGCGGCACCGCCAGGCGCCACTGCAGCTCGGCGCGGTTTTTCAGGTCATCACTGCCCAGCAGCTGGCGGGTCGGCATGGCTTCCCTGTCGGTGATCTCCCGGATCACCTCCGGCTTGGGCAGCAGCACGCCGTAGCGGTCGTACTGGATGGTGCGGAAATCCGCCGAGCCCGGCCGACCGTCATAGCGGTAGCCGTTGTGCAGCACCAGGTAGCGGTTGCCATCGGCAGTCAGTTCCTGACGCCCGCCTTCGGCCACCAGCACGCCGACCGAGGCGTCCTCGCCGGACCCGGTGCGCTCTGCGATGAACACGGTTTCCAGCTCGGTGCGGTCCTCGGACAGACCACCGGCGTAGGTCACCCGCTGGCCGCTGCCCAGGGTCTGGAAGCGTCCTGCGGCCAGGGTATCGAACTCGGTCATGGCGTCCTGTTCATTGAACAGCTGCTGGGTCTTGAGCACGCCCGCCGGTGCCACCCAGAGGCTCAGCCAGGCCACCAGCAGGGCCACCAGCAGCGCCGGGCCCTGGGTATAACCGAGAATCCGGCGGTCGCTGACGCCGGTCGCCGAAAGCACGGCCATTTCACTGTCCAGGTACATGCGTCCGTAGGCCAGCAGGATGCCCAGGAACATGGCCAGGGGCACGATCAGCACCAGGAAGCCGGGCACCCGGAAGGCCATGATGGTGAACAGCACGCCCGGGTCCAGCTGCCCTGCTGCAGCCTGTGCCAGATACTTGATGAAGCGGCCGCTCATGATGATGATCAGCAGCACACCGCTGACCGCAGCCAGCGTGGTCAACACCTCGCGGCTGAGGTATCGGAATACGATCACACTTTGTTTCCTTGAGTCCGGGGCTTTATGGGCCAGCGGGAATAGGCCAGAATGCTGCACAGCACTTCTATGTAGAAATGACTGCTCTCCGCCGCCACAAGCCGGTCGTGATGGGCAGCATTATCGGTCAATCCACCTGATTTGTCTTGGGGAGTACCATGGAGTTCAACGTCAAACACGGCGCACTGGCAACCATCAAAACCGGCTGCCTGGTGGTCGGCATCAGCGAAGCCAAAACCCTCACCGGCCCTGCCGCCGAACTGGATGCCACCAGCGGCGGCCAGATCAGCGCCGCCATCAAGCGCGGCGACATCACCGGTAAATCCGGCCAGAGCCTGATGCTGTTTGCCCTGCCGGGCATCAGTGCCCAGCGGGTACTGCTGGTGGGTACCGGCAAGGACGAGCTGAACGACCGCAGCTTCCGCAAGCTGGTTGCCGGCGTCATCGGCGGCCTGAAGAGCGGCGGCGCCACGGACGCCCTGCTGGCCCTCGCCGCCCTGCCGGTCAAGGACCGCGACCTCTACGCCCGTACCCGCCTGCTGGTGGAGACCACCCGCGAGAGCCTGTATCAGTTCGACCAGTTCAAGAGCAAGAAGGCCGACAAGCCGCGGCTGAAGAAATGCACCCTGTGGACGGCGGACAAGGCCGATGCCGAAATCCTGAAGCGGGCCATCGCCCACGGTCAGGCGATCAGCGACGGCGCCAGCCTGACCCGCGATCTGGGCAACCTGCCGGGCAATGTCTGCACCCCCTCCTATCTGGCCACTCAGGCCAGGGAACTGGCCGAGCAGCACGGGCTGGAAGTGGAAGTGCTGGAGGAGAAGGACATGCAGGCCCTGGGCATGGGCTCGCTGCTGTCGGTCAGCGCCGGCAGCGCCGAACCGGCCAAGCTGATCCGCCTCAGCTACCAGGGCGCCGGCAAGGCCCAGCCCCATGTGCTGGTCGGCAAGGGCATCACCTTCGATACCGGCGGCATCAGCCTCAAGCCCGGCGCCGGCATGGACGAGATGAAGTACGACATGTGCGGTGCCGCCACCGTGCTGGGCGTGCTCAAGGCCGTGGCCAGCCTGCAGCTGCCAATCAACCTGACCGGCATCATTGCCGCCGCGGAGAACATGCCCAGCGGCACCGCCACCAAGCCCGGTGACATCGTCACCAGCATGTCCGGCCAGACCATCGAGATCCTCAACACCGACGCCGAAGGCCGTCTGGTGCTGTGCGACGCCCTGACCTACGCCGAGCGCTTCAACCCCGCCAGCGTGGTCGATATCGCCACCCTCACCGGTGCCTGCGTGGTCGCCCTGGGTGCGCATACCACCGGCATCATGGGCAATGACGACACGCTGGTGGCGCAACTGCTGGACGCCGGCCGCCAGGCCGATGACCGTGGCTGGCAGCTGCCGCTGTTCGACGAGTACCAGGAGCAGCTGGACAGCCCCTTCGCCGACATCGCCAACATCGGCGGGCCCAAGGCCGGCACCATCACCGCCGCCTGCTTCCTGTCGCGTTTCACCAAGGCCTATCGCTGGGCGCATATGGATATCGCCGGAACCGCCTGGACCAGCGGCGGCAAGGACAAGGGTGCGACCGGCCGTCCGGTCCCCCTGCTGACCCAGTACCTGCTCAACCAGGCTGGCTGAAGCCCCGCACCCTGACTGCGGGCCAGTACAAGGGCCCGGCACCCGCCGGACCTTGTGCTCGCGGCCCGCAGCCTGTAGCGTGCAGCTCAAATTCCGTATCCCCGACCTGTCATGACCCGAATCGATTTCTACGTTCTCAACAGCCACAGCAGCAACGCCCGACTGCAGTTTGCCTGTCGGCTGGCGTACAAGGCCTGGCAGCATAACCGCCGGGTCTACCTGCACTGCGGCAGCGAGCAGGAAGCCGAAGAGCTGGACGAACTGCTGTGGTCATTCCGCCCCGATACCTTCCTGCCCCACGCCCTGTACGAATGCCATGGGGACGAGCCGGTGGTCTGTGGCTGGGGTCGCGAACCAGACCCCTACAATGACCTGCTGATCAATCTGAGCAACGAGACGCCCGAGTTCTTCAGCCGCTTCAACCGTCTGGCGGAAATCCTCGTCAATCATGAACCGATCATCGTTCCGGGCCGCGAACGCTTTCGCTTTTACCGCGATCGGGGCTATCCTCTGGACACTCATCAGATACGGATAGCAGGATGAAGCATGAAGCAACGCGAGCCAAAGGACCGGAAAGGCTTGCTGCAGGATCTGGAGTCCATCCGCACTCTGCTGGATGAAGAGCAGCCTGCGCAGACCCTGGACATTCCCCTGCTGGAGGACATCATCACCTCCGGCACCGATCGGCCGGAGCCGGAACCGACTCCACCCCCTACCGCCTCAGCCGAGAAGGCGCCCAATCCCTTTCTTCCCTATGAATCCCTGGCCAAGCTGGCGGGCGAGCGCGTGCAGCTCGAACGCCTGCTGCAACAGAGCCTGAGCCCGACCACGCCCAGCCCGCACACCGGCGCCCGGGAGGTGAGGATGGAGGAGCGCCTGCATGCCGATGCGCAGCTGATCATGCAGGACGTGATCGACGAGATACTGCCCCTGATCGAAGCGGAGTTGCGCAAGCGACTGAACAGCCGCTTGCAGCAATTGGTGGAGGAACAGCTGGATCGGGAGGGGAGCGCCGGTCTCTGATTCCGGGCACTCCCCTGCCCCGCGGGTCAGTCCTCGTGCGGCGGCTCGCCCAGCAACTCGAGCGCCTCACCCAGTACCGCAACGGACTCCGCATGGCGTCCGGCCTCATGCAGATCCTCCCCTTCGGCACGCAGCTCCTGCACCCGCGCCAGCACCTCCTCATCCGCCGGCGGATCGCTTTCCAGAATGGCGTCGATCCGGGCCATGTCCTGGGGACAGTGCATGGCCAGCGCGGTTGAAGCGAACAGCATCGCAAACACAAGCAAACTTAAACGGAACATGACGCAAACCCTCCTGTGGTGGGCTCGTTAACGCATTTTCAGCGTAAGACCATGCAAGGGGGTATCACGGACACGGCTCACAACCTGTGTTCATGACGTTATCCCCTTGGGTTGGTTGACTCCAACATGCTTAAGTTAAGCAGCGATAAATCCACGCACCCGGAAAACGATAAGCGGTACGGCACACAGCCGCTGCGGTGGCGCGCCCCGGCACAGAGTTCTAGGCTCAGTGACGCGGGCCGTGCCCAGCGGCCTCCAGCGGACCAGTCCATGAGCCACAACAGCGTCACCCGGCAGCAGATCGAACAGATCTACCGCGCACAGTCGCGGCGGGTGCTGGCGACCCTGATTCGCCTGCTCAACGACTTCAGCCTGGCCGAGGAGTGCCTGCAGGAGGCCTTCATTGCCGCCCTGGATCAATGGCCCCGAAGCGGCCTGCCGGACCACCCTGCCGCCTGGCTGGTCAGTACCGGGCACCGGCGCGGTATCGATCATATCCGGCGCCAGCAGACCGCTCGCCGTCACGCGCCCTGGCTGACGTCGGAGGAGGCGCTGGCCTTCGATCCGGATGATGCCGCCATCGAGGATGACCTGCTGCGCCTGCTGTTCACCTGCTGCCACCCGGCCCTGGCCACGCAGACGCGAGTCGCCCTGACCCTGCGCGAGATGTGCGGCCTGTCCACCGAACAGATCGCCCGCGCCCTGCTGCAGCAGCCGGCGACGCTGGCCCAGCGCCTGGTGCGCGCCAAGCGCAAGATCCGCGATGCCAACATCCCCTACCGGGTGCCCGACAGTGATGAACTGCCCCAGCGGCTGCCGGATGTGTTGCGGGTCATCTACCTGGTGTTCAACGAGGGCTATTCGCGCAGCGAAGGTGAGCAGGTGCAGGATGTGAGCCTGGCCGGCGAAGCCATCCGACTGGCCGAGTCCCTCGCCGCACTGCTGCCCCAAGGGGAGGTCTTCGGCCTGTTGGCACTGATGCTGTTGCAACACTCCCGCCGTGATGCCCGGCAGGATGCCACCGGCGAGCTGCTCACCCTGGAGCAGCAGGACCGGCGGCTGTGGCATCGGGACGAGATCGACCAGGGCATGGCCTGGCTGACCCGCGCCCTGCCCCTGACGCCGGTAGGGCCTTACACCCTGCAGGCGTCCATCGCCGCTGAACACGCCACCGCCCCCAGCGCCAGCCAGACCAACTGGAAGCGCATAGTGGCGCTCTACGACGCCCTGTACCGCCAGCAGCCCTCAGCCGTCATTGCCCTCAACCGTGCCGTAGCGATTGCCATGCGGGACTCGCCGGCCGCCGGGCTGCAGGAACTGGACCGGCTGAATGTCCGGGCGGTAATCAACTTTCACCTGTATCACGCCGCCCGGGCCGACCTGCTGCGCCGCACCGGCGATATCGACGGAGCCCGGCAGGCCTACCAGCGCGCACTGAGCCTGGCCACCCAGGAACCGGAGCGGCGCTTTCTGGCGCGCCAGCTCGAACATCTGGAGGCGCAGGACGACCGTTCGTCGGAGTAAACAGGTGCTGTCGAGCGCCACTGTCGATTCCCCTGCCCGCCGCACGACCCACTGTTACCACCCGCCAGAAGAGGAGTCAGAGGGATGAAATTCATGTTGATGCGCAAGGCCGACAGTGAAACCGAACAGGGCATCCTGCCGACCGACGAGCTGTTCAAGGCCATGCTCGAGTACAACGACCGCATGATCCAGGCCGGGGTATTCCTGTTCGGCAACGGTCTGCGGCCGACCAGCGAAGGCTGCCGCATCGTGTTCCGCAACGGCCAGCCGGAGGTGTTGCGTGGGCCCTTCACGCCGCCCGGCGAACAACTCGCGGGCTACTCCGTCCTGGAGGTCGACAGCCTCGAACAGGCCATCGAATGGGCCCGGCAATGGCCGACGCTGGACAGTAACGGCAATGCGGTACTGGAACTGCGGCGCTATTTCGAACCGGGGGATTTCGCCCCCGGTCCGCTGGTGGAGGCACACCAGCAGCAGCTGAAGATGCCGGTGGAGGTCAATATCCATCTCGGTTTTCCCGGCACCTGCCGCGAGGCCATGACCTTCTATCACCAGACCATCGGCGGCACCCTGGAAGCCCTGATCACCTACGGCGAGACTCCGGCTGCCGCAGAGGTACCGCCGGAGGCAGCCGACCTGATCATCCACGGCTCGCTCAACATCCGCGGCCGGCGGCTGATGGGTGCGGACATGGCAGGCGAATGCCAGCAGGTCGCCCAGGGAACCTGCATCCACCTGGAATACGATGATCAGGACCGGGCCGCCGAGGTGTTCGACCAGCTGCAACAGGGTGGCCAGGTCACCATGCCCTTTGCCGAAACCTTCTGGGCCAGCCGTTTCGGCATGGTCACCGACCGCTACGGCATCAGCTGGATGATCGGCTACGGCACCGGGCGCAGCCCACAAACCCCGCTTGAGGAGGTATGCAACCCATGAAATACGTGGCGCTGGTGTACTACCAGGAAAGCATCATCGAGGCCATGACCGATCAGCAGTGGCATGACCTCAATCAGGAATGCGTTGCCGGCGTCGAGCGCCTGACCGCAGCCGGGCACTATGTGGCCGGCCAGGCTCTGCAGCCGGTGGCCACCGCGACCACGGTGCGGGTGCGCGAGGGCGAGGTTCTGCTCAGCGACGGCCCCTTCGCCGAAACCAAGGAACAGCTGGCCGGCTTCTACCTGCTGGAAGCCCGGGATCTGGACGAGGCCCTGCAGCTGGCCAGCCGCATTCCTCCCGCACGCCTCGGCAGCATCGAGGTGCGTCCGGTGCGGGAGCTGCCACCGAAGGACTGATTGTCCTCTACCAATAACGGGAGTCCGACATGAACTATGTAGACGGCTTTGTAGTAGCAGTGCCCACCAGCAACAAGGATGCCTATATCCACCATGCCCGCCTGGCCGCGGAGATATTCAGGGAGCACGGCGCCCTGCGCATCACCGAATGCTGGGGCGACGATGTACCGGACGGAAAACTCACCTCCTTCCCCATGGCGGTCAAGCTGGAACCGGAGGAAACCGTGGTGTTCTCCTGGATCGAGTGGCCCTCCCGCGAGGTGCGCGACGTCGGCATGCAGAAGGTGATGGAAGACCCGCGCCTGAAACAGGACAGCAATCCCATGCCCTTCGACGGCAAGCGGATGATCTATGGCGGCTTCCGCATGGTGGTGGATGAATGAGGGAGTCGGGACGGCGGTCGGCTCACTTTTGGTCCGAGCCGACCGCCGGCGACCCAGTCTGGTGCAACAATTGGGGGTGAAAACCCCGTGCCAGAGCCGCGCAGGGCACAGAATTCGCGGAATGGTGAGAAGTGGAACACATTCTGCTTGGTCTTCGGAGGCCATCGCCACGCCGTCCGAAGGAGACATGGAGCATGATCGATGAAACCCGCTTCAACCGCAGCACCCTGGATCGCATGGTGGTACTGCGCAGGCATCTCAAACAGACCCAGGGCGTAACAGTCCATCTGGGCGATCCCGACGCGGTCCAGAAGATGATTCGCCTGAGCGAGGCCAGTGACGACCAGCTTATCCGCCAGCTGGGTCTGGAACTGGCGCTGGCCGCGACACAACAGCAACCCCAGCCGTCCGCCCCCTCCGGCAAGGGCCTGATGGAAGCGCTGCGCGACAAGCTGCTGACCGATACCGCCATGACCATGCCGGCCAGCTTCGAGCAGCCCACCCCAGGGGGTGAGCCCCGGGCAGTGCGCATCTATCGCGGGCGCATCGTCAGGGATTGATTGCGCCTCGGGCCGCCCGGCGCACCGGGCAGCATCCGTTCACTCCTGCGAAGCAGAAGCCCGCCCCTCGCGGATGATCTCGATCAGCGCATTGAGAGCGTCAGTGGCGGTGAAGATGCCCAGCAGGGCGCCCTCCTCATCCTTGACGATGACACTGCCCACCTTGCGTTCGGACATCAGGAAGGCGACCTCGTCCAGGGGTGTCGAAGCGGTCACACTCAGCGGGTTCTCGGCCATGATATCCGAGGCCTGCACCTGGAATTTCTCCGCCGCACTGAGGCCGGCAAACAGCCGCATGTCCCTGTCACTGACGATACCTACCACGGCGCCATCCTGAACTATGGGCAGGTGGCGGATACCATGGCGCTCCATCAGCAGGCGCAGATCATCGACCATTGTGCTGGCATCCGCCGTGACGGGATCGGGAGTGGTGAACTCTTCCACCGGAACTTGAATGGGCAGCATGGCAACTCTCCTGTTAACCACCGCGAGATGCGGATACGTCTCACAGCATGGTTCACCATATCTGCCGGGATATCAATTGACCCAGGGCAAGCTCAGCGGGGTTCGGCGATTTCGGTCCGTTTGGGCAGCCCGAGCACGACCGGCAGTATCTCCTCACGGTACAGGGCAAAGAGCCGCTCCAGCTCGATCAGGGGTTCGTCGTGATCATCGATGCGGATATCGCACAACGGATACTCCTCATCGGCGAACACCATCACGTTGATCGAGCGCTCCCCTTCCACATCACCGCCGGCATCCGCCCCTGCCCCGAGTGCCAGCACCAGCCGCTCGGCCAGCTCCAGATGCTCCGAACCCTGCATGCTTTCGACCACACTCTGCAGCACCTGCGGCCCGGCCAGGCGATTGCCCTGGGTGACGAACAACCGTCCTGCCACATGCCCGGCCCAGGGAATGTTCTCGGCGCCGGTGAAGGCGGCGATATTGCCATGGCGGTCGATCACCCCCGCCTGGCGCTCCTGCTGCTCCGGGTCACTGGCCAGAACCCGCGCCAGCGCCACTTCGGCTGTCGCGCCGCGCTGCAGCAGGCGCAGGCCGTCATAGGCCAGGTAGGGATTGAGCCGGGCCTGGGAAGCAAAGGCTCCCACCCCCGGCAAAGCATGGCAGGCCAGCTTGCCTACCGACTGGGCGGCGGTGGTGGCGGCGATACCGATCTGCCCGGTTCGCGGGCACAGCGCTGCGATGGAAAAGGTCATGGGTTTTCCCGTGTATTGTTATCTACAAATGGGACTGGCAAGCGGGAATCAGGTTCACTGGCGCGGCTCCGTTTTCGGCGTACCGATCAGCTGTTATTCTCCAGAGCCCTGCCACCAGCAGATCCAATTCAAGACATACGGGAGTAACAACAATGACAAAGCCGTTGCAGGATCAGATCATCATGGTCACCGGGGCCTCCTCCGGTATCGGTGCCGCCACCATCACCACACTGTTGAATGCAGGTGCCCGCGTGGT
>Ga0209075_1003589_pt1 | contig 12796 bp, 11 predicted proteins | sample Stecom2011_FD_187523 | JGI IMG/M metagenome (GOLD analysis project Ga0209075, IMG submission 187523) | Agricultural soil microbial communities from Utah to study Nitrogen management - Steer compost 2011 (SPAdes) (version 2) | ecosystem: Environmental > Terrestrial > Soil > Agricultural land...
TGTTTGCGCCCAGTGGCCCGCCACGGTCCAGGAATTGCTGGAGAGCCGAGGCTTGGGCAATCTGCTATACGCCCCGGGCACCCCCCATGGCAAACAGCTGGCGGCACACTGGCAGAGAAGCGGTGCGCAAGCGCAGTTGATGGTCTACGACCGGCCCATCGAGGAATGGAAAGATGAGTTGTTCTGGAAGGTGGATGCCAGTATAACCGGCACCGTGGGCGGCATTGCAGCCACCGGTTCTCTGGTGCTCTGGCCGGATCGTCATGAACCGCGCCTGATGAGCCTGCTGCCGCCGTTGCACATAGCCCTGCTCAAGGCCAGTGAGGTGGAAGACAACCTGTACGGCATGATGCAGAAGCACAACTGGTCCGCCGGCTTGCCGACGAACCTGTTACTGGTCTCCGGCCCGTCCAAGACTGCGGATATCGAGCAGGTGCTGGCTTACGGTGCCCATGGTCCGAAAGAGCTGGTGGTTCTCATCCTTGAGGACGCCTGAGGGCGGGGTTACTTGACTCCGAACCCTCGCTTGTTCAGGAACTCCTTCATGTGCGGCCGAAGCTTGCTGGTAAACAGCGGCTTCAGCTGCTCGGACCAGTTGGTGTCCTTGTTGCCGCCGGCACGCGCGCGGTAATAGCGCGCCATGGTGTCGTCGAAGCTGGCCACCAGTTGCTCGTCACTGGAATCGTTGTAGCTGTCTTCCTTGAGAATGGCTGCCAGGGGCAGGCGCGGCTTCACCTCCGGTTGCTGGTCCGGATAGCCAAGGCACAGGCCAAATACCGGATACACATGTTCCGGTAATTCGAGCAGATCGCTCACTTCCTGCGGGTTGTTGCGAATACCGCCGATGTAGCAGATGCCCAGTCCTCAAACAGTTCCCGCGGAATCTTCTGATCCTTGAATTTCCGGATGGAGCGATGGGATTTCAGGAGTTCGATGGTCGGATTCATAGCCCCTCGTCTGAGTCAGGAAAAAACAGACGATAGCTTGCTTATCAGGATTGGCACAACAGGACAAAGGTGGGGAATTGTTCGTATGGTCCTGGTGCTCAAGGAAACAGCGCGCCCCGAGGCGCGCTGTTGAAGATACCTGCCGGTCAGGTGATCAAGGCACCATGTCGGTGGGGCGAGGTGTGGTGGCTGTGCTCGGCGGCATAATCGGGTAGCGGATTTCCGGAATGTTGCCAGTCAGGGTCTTGAGGAAGGCAACAATGGACTGGACTTCGCTGTCGTTCAGCTCTGTACCCAGCTGCGCAGTACCCATAACCGCAACCGCTTCCTCAAGGCTCCAGACGGCGCCAGAGTGGAAGTAGGGGGCTGTCAGCTCAATGTTCCGCAGCGGAGAGGCACGGAATACATATTCATCGGAGGCTGTCTGGGTGACCTCAAAGCGGCCGCGGTCGCCCTCAGGCAGAATGGTACCGCCCGGACGCTCGACCAAACCGAACGGGTAGTATTCCTGGCCACCGAGGTTCACACCGCTGTGACAAGCGGCGCAGCCTCTGTCCATGAACAGGGCCAGGCCTTCCTTTTCTTTGTCATTCAGAGCGGCCGTGTTGCCACGCAGGTACTTGTCGAATTCAGAGTCTGGAGTGATCAACGTTGCCTCGAAAGCTTCGATGGCTACGGCCATGTTGTCGAATGTCACCGGATCATCCTGCCCCGGAAAGGCATCGCCGAAGCGTTCGACATACTCCGGCATGCTCTTGAGTGTGGAAACCACGCGCTCCGGCGTACTGCTCATTTCCACGCCCGCCTGAACCGGGCCCTTGGCCTGTTCGGCAAGGTCGGCTGCCCGGCCATCCCAGAACTGCGCTGCGTTGAACACCGCGTTGAATACCGTCGGGGAGTTACGGGGGCCTTTCTGCCAGCCGTGACCGATGGACACCGGCAAATAATCATCTCCGCCTAAACCGACGTTGTGGCAGGTGTTACAGCTGATCAGATGGCTGGAAGACAGGCGCGGTTCGAAGAACAGCATCTTGCCCAGTTCCACCTTGGATTGGGTCAGTTCGTTGCCGTCAATGACCGGCGGGTACTTGGGGATCGGCTCGAAGGTGCTTCTGGCCCGGTCCAGCAGGTCATCTGCGGCGGCAGAACCCGCCATTACGCCCAGACTCAGAATCAGGGCTTTGGTTAACGGACGTTTCATCATGGTTCACTCTCCTTATGAGACAGGTCTGGTCTCTCTGAACTAAAGTTAACAAAGCAGGCCGAAACTGCACGGAAAACCGGTCAGAGTTGGCCTCATAATTGATGTCTGTCAATTTTCATTCTTTATCGGAAGATCCAGCGCCAAAGTGCGACATTTCGCCGCTGTCTGGATCGGGTAGCCGGGTGTTAACTGGCGTGTTATATCGTTATGCTCAAAGGGAAACTATAGACCGAAAGCAGGAGATTGCCATGAAATCGTTACTCGTGATGTTGCTGTTCAGTTTTGCCCTGGTGACCACGGCCCAGGCTGAGGAAGCGCTGTCAGTCACGCCACAGGAAACCCTCGATATGGTCCAGCAGCAGGGCGATCAGGTGCTGTTCATTGACGTACGGGACCCGGTGGAAATCATGTTCATCGGCTTCACCGATGCGGTGGATCTGAACATTCCTTTCCAGTTGGTGGACCGCACCCGGTTCAATGACGAGAAATCCGTTTTCGCCATGGACATCAACGAAAATTTTGTTGCCGAGGTGGATGCCGCGCTGGCTGAAAAGGGGCTGGACCGGGATTCGCTGATCATCACCATGTGTCGTTCAGGTTCTGCCCGGGGCAAGCCCAGCGCAGACTATTTGCTGGAGCGCGGTTTTACCAACGTCAAGTACGTGGATCACGGTTTCCAGGGTGATTCCCTGAAGGAAGGTCCGCAGAAGGGTATGCGCCTGAAGAATGGCTGGCAGAACTCCGGAATGCCCTGGTCTACCAAAGCCAACCCGGAAAAAATCTATCGTCCGTAGTGGTTCGGGTGCTTGTCATGGCAAGCACCCAATGTTCTGGTTACTTCAGAACGTAAAGACCCGCACGTTGCGATCCAGCATCTGGTCGGCCATTTGCGGCGGCATCGCGACACCAACACCTTCAATCAGGTCGTCTTTATTGTTGTCGCTGTTCGGCAAGTAGAGAGCACAAACACTGGCGGTGCCACCCGCTTTCAGCAATCCACGCAGCATTTGGCCGGGCGTTACGTTGCGCGGTGCCAGAGCTTCACCCTCATAGGATTTCAGGGCCAGGTCTCCGGCCTCATCACACAGCAGCACGTTAATCTTGGCGCCTTTTTCCGCCATGGTATTGGCCAGCACCATGGCCATGCCCTGGGTCTGGAGGGAGTCGCTGGACAGAATCACCAGAACTTCTTCTACGGCGCTGCCTTTGTTTCCGTGGCTGGCGGCCATCGCGTGCATCGGTGCCAGTGTCACCAGAACGGCCAGGGTGAAAAGTTTGAGAGTATTTGTCATTGCTTGGGCTCCTTGAGTGAGGTTTTCACCGCTCAATATAGAGTCCAGTGGGTATGGGGTCAGTGACATTGTCACTGTCCTGCTGACTCAAACAGGGGTCAGCTTTCGTCAATGCTCAGCAGGTCACTGGGCAATTGCAGGCCACCGCTGGCCAGGCGAATCTTGACTTCCAGGTTGTGCCTGGAGTTGGCGTTGCTGAGAGCCTCTTCCCGGGTAATCCTACCCGCGTTGTAGAGTTCGAGAATGGCCTGATCGAAGGTTTTCATGCCCTGTTCGCCGCCCCGGGTCATGATGTCGGCAATCCCATCTATCTCACCCTTGGAGATCAAATCCCGAATGTAGGGGCTGGCAAGCATCACTTCCACGGCCACCACCCGTTTGCCGTCTTTGCCCTTCAGCAGACGCTGGGCCACCACCGCTTTCAAGTGCATGCTCATATCCATGAACAGCTCCTTGTGAGCGTGTTCGGGAAAGAAGTTCACAATCCGGCGCATGGTATGGTCCACGTTGCTGGCGTGCAGGGTTGAGATGCACAGGTGGCCGGTTTCCGCATAGGTGAGCGCATGCTTCATGGTGTCTCGGTCGTGGATCTCGCCGATCATGATCACATCGGGCGCTTCCCGCATGGCCCGGCGCAACGCTTCGTTATAGGAGCGGGTGTCTACCCCCACCTCCCGCTGGTTAACCACACTTTTCCTGTGGTTGTGGGTGTATTCGATGGGGTCTTCCACCGTCAGAATGTGGCCAGACTGTTTGCCGTTGCGGTGGTCAATCATCGAGGCCAGGGTGGTGGATTTGCCGGAGCCGGTGGAGCCCACCACCAGTATCAATCCACGGGGTTCCATGATCAGCTCTTTCAGCACCGCTGGCAGGCCAAGACTCTCAATGGAGGGAATGTCGTTGCGCAGATGGCGCACCACCATACTGACTTCGCCGCGCTGCCAGAACACATTCACCCGGAAGCGTCCAACCTCGTTCACCCCGACCGCCATGTCCAGTTCCAGGTTCTTCTCGAACTCGGCCCGCTGCTTGTCGTTCATCACCGAATAGGCCAGTTGCCGGACCGCGCCAGAGGCCAGGGGGTTCTGGGTGATTGGGCCGGTTTTCCCCTCAACCTTCATCATCACCGGTGAACCGGTAGAAAAGAAAAGGTCAGAGGCGCCCTTGTCGGCCATGACTTTCAGGTAGGCGGGCAGTTCCATGAAGACTCCTCGTGCAAGGCGGACGAATATCACCATTATGTATTGTAGTCGGGTATTTTGCGTCTCAGAGAATGTTGCGCATTTATGACAACGCCTGCGCATACGGGATAACCCCTGCCCACAAACCCTCAGCAGAATGGTGTTGACCACACACTGGTGGCACAACAACGAACTGATTGAGGGCATAGCATGTACAAAAACAACACGCTGCTTCGTCGGTTGGGGCTGGCCATGGGGTTGGTGGCAGCGTCTACGCTGGCATCGGCCAACCAGGCTGAAAAACCCAACTTCCTGCTGATTATCGCCGATGACCTGGGCTATTCAGACATCGGCGCGTTCGGGGGCGAGATTGAAACCCCGAGCCTGGATGCCCTGGCCAATGAAGGCATCCGGATGACCAACTTCCACACCGCTCCCACCTGTTCCCCGACCCGGTCCATGCTGTTTTCCGGCACCGATAACCACCGCGCCGGTATCGGCAACATGGCCGAGCTGCTGACGCCGGAACAGAAAGGGCAGCCAGGCTACGAGGGCCACCTGAATGATCTGGTGGTGACTCTGCCTGAGGTACTGCGGGATAACGGGTACCACACATCCACCACCGGTAAATGGCATCTTGGCCGGACTGAGGCGCTGAGCCCCAATGCGCGTGGGTTCGACGAATCCTGGGTGCTGGTGCAGGGTGGCGCCAGCCACTTTGATGATGGCCGGGCGATTATCGGTGTCGATCCGAAAGCTATCTACCTGGAGAACGGCAAGCAGGTAGAAGTGCCCAAGGGCTTTTTCTCTTCCGACTTCTACGCCGACAAGGCCATCGAGTACGTTAACGCGGCCGGCGACAAACCGTTCTTCCACGTGCTCTCGTTCACAGCACCCCATTGGCCACTGCAGGCGCCGGATTCCTACATCAAGAAATACGAGGGTCGTTACGACGAAGGCTATGAAGCCATTCGCCAGCAGCGTCTGGGCAAGATGAAAGACATGGGGCTGGTTGGGCATGAACTGGCGGCCAACGTCCCTTTTGACCAGCTGCCGACCTGGGATGAGCTGACCGATGAGCAGCGCAGGATCGAAGCCCGAAAGATGGAAATCTACGCCGCCATGGTGGACAACATGGACGAGAACATCGGCCGGGTTATCGCCCATCTGGAAAAGGCGGGCAAGCTCGACAATACCGTGGTCATGTTCATGTCCGATAACGGTGCTGACGGCAACAGCCCGGAAGTGCTGCCCCGCAACAAGGAATGGATTGCTGCTGAGTACGACAACAGCTTCGAGAACATGGGCCGTCGTGACTCTTACATCTGGTATGGCGCCCAGTGGGGACAGGTAAGTGCCACGCCCTGGCCGATGTGGAAAGGCTACCCAACCCAGGGTGGTTTTCTGGTGCCGGCTATCCTCAGCCTGCCGGGCAAAGACGCCAACGGTGAAATCAACCACGAGTTTTTCCATGTGATGGACATCATACCAACGTTCCTGGAACTGGCGGGTATTGATGTTCCTACCAGCCCTTACAAAGGCCGGGAAGTGTTCGAGGTTCAAGGCATTTCGATGGTGCCCGGCCTGAACGGCAAGGCTCCGGAAAACCGGGTTGTTGGATGGGAACTCTATGGCCGTTCCGCGGTGCGCATGGGTGACTGGAAAATTCGACTGATGGAGCCACCTTATGGCCCGGGCGAATGGCAGCTTTTTAATCTGGCCGTTGATCCTACTGAAACCACGGACCTGGCCAGCAAGGAACCTGAAAAGCTGAAACAACTGCTGGCTGAGTGGGACAAGTACGTCAAGCGCAATGGCGTCATCGCAGCTGACCCTGCCGACATGCGGAGAGTTGGATACAGCTTCACCACCTGCCTGTACGGCAAGTGTGTTGAGTAACCCGACCCCATGTCAGAAAACAGGAGATACGCCATGAAACTGAAACAGACACTTCTGGCGGCTGCGATATACGCTGCCGCCACCCCGGCCCTCGCGGTCGAGCTGGATAAACCGAACTTCTACGGAAACCTGAATGCCGGTGCCCTGAAGATCGAAGGAAAAGACGCGGAAGCAGAAGCTTTTGAACTTGAACTCGGGTTGCAAGGCAAGGCGGCCATCGATCAAGGCCTGAACCTGAACTACGCCGTTGAGGTGGACCTTGCCTGGGCCGCCAACAGTGCCGATGACCCCACCAGCGGCCGTGATGGTGAAGCCGACGTACACGTAAAAGAAGCCAAGTTCTGGCTGCCAACCCGCTATGGGTTATTTGTAGCGGCGCCCCGTGGCACCAGTGGCCAGTGGACCGATATCTACGGGCCAATCAACCATTATGAATACAACGTGTCCCGGGCAGACCCACGGCCCGATGGCATCTTCGCCCAGCCGGATCGGACCTCAGGTACCTTTGCCTACCATACCCCTTGGTTCATGAAGACCAAGCTGGTATTCGCGGCGATCACTCTGAACGACAGTAATGGTAAAGATGCCGATGGTCGCTCGGTGCGACTGGTTCATAAGGGCGACAACCTCGGATTCGCCATCGGCACCACTCAATTGGTGCAAGAGCAACTGCCGCCGTTTGCCACGGATGATTACCTGATCTCTGTCGCTGGCGTGAGTTACCAGCTAGGCGGTCTGGCCCTGGGTGCGGTCTGGGAAAACAACCGCAATTCCCCATACCCCCTGGACCCGCAAGGCAAGGCCGATTTTGATTCCTACGGTGTCTCCGCCCAGTACATCACCGAAGGTGGTGCTGGCATAGCGGTGGGCTACAAGGAAAAGGATCACGATTACTCGGCGGCGGACAACTCCGTTTACACCCTGAAGCTCGAGCAGCGAATCACCCCTCAGGTGAAGGTATGGGCAGAGACCGGCCAATACGATAAGCCGGTTGTCAGCCCGCAAGGGGCGCTCTTGACCGATACCAACTACGCCGTTGGCTTTAACCTAACCTTCTGACTCTGAAAGCGTCTTGCCCGGGGAGATTCGGCATTAAACCGAATCGAACCGGGCCTTTTTACTGACCACAACCCGGGATGCCCGGCATTGCCGCAGGGTTTCCGAGGGCAGCTCGCCAAAGGCGTCCTGATAGTGGCGGGTAAAGTGGCTCAGGTGATTGAATCCATAAGAAAACGCCGCGTCGCCGATATTGATGTCGGGGCTGGTTCGGAGTAACTCCCGAACGCCTTTGAGTTTGTGGCACAGAATAAACTTTGCCGGCGTGGTGTTGAGGTAGGTACGAAACCCGGATTCCAGCGACCGCCGGCTGGCGCCGGTGATCCGCAGCAGGTCGCACACCGAGATAGGTTCGCGAATATGCGCCAGTATCCATTCCGTTGCCAGGCGAATCCGGCCCGGGAGTATCGACGGGTTTTCCAGGCCCTCACGGTGCAACTGGTTGGCAAATTGTGCCAGCAGCAAGCCTTCCCACTGGGACTGAACCGCCGGGTCGATCCGCCCCTGACAGATTTCGTGTTGTTGCGCCAGGCAGGTAATGGCGTTTCTCAACACCAGGGCGTCTTGATGATTGCCGGGGATAAAGGCGTTGGTTTCCCTGAGAAAGCTGAGGTCCGGAACACCCAGGGTGTCGATCAGTTTCTGGCGCGCCAGGCTCATCACCACGGCCCGGGTGCCTTTTTCCCAGACCAGGTCTGCCTGCTTGCCCGGCGCTGTCAACACCAGGCTGTCGGCTGGCACGTTGGTATCCAGGGATTTGCAATAGATGTTGCCCGACAGCACCAGAACCGCGTGAAAGGTCTGCTGGGTTTCGGACTGAATGTGAACCTTCTCGGACCACATGGCGCCGAACAGCGAGCTGCTGCCCACGGGCTGCAAGGTTAGCAGGTTCTCGGCCCGGCCGTTGTGAGACAGAGGGGCAACCTCGCGGTCTTCAATGTGGGCATTGATGAAGGCCTTTGCCTCCTCAAAATCGGGAGAGCGCACACCCACGTTGTATCGGAATGGAACCTGTTTTTCGTTCATGGCGGAGTCGTTGTTTTTGTGTGTTCAGCCAATGGGATCTTAGCGATCTTTATCATAAATCAAGCAAGCGGCAGGCCACATCCCGAAAGTTGGGCCAGCCTTTGCAGGTTGTGGTCTTACACGGGTGGCCGAGGGATATTCCGGGAATTCGGGTTTATGATCTGGTGAAATGGGTGCTGAAGTAACATGGAATTGAACGATATGATGAAGCGAGGCTGGAGGCTATTAGCCATTTGCCTGCTGGTGCTGGCCGGCGGCACGGCCGTGGCCGACCCTTCTGTTTGTGTGGATTGCCATGAAGGGGAAGTGGCCGAATGGTCCCGCTCCCAGCATGCCGTCGCCATGGCCGAAGCCAGCCCGGAGGCGGTGGCCGGTGATTTCTCCGGCGCCCGCTATCAAGACTCAGAGCTCGCCGTTCAATTCCTGGAGAAAGACGGGCAATTCGTTATTCACACCCGAGAGGGTGACGAAAAACGCCAGTGGACCGTCCGCTACACCTTCGGGGTTTACCCGCTGCAACAGTACCTGATTGATATTGGCGATGGCCGCCTTCAGGCTTTCAACATTGCCTGGGATACCCGCAGCAAGTCCGACGGCGGTCAGCGCTGGTTCCGGTTGGATGAACCGGGGCAGAACCGGCCCGGTGATGCCATGCACTGGACCGGCGTTTACCAGAACTGGAACAACCAATGCGCCGATTGCCATTCCGCCGGGCTGGAGCGTCATTACGACCCGGTGGAAGACCGCTACCACACCGAGTGGCAGCACGTGGCCGTGAGTTGCACCGCATGCCATGATGCGGCTCTGGACCATGCCTCTGCGCAGCGTAGCGGAGACTCCCTGGCCGCCGGCGTGCAACTGGCGGCGGTGGGGGCCTGGCTGGTGAGTGAAGGAAAACAGCCACCTCGCCTGCAGGGAGCCAAGCCTGGTTCCAAACAGGTGGCCACCTGCGGACAGTGCCATTCCCTGCGCACCAGCTTGACGGATTCTGGCGGTAGCCAGGTACACGATCAGTTCAGCCTGAGCCGGCTCGACCAGCCGTTGTACTATTCTGACGGCCGGGTACGGGAAGAAGTGTTTGTGCTGGGCTCCTTTGAGCAAAGCAAGATGTTCCAGGCCGGTGTGGTCTGCTCGGACTGCCACAATCCCCACACCGGCAAACTCAAGATTGAAGGCAACGGTGTCTGTGCCCAGTGCCACAACGCCGGTGACTACGATACCCCTGAGCACCACCATCATCCCCGCAACAGCGAGGGTGCGCAGTGCGTAACCTGCCACATGCCCGAAGCCACGTTTATGAGAATCGATGACCGGCGGGAGCACAGCTTCATGGTACCCCGGCCTGATGTGTCGAAGGCATCCGGCAGCCCGGATGTTTGCCTGGCGTGCCACACAGACCAGGATCGTGCCTGGTCGATAGAAACCGTCGGGAGCTGGTATCCGGATCTTTACCAGCCGGACACCTGGCATCACGTTCAGCAACGTAACCTGTCAGAGGTTCTGGCCTATCTGGCCGATGAGGGCGAGCCTGCCATTCGCCGGGCAACGCTGCTGGAACAGCACGGGGACGCCCTCGTGGCCCGGCACATGTCGGTGGTGGCGCGCCTGGCCCAGAGCGATCATGCGGTGATCCGCGAAAGCGCCTATCGTGTGCTCAGGCACGGCGAGACGGGCCGGGTCCGGAATCTTGCCGAGCAGGGGTTGGCTGATGATTCTTTGGCGGTCAGGCTGGCGGCCTTTGAATCCATGGTGTGGAGCGGCAGCCTGCCGGACTCCGAACGCTGGGCCGGGGTCAAGCGGGAATACGAGCGCTATGTTGATATGCAGTCAGACCTGCCCGCGGGCAGTGTGCTGAAAGCCCGATACCTGATGGCCGGGGATTATGTCTACAAGGCTGAGCAACAACTCAAACGTGCACTGGCCAAAGACCGGGGCTATGTGCCCGCCACCATCCTGCTGACCGATATTCTCCGTTCCGGAGACCGCAACCTGGAGGCGGTCCGGGCCATTGATAAAACACTGGAACACAGCCCTGACGAACCCCAGCTGATTCACCTGCGGGGGCTGATCCGCATTCGCCTGCAAGACTACCCCGCGGCGCTGGCTGATCTGGAACGGGCCTATGAGCTGACGCCCGGCCAGTGGTTGTTTGGCTACCGGTACGCGGTTGCGCTGTTCCAGTTGGACCAGAAAGACAAAGCCCGGGAAGTGACCCAGGCCCTATTGCAACGATACCCCGATAACGCGCAATTGCGGGCACTGATGAACCACCTGTAGCGGGCGGCCAGAGGCGCTGGGCGGTGTCCTCAGATCCACCCCAGCCACTTCCACCACAGGTAATCGAGCGGAAACAGAATGACCAGGGTGAGTGCCGCCAGAATTAGGCACAGCCGGGCCGCGTGCCGCATCGGAATGCCCGCCAGGGGCATGGCCATCATCAGGGGCACGGACTGGTAGGTGAAGATGATGGTGGAGAAGCCCAGAACCTGGGTCATCAGCACCGCTTCCAGGCTGAAACCGGTCATCTCGCTCATGGCGCCGGCCAGGGGCGTGAGCGTTGCCGGAATGCCGGCCAGGGTGGTGACCATCCCGGTCGCGGTCGCCGCCAGTGACAACGTAAGGAAATTGGCGAAATCCCGCCCCGGCTCCAACGGCAGCCAGGTCAGTACATGGCCGCCCAGAATGCCGCTGATGTTCTGATGGTTGATCAGCCCGGCAATGCCCAGCAGGCCAGCCACCACCAGAATCGAGCTGATATTCACTTTCTGGTTGAAGCTCTGGGTGGAGATCATGCCAATACCGGGCATCAGCAGCAGGGTGGCTGCCGCCAGGCCAATCCACGCCGCGGAGATCTGGTGCCAGGTGTCGGTCAGCCAGAACCCGAGGGTCACCAAAAGGATCACCATCAGCCGCGATTCCGTGAAATTGAAAGGCCGGCTTGGGCCCGCTTGCGGAACCGGTTTCGGGTTGTCCGGGTACAACCGCACCAGCGCAACCACCAGCAGGATGGCCTTGAGGATGCCCAGCACCGGAAAGTGCAGCAACAGGTATTCCCCAAACATCGGGCTCCAGCCATGAATCTTCTCGGCAGAGCCAATCATGATCATGTTCGGGACATTGGCGGGCAGAATGGCAAAGGTCGGCAGATGGCTGCCGAAGGCCGCCGCCAGCCCGACGGCTTTCTGGCCGTTGCTGCCAGGCTCAAAGCCACAGCTGTGGGCGATGGTCAGCGCGATGGGGATAAACAGAACAATACGCCCCACCGAGGACGGCATGACAAAGCCCAGCACAATGCCAATCACCACGATGCCGGCGATCAACCGGGTATAGCTGGCATCCAGGTGGCGGGTAAACAGGTCTGACACCCGCTGGGCCAGGCCGGTTTCCGAGATGGCAATGCCGATCACCAGCCCGGACACAATCAGCCAGCAGGCGGTTGAGGTGAGCCCGGAAAACACCACCCCGGCCGGGGCCAGCGACAACAGCATGGCCAGGGTCAGCACCAGCAGGGCGGTGACAAACTCCGGCAAGGCGCCGGTGGCGAACAGCACAAGCCCGGCCATCACCAGCAAGGCCGATAGCCGTTGCGGGCCGTCAAACCAACCCGCCACTGGGCTGAACAGCAACCCGGCAGACAATAATGGAATCAGGGCCAGCGCGAGCCACTGAGACCGGCTAACAGGCAGGCTGGTCATTGCCGGGTAAGATCCTTCTCGCCGTTAACGAACATCGTGGTTCTTTTTCGGAAACAGCCAGAAGGCAAACCACCGGGTCATCCGTGGCATCAGCACGTAGCTCATCAGCAACATGACCACGATGGTGACCGCCATGGTGCGGAGCAGCAGCGGGATCTGTGCCAGCAGGTCGCCGAAGAGCAGGAACACCAGGGTAACGGCGGGATACAGGGCCAGCCAGCTGACGATGGTCATTTTCCATTTGGGCGGCGGTGTCACCGGGTTCTGGCCTGGCAGGGTAAACCAGGTGACAATGCCCGAGGTGACTTCCCGTTCGCTGGGCTTGACCAGTAAGCTTTCAATTTTAGCCAGTAGCTCGGCACGAGCTTCCGATTCTTCCCAGGCGGTCAGGGTTTCCCGGTCCCGGAACTTGAAAGCAATCCGGTATTCCGGATCTTCGGGAGAGGCGGGGCGAAACATGGTTGCACCAAGGTAACCCGGAAACGCTGAGGCGCGC
>Ga0209075_1003590_pt1 | contig 12794 bp, 12 predicted proteins | sample Stecom2011_FD_187523 | JGI IMG/M metagenome (GOLD analysis project Ga0209075, IMG submission 187523) | Agricultural soil microbial communities from Utah to study Nitrogen management - Steer compost 2011 (SPAdes) (version 2) | ecosystem: Environmental > Terrestrial > Soil > Agricultural land...
TCAATTTTCGTGCGGACAATAAAAACCGGGATTTTTATCTTAATTAATTCTTGAATCAAATACAAGTCATCTTCAAAGAATCGATCAGCAGTGACTAAAATGACACAATCAAATTCATTGACCTTGAATTCCTTAATGTAATCTTCTCTTGGAAAGTTAGATGTTGAACAACCAGGTAAATCGTAAAACCAAAGTCCATTGCTTTCAATCGGTTCTTTCACATTCATGGTAGTTTCGATTTCTCCAACCTCAGCAATGTGTTCGCCAGCAATTGTGTTAATCAAAGACGATTTTCCTGTTCCACTGCGACCAATAATCCCACATTTTATTTTGGCGTTTTTATAACTTTCTAAATCTCTTTCGAATTTATTTAAAATCTCACCTGGGTTTGTCTTGTCGGTCTTCATGTGTATAAAGATAATTAGGTTTGGTTGATTAAAAAAGGAGTAGTGGTAAATAACTAGTTATTTGTCAAAATAAGTTCTAGACTCAACGTTTGCTTTTGAAATTGAATACCACTTATATCTCTTTCCTTCAAATTCAATTTCTTCAATACATTTCATTCTGATTTTTTCTAAAACTCTATGAGATGCTAAATTCTCACATTCTGCCATAGCATAAATTATATCTGTTTTTAATGTTGATAATGCCTGCTTAACTATTGCTGAAGCAGCTTCCGTAGCAAGTCCTTGTCCCCAAAACTTTGGGTTAAGTCGATAACCTAAATCATAATAATTACTGATGTGGTTTGTTTCATCCGTCACAAACTTTAACCCTGCCCAGCCTACGAATTTATCGGAACCTTTATCAATTAGTGCCCAACGACCAACTCCATATTCTTTGTATTGAGTCATTTTATCTTCTATAGATTGTATAGATTCAAGTTTACTCTTTACAGGGTTGTTTCCGATGAAACTATGTACTATTGGATTAGAGTCTAGTGCAAAAATTTCATCAACATCTGATGGAACTAGTTCTCTTATGATTAGTCTTTTTGTTTCTGTAAATACTTTCATAGATTTATTCTAATATTAAGAATTCTTAGTTTTTATACATTTATCGGAGAAGCTGAAGGTATGAAAAAAATAATTAGAGGTGCATGATAAAAGCAAGTGTTGTTTTGCTGGATACTAATTTCTCTTCGAGAATATTATAATATGTGTAAAGATGTAAGTATATTGACTGAAAATTATTTTTTCATGATTAAACGTTATTTAAAAGTGTATCAGGCTTCACTAATTGTATTTGTGAGTCTTTTTAGTCTTTCAGTTTTTGCTCAAGAAGCATTACCTAAAAACTTTGAAGCGTGGATAGATTCAAGTAGACAGAACTGGAGTATTCCAGGTATGGCTGTAGGGATAGTGAAAGAAGGAGAGGTAGTTTTTGCAAAAGGCTTTGGGGAAAAGCGATTGGGAAGTGGAGAAGCTGTTGATCCCAATACTATTTTTAGTATAGCTTCGGTGAGTAAAAATATTACTGCTGCAGCGCTAGGTATTTTAGTTGATGAAGGGAAAATAGATTGGGATGATAAAATAACTAAACACATTCCGTGGTTTCAGCTAAAAGATCCTTGGGTAACACAAGAAATGACGATTCGGGATGTACTAACACACAGAGTTGGATTAGGAAGAATATTAGGGAATAGACTTCAGTTTATGACGATGAGTCCAAGGGACAGTGTTTTGTATCAGATGAGGTATATGGAATTAGAAAAACCATTTCGTTCAGAGTTTGTGTATAATAATGTGATGTATTCTTTGGCAGGACAAATTATTGAATATGTTGATGGACGTTCTTGGGACGAATTCTTAAAAGAAAGACTCTTTTTACCGCTTGAAATGAATTCTAGTACTACGAGTATTACTCAGATTAAAGAGACCGATAATCAAGCATATCCACATCAGGAAATCAATGGTGAGATTGTTCCAATTGCAAGAAGAAACTGGGATAACGCTGGTCCTGCTGGTGGGGTAAATGCTTCTGTAAATGATTTGAATAAGTGGATGTTGTTACAGTTAGGAGTTGCTGGAACGTATAACGGGAATCTAATTATTAGTGAACAGCAAATGAATGAGATTCATAAGCCACAAATGGTTCGTTCGCAAAAAGACGCTATGTCGGCACAAGGAAGTTATGGTTTTGGATGGAGTATTACCGATTATAAAGGTAAGAGAGTGATTACACATGGAGGAGCAACAGATGGATTTAACACAGCAATGTACCTTATGCCAGAGTTAGAACTAGGAATTGTTGTAGTAGGAAATGTCTTTAATAACTTAGGAAATGCGATTGCTTATCAAGTAATGGATGAGTATCTAGGAGGAAGGAATATCGATTGGAGTGACCGATATTTAGAAGGTTATAAAAATTCATATAACCGTGCTTTAACTGCGCGTAAGAAAATTGATAATGCAAGAATAAAGAAAACTAAACCAAGTTTGGAATTAGATGCATATGTCGGTAAATATCATTCTAAAGGATATGGTAAAGTAGAAGTGAAAAAAGTCGGTCAAGATTTAGTGTTGTACTTTTGGGATACTGAAGGTTTAGAAGCTAAACTTGAGCACTGGCATTATGATACTTACCGAGCTCTCTGGAAAAATCCTGCACAACGTGAAGAATTTATGCAGTTTCATTTAAATAAAGAAGGGAAAGTTGAAGCCCTTGATTTTGAATTTGCTTTACGACCTTTATTGTTACAGGTTGGTGCGTATCCATCAAATTACACCCATACAGAAAGGTTTTTAAAACAGTAAATCAAGAGAGAAATAGGAAATACTTTTTTGCTTCCAAATGCTCATTTTTAACGATTAGATAGATTGAGTTATTAAACGCATTAAAAACACAATTAAAAAAGCTATCTTTGCACAAAAACAAGCTATGATTCAACGCGTTCAAACTCTCTATTTATTACTGACTTTAGCAGCATTGATTTTTTTAACTGTTGGAACTGACGTTTTTGTAACAACGTTAAAACAAACAGATCAGTTTGAAATTATTAGTCATGGAAATGTCTATGGTGTTCAAAAGGATGTTTATATCGAAGGAGAACTTACTGATGAAAACATTGAATTCCTGAAAGCCGCGACTGATAAAATTGAATTTGTAGAAACAATGGAAAATCTTCCAACATTCTACTTTCCTTTTTATTCAATCACAATATTATTATCAATGCTTACAACAGTAGTGTTGTTAGGTTTCAAAAACTTAAAACGACAATTGCAATTAGGGAGAATGTTATTCGTATTCAACTTTATATTGTTTGGAGTATCTATTGTTTTTTATAATTTTTTACGTGGCAGTACCTTGCCGGATTCTGAAGACTATATTGCCAGTGCGCAATTAGGGTTTGGTTTCTATTGTATCGTTATCGCCTTGGCATTTTCTTTCTTGGCAAACATTGGAATTCGTCGTGATTTGCGACTTATTAAATCTATTGATCGTATCCGTTAATGAATTATTTATCAGTTGAACAGTTAACAAAAACGTATGGTGATCGTACGATTTTTGAAGATTTAAGCTTTGGTATAGACCAAGGTCAAAAGGTAGCTCTTGTTGCCAAAAACGGAAGTGGAAAATCAACTTTGATGCGCTGTTTAATCGGTGAAGAACACTACGATAGTGGACGAGTAGTCTTTAGGAATGATATCAATATTGCGTATTTACAGCAGTCAGATGACTTGAATCCTGAAAATACAGTTTATGAAGAGGTTTTTGACCATGATTTGCCTAAACTCAATGTTTTTAAAAAGTATTCCAAAGCTGTTAAAGAAAACGACGAAGAAGGAATGGCTAATCTTTTTGAAGCTATATCTGAATTGAATGCCTGGGACTTAGATAGTCTTGTAGAACAAGTCTTGTCAAAACTCAAGTTAGATAATCACGATGCGAAAATAAGCACACTTTCTGGAGGTCAGCGTAAGCGTGTAGCCTTGGCGAAAGTGTTGATTGCAGAACCTGACTTTTTGTTTTTAGATGAGCCCACTAACCACCTTGATTTAGATATGATTGAATGGTTAGAAGAATACCTTTCTAAATCAAACTCTACAATTTTTATGGTTACTCACGACCGCTACTTTTTAGAAGTCATTACGGATGAGATTTATGAATTAGAGGATGAACAACTATACCGTTACAAAGGGAATTTCTCTTATTATTTAGAGAAAAAGGCGGAACGTGAAGAAAATACTGCTGTCGAAGTTGGAAAAGCCAGAAGTCTGTTCAAAAAAGAACTGCAATGGATTAGAAAACAACCCAAGGCTAGAGGTACAAAACAAAAAGCCAGAACCGATGCTTTTGAAGGAATTAAGAAAACAGCAAGTCAGAATATAGATAAAGAAGAACTTGAAATCTCTATCAAGATGGAACGATTGGGAACGAAGATTTTAGAGTTGCATAACGTTTCCAAAAGCTATCCAGGACTAAAAATACTCGATAAATTAACCTATACTTTCAAACGTCAAGAGCGTTTAGGTATAGTTGGACCTAACGGAGTTGGAAAATCCACATTGTTAAGAATAATCACGGGAGAAGAGGAACCAGATGCTGGAAAGGTTGTCGTAGGAGATACGGTTGTGTTTGGATATTATTCTCAAGCTAATATTGAGGTAGACGAAAACATGAAGGTGATTGACGTGATCCGTGAAGTAGCTGAGTTTATTCCACTTGAGAAAGGGAGAGAAATGTCAGCTGCGCAGTTTTTAGAGAAGTTCCTATTCCCTCGAAGCATGCACTATAACTATGTTTATAAATTAAGTGGGGGAGAGCAACGCCGTTTGAAATTAATGAAGGTTTTGATGAGTAATCCGAACTTTTTGATTCTCGATGAGCCAACGAATGACTTAGATATTTATATCTTGAGCGTTTTGGAAGATTACTTGAAGAACTTCCAGGGATGTTTGATTATCGTTTCTCACGACCGTTATTTCATGGATAAAATGGTGGATCATATTTTTGTTTTCGAAGGAGATGCCAAGATAAAGGACATTACTGGGAATTATACAGTGTACAGAGATCAGTTGAAGCAAGATTTACTCGAGGAACAAGCTGAGAAAAGAGAAGAGAAAAAAGAAGAAAAAGCACTAGCAGAAAAAGCAGAAGTTGAAAAGAAAGCAGCGAAAACTGTTCGAAATGACACTGTAAAAAGAAAGTTAAGTTTTAAAGAAAAGCAAGAGTTTGAAAGGCTTGATAAAGAGGTTGTTAATCTAGAAACAGAGAAAGAAGAGTTAACGGCTGTTCTTTCTAATGGAGTAGCATCTTCTGAAGAACTTAATGCAGCGAGTAAGCGATTGGGTGAATTAATGACAGTTCTGGAAGAGAAGACAGAGCGATGGATGGAGTTAGCGGAGTTTGCGTAGGAGTTTAATGTTAAATTATAAATGAGAGTTGAAACAGTTTTTTACTTTTCATTATTAATTTTTCATTTAAACTCACCACATTTAAAATATTACCTCTATCTTTGCATCCTTAAATAAAATTATTTATTAATAGGAGTTTCGTACTCCAACCAATAAAACATTATGGCAACAAAAATTAGATTGCAAAGACACGGTAAAAAAGGATATGCTTTTTACCACGTAGTAGTAGCAGATTCACGTTCAAAGCGTGATGGTCGCTTTATTGAAAAATTAGGGACATATAACCCAAATACAAACCCAGCAACTATCGATTTAAACTTCGACAGTACATTGAATTGGGTTTCTACAGGTGCTGAAATGTCTGATACAGCGCGTGCGATTTTATCGTACAAAGGTGTATTATACAAAAATCACTTACTTAAAGGAGTAGCAAAAGGAGCTTTAACTGAGGCTGATGTAGAGAAGAAATTTGAAGCATGGTTGAAAGAGAAGGATTCTAAAATTACTAAAAAATCAGAGGGTCACTCTGAGTCAATGAAAAAAGCAGAAGCAGATCGTTTGGCAGCAGAGCGTGCTACAAACGAAGCAAGAGCTAAAGAAATTGAAGCGAAGAACAAACCTGAAGAGGAGGTAGTAGAAGAAGTTGCTGAAGAAACTCCAGCTGAAGCAGCAGCAGAAGCAGTAGCAGAAGCTCCAGAAGCAAAAGCTGAAGAGGCTCCAGAAGCTGAAGCAAAGAAAGAAGACGAAAAAGAAGATAAGTAATCCTTATTAATCTTTTAAAAAATGAATAAAGCAGATTGCTTTAATTTAGGTTACGTAGCGAAACTTCACAGTTATAAAGGTGAGGTTTCGCTTTTTTTTGATGCAACTAATCCTGATGATTACGCAACACTTGATGCGGTATACATTGATTTAGATGGTATTCTTACCCCTTTCTTTGTTGAAAGTATTGAAATGAAAAACAATGGATTTGCAAAAGTGAAGTTTGAAGGAGTTGACTCTGAAAATGATGCTAAAATCATCCTTAAGAAAGAGCTTTTTCTTCCTTTAGAATTACTTACTCCGCTATCAGGTAAAAACTTTTATGATCATGAAATTATTGGCTTTAAAGTTATTGATGAAAAATTTGGCGAAGTAGGAGAGGTTGTGCAAGTAATGGATTATAAAATAAATCCTTTGCTACAAGTTCAAAATACTGAACTTGATAAAGAGGTTCTCCTTCCACTCGGAAATGATTTGGTTCAAAATGTAGATAGAGTTAAAAAAGAAGTACATGTAAGGGCTGCAGATGGTCTGATTCAAATGTATTTAGAGTAAAGCTTTAACTCACTACTTTATGTTCTTTGTTCTAGGATGTTTAATGTGGACAGGGATACTTTAAGTTCGTTCATACTTATAACAATGTCCATTTTTAAATTCAAACAGTTTAACATTATTCAAACTAATGCTCCTCAAAAAGTTGGGACAGATGCAATGGTATTGGGGGCTTTGGCTGTTTATAAAAATCCAAAGTCTATTCTTGATGTTGGAACTGGCTCTGGTGTCATTGCATTAATGCTCGCTCAAAAGTATCCAGACTCTAAAGTTACAGGATTGGACATAGATAAAGAAACTATTTTTCTAGCGGAAACGAATTTTAATAATGCAGTTTTTCCAAATAAATTTGAAGTGTTTTCTCAAAACTTCTTAACTTTTAATCCTGCCGAAAAATTTGATTTAATTGTGACTAATCCACCTTATTTCAATACAAAAATGCCTTCAGTTGATGAGCTGAGAACTTTAGCAAGACATGAAAGCAGTATGTCTCTAAAAGATTTAATAAATCACTCTTTAGATTTATTAAATGATAGAGGGGAGTTGTGGATGATTGTCCCGACTGAAAGAGCAGAAGAGTTAATTCAAAGTGAAAATGAATTAAACTTGGGTTTAAAACATAGGATCCCTATTTATGGAAAACCAAATCGACATGTGCGTGATGTATTGGTGTTTTCTAGGTATTTAAATGATTTTAAAGACAATGTTTCAGAACTAATTATTCGCAACGAAGAAGGCGGCTATTCTGATCAGTACAAGCAATTGACAATTGATTATCATTATAATAAATTATAGGAGTTGATCGATAGAACTAATCATTGTTAACTAGAAACTCAATTTCATACCCAGTATGTCTGCGAATGTTCATTACCCTATCACCATCTAACAAAAAGTATTGACCTTTAATTCCCAGCAATTTTCCAGATATAGAAGTTTTTTTATCAAGATTAACACTCTTTATTTTTGTAGGAAACTCCAGAACAGGATAATTAATATCTGTTAACTCGTCATCTTCAGTAATATATTGAGCAATGTCTTCAGGAAGCAATTCTTCTAGTTTCCATTTTGTCTCTTCTAAATCTATACTTTCATCTATATCGTTACGAAGCATCTTGCGCCAGTTGGTTTTATCAGTAAACTCTGATTTTAATGCGACTTCTATAACACCTGCTAAATATCGATTAGGTGTTTCCGCCAACTTTATGGCTTCATTTGCCCCTTGATCAATCCAACGTGTTGGAATTTGAGTTCCTCTTGTTACTCCAACCTTTATAACATCACTTGCTGCTAAATAAACAATATGTGGTTGATTGTGATTTTTTTCTTCCCATTCAACATCCCTTCCTTCTCCTAAATGGGCTCTACAAAGTTCCGGACGAATTATGCATTCGGCAGACTCTGGTGCATTTTGGAAACATGGATAACAAAAGCCTTGATTAAATGATGTTTTAGTTTTGTTGCCACATTTTACGCAGAAGATGTTACCATCAAATTGAAAAGAAACTGTTTGACCAATCAGTTCATTCATAGGTAGTAGTTTTTCCTCTTGTGTTTCAGTATTGAAAAATTTCATTTGATATTGAACAACATTTTTTTCATTGAAGTCAACAAGCATTTTTCTTAATTCTCCTTTAAAAGTCATGATTGAAATAGTTTAGAACAACATACCTACCATTGTCGCAGTAAGCATACATGCAAGTGTTCCTGCAATCAATGCAAGGGCACCATACTTAGCTAACACGGGTTTTTTACTCGGAGCAATGGCTCCAATTCCACCAACTTGGATTCCAATTGAGGAGATGTTTGCAAATCCACAAAGAACATAAGTTCCTATGATTACAGATTTACCAGATATTTCATCTTGAAGCTCTCCTAAATGTGGGTAAGCTACGAATTCATTAATAATGGTTTTTTCACCTAGAAGTAATCCGATTATCATAGAGTCTTGCCAAGGAACCCCCATTATCCAAGCAATGGGAGACAAGGCATTTCCAACGATATATTGAAATGATAATTCAGTGTATAATGAAGATGTACTTGCGATAACATCATTTAATCCAGTATAGTGTCCAACTTTACCTAGCATGAAGTTTGCAAGGGCAATCAAAGAAATAAATACAAGTAGCATTGCAGCTACATTTACTGCTAATTTTAATCCATCTGTTGTACCATTTGCAATGGCTTCTAAAGCATTTACACCTAATTTGTTTTTTGGAATAGACAGGTCTTTGTTGATTGCTTCTGTTTCTGGAAGTAAGATTTTGGAAAATACTATTGCTGCTGGAGCTGACATTAATGAAGCCGTTAATAAATGTTTAGCAAAAAACACCTTCTGTTCTGGATCATCACCTCCTAAAAAACCTATATATGCAGCTAAAACTCCACCGGCTATTGTCGCCATTCCACCTGCCATTAAACATAGAATTTCACTTTCTGTCATTTTACCTAAGTAGGGGCGGACCAATAGTGGGGCTTCAGTTTGACCTAAGAAAACGTTACCCGCTGCGGATACACTTTCAGCACCTGATAAGCCCATCAAACGTTTCATGACCCATGCCATTACCAAAACGATTTTCTGAAGAATTCCCCAGTAATAAAGTAGGCTTGTAAGTGCAGAAAAGAAGATAACAGAAGGAAGTACCCAAGTAGCGAAGTTTTTTATAAGTGGAGACATCTCGCCGGTAACAACGCTACTGAAGATGAAGAGAGCCCCTTCGTGTGCCATGTCTACTATCTTTACAAATCCTTTTGATATAAAGTCAAATCCTACTTCTACAAATGGAACTTTTAAAATCAATAATGCGATTACAATTTGGAGTAGTAAACCTTTGAAAACTAAGGGCCAGTTTATTCTGCTTCTATTCTTACTTAATAAAAACGCAATAAATAATAAAGTGGTTACTCCTAATATTCCACGGGCAATTCCTCCCCATGAGAAGGAGGTAGTCATGGTTTTATTTTCTTTTAGGTAGGTAATTCTTTTACTTTTTTTGTCAACTGAAAACTTTCCGTCTTCAATAGTAAGTACTGGAAAAGTTTCGGAGATTGTTGTAGTATCTGAAACACTACTGCTTAAAATCAGTTCATTATTATTTAAGACATAGCTTCCTTTCTTTTGATAGGTTAGAACGGTATCATTGGTGATGAAAGTACCGTTTTTATTAAGTTGTAGTGAGAATTTTCTTCTGAACCATTGTTCATCATCATTCTCTTTATTGTCTTCTTGCGCGCTAAGACTTAAAAAAGCAGTTAGAAAAACTATTGTTAAAAGTAGTAATTTAGGAAGTCCGTTTGTTAATTTCATCTCTAATTTTTGATGCAAGCTCATAGTTTTCATCCTCAACAGCACCTTCTAACTTAGATTCTAACTCTTTTATAGTTAATCCAGAAAGATTTGTTTTATCCTTTTCATCCGAGGAACTCTTTTGGGTTTTATCAAATGACTCAGAGATATCAGTATTTTCATCTTCTTGGTCTAATTGAATTCCTGCAGAACCAATAATAGACTCATAAGTATATACATTGCATTTAAATCGAACAGCGATAGCTATGGCATCTGAAGTTCGAGCGTCTATCTCTACTTCTTTTCCCTCTTTTTCGCAAATCAATTTAGAATAAAAAATACCTTCTTTTAAGTTGTAGATGATGACTTCCTTTACTTTTATGCTGAATGCTTCAGCAAAACTTTTGAATAAGTCATGGGTGAGAGGACGAGATGGAACCATATTCTCTAACTCAATAGCAATTGCTTGCGCTTCAAATCCTCCAATTATAATCGGAAGTCTTCTCACTCCGTTTACTTCAGATAGAACGAGTGCGTAGGCTCCAGACTGTGTCTGACTGTAGGATAGTCCAATAATTTCTAGTTTTACTTTTTCCATACTTGGCTAAAGGTCATCATTTTTGAATAATTGAATAACAAATTAGGGAAGCTGACGCCTCCCTAATTGATATTACGTAAAAATAATATTTATTATCGAATGATTAGTTCGAAGCCTTGAATTTTTTTACTGCTTCAGTTAAACGAGGCAATACTTCGAAAGCGTCTCCAACTACTCCATAATCTGCAGCTTTAAAGAAAGGTGCTTCAGGATCTGTGTTTATTACAACAATAACTTTAGATCTGTTAACCCCAGCTAAATGCTGAATTGCTCCAGAAATACCTGCTGCAATGTATAGGTTTGGACTAATAGCTACTCCTGTTTGTCCCACGTGCTCGTGGTGTGGACGCCATCCTGAATCTCCTACAGGACGAGAACAAGCTGTTGCTGCTCCTAATTCTTTGGCTAAGTCTAATATTAATCCCCAGTTTTCAGGACCTTTCAATCCACGTCCACCTGAAACAACTAACTCTGCTTCTGGTAATGGGATGTCTCCTTCAGGAAGTTTAGTTTCTTTTACAGTTACTCTAGAATCTCCTACGTTTCCTGTAAATTCTTCTACAGCTGCATCAGATCCAGTTTCTTCAACAGGAATTGAGTTTGGTAGTAAAGCAATAATTTTCTTATCTGTGTTAACTTTAACAAAACCATGTGCTTTTCCTGAAAATACATTCACTGGAACAGTCCCATCATCTAATGGAACTCCTGTTGCTCCAGCAACTAATCCTGCGTTCATCTTTACAGATAGACGAGGAGCAACTGCCTTACCAATCAAATCATTTGAAAAAACGATTGTGTTTGCACTTTCTTTTTCAGCTGCTGCTGCTACCAAACGAGTTAGTTGTTGTTCATCTATTCCTTCAAATGAACGGTCAACTAAAACTTTACTAGCTCCGTATTTACCTAATTGAGCCAACATAGAGTCAGCTGCTTTTCCATTGGTTACAACTGTAACTTCTCCTAATTTCTTTGCGTATGTAACTGCTTCAAATGCATTTTTAGCAATTTTTTCACCGTTACTATTTATATATACTAATACTGACATAATTTAATTCTTTTAGCGATGTGATTATATTACTTTGGCTTCGTTATGCAATAATGATACTAATTCGTCCATATTTTCAGGATCAATTAATTTTACTGCTGATTTTGGAGCTGGTAACGCATACTTAACAAATGTAGTTTGTTTAGCTACATTTGAAGGTTCAACCACTTTTAATGGTTTTGTTCTTGCAGCCATAATCCCACGCATATTTGGAATACGTTGTTCAGCCATTCCTTTAGTGCAACTCACCACTAATGGTAAATCTGCTTCTACTACCTGAACACCACCAACGATTTCTTTATCTAGAGTTGCAGTAGTTCCATTAACTACCATGCTTTCTGCTAATGAAATGAAAGGCATATCTAAATGCTCAGCTAACATTCCCCCAACTTGTGAACCGTTATAATCAATCGTTTCTTTACCAAGTAGTACTAAATCGTAACCACCATCTTTTGCGAAATTTGCGATTTCAGCAGCCACTTGACCACCGTCTTCAGCTTTTACGTTAATGCGAACTGCATCGTCAGCTCCAATAGCTAAAGCTTTTCGAATTGTAGCGTCATCTTCTGCTGTTCCTACAGTAACTGTAGTTACACTTCCTCCATGCGCTTCTTTTAACTCTATTCCTTTAACAAGGGCATACCATTCGTCATAAGGATTTACGATATATTTAACACCACCTTCATCAAATTTCGTGTCACCATCAGTGAATGAAATTTTAGTGGTTGTATCTGGAGCTTTACTAATACAAACAAGTATTTTCATATTATATATTTTTTATGTTTAAGTCTTCTACAAAAATATAAAAAGATTCTTCTTTTCAATGCTTTTTTACAAGGTATGCATAGTAAATTTCACTTTTTGTTGAGTTTGTGTCATTAAAGTCGAGTATTTAATGAAAAATGTATGAGTGTTTTCATTTTTCGTGATAATTTGTCAAGAAAAATTAACTCGCTTTTAAAGAAGTTGACGGTTCTATATTAATAAGTATAGACAATTGCTAGTTAAAAATATTCCAAAGTTTTAGGTTTAGACTAAATATATCATGTAACTTTTTTACTTTTTTTTATATAATATTAAATATTACTAAAATCAGGTGTTGCCCATTCCGTAGGGGATGGAATAGTTTTTTCAGGCTGTTTAAAAAGATAGTTGTTATTTTTTATGGAATTCATAGGATAAACTTCCCTTTTAAGT
>Ga0209075_1003591_pt1 | contig 12794 bp, 10 predicted proteins | sample Stecom2011_FD_187523 | JGI IMG/M metagenome (GOLD analysis project Ga0209075, IMG submission 187523) | Agricultural soil microbial communities from Utah to study Nitrogen management - Steer compost 2011 (SPAdes) (version 2) | ecosystem: Environmental > Terrestrial > Soil > Agricultural land...
AACACCTATTTATGCAGCTGAATTACTATCAACCATTGTGCAATTTTTAACAACACTAATTCCGTGTGGAATTTGTCTGCAAGTGGCAAGTGAAATAGCAAACAATGTTGATAATGTTACTGAGAACGACGGAAATATTGATTTGGATCCCGATCCTAATAAAGTTTTGATTGCATCTACTAAATCTACTTTAATAAGCGCATGTCATTTCAATGAATTATCTTGGGAAACTAGCTCAATTGGTCATGGTCTTTTCACACAGGCAATATTGGATACAGTAAATCAAAGTAATTTCAACATGAGTTATCACGATTTTATATCTTCTATACAGACTAATGTTAGTGAAAAGGTACGTAGATATATTCACCCATCGAGACCAGCCATAACTCAAACACCACAATTGTTTGGTCAAAGAAATAGAATGGAAGAATCTCTTTTGGCTGGCTGGTCATTTACTCCTGTAAATCCTTAGTATTTTTTTATTATATCTAATCAAATACTTTAATTTCATGACGTTATAGCCTATTGATCCAATTCTAACAAACTCCTGAATCCCTTCATACCAACTCCCTATTTTATTTAAGAGAATAAGGAGTTGGTCTGAAGTCTCACTGCAGAAAATCTGGATAAAACAGTAGTAACTAAAAATTAAGTCTTGGCCGATTACTATTGTTTAACCGCCACATTGAACTTAATTGTATAAACTATCCATTTATACGTATTCTATTTAAGTATCTGTATCTCAACCTTACGAAAATCTATTGGATGCCCTTCACTCTGAAGTGAAATTGTTCCTTTGCTCAACATTTTCTCTCCATTGTATAGATCTATAAGTTTGGCATAGGTAAAATCTCTTTCATCAAGTTGAGGTTTACTGTATTGGAGAACTGTATCGCCATTCACAATATGGTATATAACATCATTACCTCTCACTTCAACTTCGGCAGTAACCCAAATATCATCAAAATAAAGCTCAGAAGATGAATTAATACAGTGATCCAATATTAACTGATCATTCATAACTACATTAGTTCCGGGTGTACATAAGTTCATATTTGTTCGTTCAACTAGAGAATCACTCCCTAAAAGCTGCACCTCAATTGAAGTTGGGAAGTCCTGATTTAAATCCATTGACTCAGCTGTTTGCCCATGTATCATAATTCCACTATTTCTATATGCCCAGCCTGGTGCCCCTGGAGTTTGATCGCCAAGGAAACGATATTCTACTCTAAGTTTATAGTGCGAAAATTCATCCTTGTAGAAAAGATGCCCAAAACGATTACGGAGTGAATCATATTCTTCATACCTCACTTTTATCAAACCATCTTCAACACGAAAAGTCTTGCCAAAGTTATCTCCTGCCTCATATCCAACAATCTTGGGAGTCCATCCTGTAAGGTCCTCTCCATTAAATAGTTGAATCCATTCACCTTGATTAATGGCCTGGGTACATGAATTAAATAATATTGATATGGCGATTGTAGCAAAAATAAGTAATTTAGTATAATTCATAATTGTTTAACATTATATTTCAATTAATAGATTTTAAAATTAGAGTTAACAATAAGTAGCACGGCAGGGAATCGAACCCTGATCTAAAGTTTAGGAAACTTCTATTCTATCCATTGAACTACCGCGCCAGAATTGAATGCAAAAGTAGCATTTTTTATCATTATATTCAAAGTATTTATAAATGGGATATAACAAAAAAACAATTTTATTGATTAACTGTTTAGTATGTGTATGGTCTGAATTACATATCATACCGTATTGAACTATAAATATACTCAAACACAATAAGAACAAACATGAATAATATTGCCATTTTATATGGTACTTCCGGAGGGAGTGTAGAAACTGTTGCAAAACAGCTTCAAGACCTTTTTGAAGGTAGTGCCGATTTATATAACGTACTTGATGTCTCACTTAGTGAAATTGAAGATTATAAATACATTATTGTAGGCACATCTACTACAGGGATTGGTGATTTGCAAGACGACTGGGAAGGGTTTTTACCCTCTTTTTCAAAAATTGACTTTACTGGAAAGAAAGTAGCAATTTTTGCTTTGGGCGACAGTGCATCTTACTCAACCAGTTTTGCCGAATCAATGAAAGTAGTTTATGATGAGATTAACGATAAGGTGGAAATTGTTGGACAGGTTCCTGATGAGGGTTACACATATGATGATTCGACCGCTGTTGAAGATGGCATATGGCTGGGATTGCCTTTAGATGAGGATAATGAATATGACCTAACCGAAGAACGCCTGGTGAGGTGGGTTGAGATATTAAAAAAGGAATTTATTTGAAAATAAAAAGAGGAAGGCATAAATCTTCCACGATCTTATTGTTGAGGTTGTATCAAAATTATGATTCAACCTCAATTTTATTTAATAATACAGTGTTGCATTGCTCTGAACAGCACCCATTAAACTCTTCTGCACATTTCTCACACTGTATAATTAAATCGTGACACTCCTGATTAGCACAATTAGTGTGTCTGTCACTTGGTGAACCACATTGATGACACTTTGCAATAATATCTTCTGTAACTCGCTCTCCTAAACGTTCATCAAACACAAAGTTCTTTCCAATAAAATTTACCGGAAGTTCTTTTTCCCTTGCTTTTCTAACGTACTCGATAATACCACCTTCAATATGATAAACATTATTAAATCCGTTATGCAGCATAAATGCGCTTGCTTTTTCGCATCTTATACCTCCAGTGCAATACATTATAATATTTTTATCTTTATGCTCCTTAAGCATTTCAACTGCCATTGGTAATTGCTCTCGGAAGTTATCTGATGGAACTTCAACTGCATTCTTAAAATGACCTACTTCATATTCATAACTATTACGCATATCCACCACAATTGTATCGTGTTGCTCGCTTAATTTATTGAATTCTTCTGCGGTTAAATATTTTCCAGTATTGGATGGATTAAAGGTTGGATCGTCGATGCCATCTGCCACAACCTTATTGCGCACTTTCATTCGTAAAACCCAAAATGATTTGCCATCATTATCCAAAGCCTCATTAATTCGTATACCGTTAAGTTCTGGATGTGAATTGTAAAGAGCTTTTATAAAAGCATCTTTCTTGTTTTGAGGTACAGATATTTGTCCGTTTATACCTTCAGATGCTATATAAACTCTTCCAAAAACATCAATTTCAAAAAACTTTAAATAGAGTTCATTTCTAAATTGTAATGGATTGTCGATATGAAAATATTTATAAAAAGAGATAGTAGCTCTAGGCTCTTTCTCTTCGAGCATACGTTTTTTAAGCTCTTTATTTGAAATCTGGTTATGTAAAACTTGCATAACTGCTGATTGACTTATATTCTAAATTAAACATTATTGAGCATTTGCTCAGTCTGCAAAAATAGATAAGATTTACTATTAATTGGATGATTTTGCAGTTTTTGTATAGAGTAAGAGATTAATTCTATTAAAGATAATACACATCAATAGCTATATTAATGCAAATAAAAAAAGGAGAATAACCTAAAGCTATCCTCCTATTTATATTAGTTTACGAGAATAAATTATTCCAGTTCTTTTATTTTGATATTCTGAAACCATACCTCATCGCCATGGTCTTGCAACAGAATTAGCCCCTCTTCTGCATTCCCAAAGTTTGGCCAGTCTTTATATTTACTGCTAGCTACAAGCGCCTCCCACTCATCGTTGTTACGCTCATACTCAACAATTTTGACTCCATTTAGCCAATGCTCTACGTGATTTCCTTGTACAACTACCATTGCAGTATTGAAAAAACCTCCTCGAAATGGTTTATTTTCAGGAGCAGGTATCAGGTCATATAGCGATCCTAACGTTCTGTTTCCGTCAATTCCAAGCTTTGCATCTGGGTGATTTCTATCATCTAATATCTGAAACTCGCATCCAATAGCAGACCCCTCGCCTTTATTAAGATTTGTATCTACAAAATACTTTATTCCACTATTAGCTCCTTCTGTTATTCTAAAATCAACTTTCAGCATAAAATTTTCATAAGGTCTGGTTGTAACAATATCACCTCCATTAGTTGACTCTCCTCCATCACCTCTATGAACTTTGAGAATACCATCGTTAATAGACCAACCTTGCTCAGGAAATTCATCAAGTTTAGCTCCACGCCAACCGTTAGTTGTCTTACCATCCCATAATAGTTCCCATCCATCGGCTGCTTCACGCTCTGAAATAGTATTTGCTATTTGATTCAGTTGTTCTACTTTGCCATCGTCAGGGGTTTTGTATTTATCTAATTCTTCTGTTAATATACGAATATTACGCCATGAAACTGTCTTCCCTGCCATCTCTTCACTTCCAATTGAATGAACTTGAAGGGCAATGAATCCGGATGTTGTTGTATTATCCAGCAGATTGGCACACTCTACACCATTTACCCAAGTGCGAATCGAATTTCCAATAGCTTCTATTCTAGCGCTGTTCCACTCTTCATTTTTAAAAGCTTTTTGTCCATCAGGGTTAATGTTAAGCGGATATATCCACCCTCTTCGTGCTTCATCGTAAATTCCACCTGTCCATGATCGCTCTGCAGGATCTATTTCGAATTGATAACCATGAACACGACCATCTCTGTATTCAGGTAAGCTTAGGCTTCTAAACTGAACCCCAGAATTAAGTCCGTTATCCACTTTAAAATCAAACTCGAGGATAAAGTCTCCATAATTTTCTGTTGTGGCCAAGAATGTATTAGGCGTATTCATCTCTGAAATACCTACTATAGTATTATCCTCAACTCTGAATTCTGCTGTTCCGTTTAATTTTTCCCATCCATCCAGATTTTCCCCGTTAAAGAGTGGCTTCCAGCTTGGCCCTTGCTGAGTGCATGATGCAAGAATCATTGTAACTGCTGTTAAAAGTAAAATTTTGTGTTTCATAATTATTAAGTTTACATTATATCTTATAAAAATCTTCCCATCCTTTTCTTGGTGGTTCACCAATAAGAAAAGCATCTGCGAAAGCATCGTTTGTTACCCGCTTGCTATCTTTATCAAAAACAATTTTTCTATTTAGTCTCTGTGCTGCAACTCCTAGTGAGAAAACCTGACTCAAAGGGCCGGCTATTTCAAATGGAGACCGTGTTTTCTCTATTCCCTGGCATGCAAGAAGGAAGTTTGCATAATGGTTTGAGCTGCTTTTTGGAACTTCAGGCAACAATCTTTCTATCTCCTTTGCCTTCTCATCAGGTATTACACTAAGTGTGCTTCCGTGAGAACCACCTTTGAACGTGAGCTCTTTGCTATAAATCTCTTTACCTGGATTAAGTTTTGCAGGCTGAATTTGACCACCTGCAACAGTTGGAATATTTGGATCGAGTTCTGACACACCATATCCTTCTGGTACTGATGGAATGTTATCAACACCATCATACCATGTAACAACAACAGGAGGCATATTTCCACGAGAAGGAAATTTAAATTCAATTGTACTTGACATTGGGAAGAAGAAATCGTTATGACCAGATAGTTTTAGTGGTGTTATTTCTGTGGGTAATCCCAAATCTAGGAACTCATGTGCCGTATCTAATATATGAGCACCCCAGTCGCCAAGTGCACCCATTCCAAAATCATACCAGCAACGCCACTGTCCGTAATGGAAGTTCTTATTGTAACTATGATAATCACTTGCCATCAACCAAAGATCCCAATCTAATGTTTCGGGAATTGGTTCAGAAGCAGGAAACTTTGTGATATTAGGATCCCATCCGTGCCAACGACGTGGATTATTCATATGTGCAGTGATAGCTGTTACGTCTTTTATTATGCCAGCTTCTTTCCATGCCTTAAACTGAAAATAGTTCGCTTCAGAATGACCCTGATTGCCCATTTGCGTGACAACTTTAGGATATTTTTTTGATGCCTTTATAAGCAACTCTGATTCGTGAAATGTTCTTGTTAATGGCTTCTCAACAAAAACATGCTTCCCTTCAGTCATGGACATCATTACTGCAGGAAAGTGGGCAAAATCTGGTGTACAGATTGACACAGCTTCAATTTCATTACCCATCTTATCAAACATCTCTCTGAAATCCTTAAATCTTTTTGCTTTAGGATACATTCCCAGTGCTTCTTTGGTATGATCTGCACCAAGGTCTACATCACACAGTGCAACTACATTTGCTAGTTCGGTGTTCGCAAATTGTTTAATAACTTCCAACCCCCTGTTTCCGATACCGATATAAGCTAGGTTTACCTTCTTATTAGCACCTACTATCCTATTGTAACCGGCAGCGCTCATTTTTGTTGAAATTCCACCCATAGCAAGTCCGGCCGTTGCTAGAGCTGTACTTTTCAAAAAATCTCTTCTTGTTTTCATTATATTAATTAATTGATATTCAAACTTAAGTACAATTTTAAATCTCTTCGAACCTGTCTTTATAAGCCCAAAGACCTAGTGCAGGACTTGAAATATAATAAACCTCTTCTCCGTCGGCAAGAATATTAAATCCCTCTTTTAATTCATTAACATCATATTTTTTTAGCGCATCATCCAAATTAGCCCATTTAAAGCCAACGTTCTCTATTTCTTCCTTTGTAAGGTTTTCAGGATCACTGCCAGGGCAATAAGTTATCGAAAATCGGCCTTCAGACGATCCATGAATAAGATGTGCGGCAGCACCGAGGTTATCTCTTAACTGATGATCCCCTGCCACCGCCTCAAGTGTATTAGGAGTTCCAAAATACCCATATTTCCTTATAAGTTGGTCTATCTCCTTATCTTCACCAAACTCTTTCAGTGCCGGAGCCAACACAATAAGTTCGCCATCATCAGCTATTGCCATTCTGGTACGATATATTGATTTGTTACCCAGCCATGTACTTTTAAACTCTGTTGGGTCGAGCCAAACCACAACTTTATTAAGAGGCTTCTCAACCATCACAAAATTAACTTCTAATGATAATTTAGATGCTAGGTCGAACACTTCAATATCGTCTCCTACGTAGAGCCCATATACCTGCTGTTCTCCTTTTCCATTTATTCCTACAACAGTAAGAACATAAACTATTGGTAGCTCATTCAAAAATCTATCCGAAGCGTAATTAAATACTTTTCTTACCGGTGTATCTGAACGGCCCATCATTCTCTCCATACCATACACAGCGCCTATATAATGGCTCTTATTTATACCTTCAGCTCCTCCTGTACCTACTAGAATATTCTTATTGTAGTTTGCCATTCCAACCACTTCATGAGGTACAACCTGTCCTATAGAAAGAATTAAATCATAGTTTCCTTCAATAAGTATTTTATTGACTTGTGCCGGCCAAGTAAAATCTACTTTACCTTCAGAAATCTCACGAACATATTCAGCAGGAACCTCGCCAAGTGTTGTAACATCATTTCTCCAATCATGATCGCGAAACAGATCTCTGGGAGTTTGCCCAAACATATGGTTTATCTGTTGTACAGTCATTGGAGTATGGGTGCCAAGTGCGGGCAGAATATCAGTTAGTTTATCACCATAATACTCCCACGCCATCTCTGTTAAGTCTCCTGCTTTGCTTGGAAGACGGGTGTAATCAGGTGGAACGGCAAGAACCTTATGCCGTTCTCCCAATTTAGCTAAAGCTTCATTTAATCCTCTCTTGAGGTCATCGCGAGACAAACAGGTTTGAGGAGATCCTATTTCATAATATATCATTACACAATTAATTAAACGTCGTATGTTGATGAGGCTGTGCTTCCTCCATGACCCGTCCAATCAGTATGGAAGAAATCTCCTCTAGGCTTATCTAATCTTTCATATTGATGTGCTCCAAAATAATCTCTCTGAGCTTGTAAAAGGTTTGCAGGAAGACGCTCGCTCCTAAATCCATCGAAATAAGCCAGAGCAGATGATAATGCAGGAACAGGAACTCCATTCATTAATGCAGTTGCACAAACCCTACGCCAGCTTTCTTCGGCCGATTGAACTGCCTCAGTGAAAAAAGGGTCAAGTAAGAGATTTTCAAGCTTAGGATTCTTATCAAAAGCTTTCTTTATATCTTCGAGGAATCGAGAACGTATTATACATCCACCACGCCACATTAGTGCAATTCCTCCATAGTTAAGATTCCACTTAAACTCTTTTGCAGCCTCCATCATAAGATCATACCCCTGAGCATATGAAATAATCTTAGCTCCATAGATAGCATTCTCAAGATCTTTAACAAACAGCTCTTTGTCACCCTTAAAGTCGGGCCTCTTTCCTATAAGAGTCTTTGAAGCTTTTACTCTTAAATTTTTCTGTGCCGATAAACATCTAGAAAAAACCGATTCTCCTATCAGAGTTAACGGTATCCCAAGGTCTAAAGCAGTAACAGCAGTCCATTTACCTGTACCTTTTTGTCCGGCAGTATCTAGTATTTTTTCTACTAAAGGTGAACCATCTTCATCTTCATATGCAAGAATATCTCTAGTTATTTCTATAAGATATGAATCTAACACCCCTTCGTTCCATTTCTTGAAAATCTTATGTTGCTCAAAGGCATCCATACCCAAAAGATCTTTCATTAAATGATATGCTTCATTGATAATCTGCATATCACCATATTCGATACCATTATGAACCATCTTTACAAAATGACCGGCACCATCTTCTCCTACCCAATCACAGCATGGAACTCCACCATCAACTTTTGCGGCAACAGCTTGAAAAATTTCTTTTATTTGTGGCCAGGCTTCGGTAGAACCACCCGGCATTAGTGACGGTCCTTTTAATGCACCCTCTTCACCACCTGAAACACCCGACCCTACATAAAGAAGTCCTTTGCTCTCTACATATTTAGTTCTGCGAACTGTATCAGGGAAATGGCTATTGCCTCCATCAATTATTATATCGCCCTTATCAAGCAAAGGTATAAGTTTATCAATAAAATCGTCTACAGGCTTACCAGCTTTCACAAGTAACATTACTTTGCGAGGTCTTTCTATAGAAGCTATAAACTCTTCTAGCGTTTGAGCACCGATAAAATTTTTATCTTTACCTCTTCCTGCTATAAAGTCGTTAACCTTCTCAACAGTTCTGTTAAATACAGCTACTGTATAACCTTTGCTCTCCATATTTAGCACAAGGTTTTCGCCCATCACGGCCAACCCAATTAATCCAATATCAGCTCTTTGTTTCATATATGTTTATATTTTATCTCTTAACTCTTGCATTACCTTCCCAAATGCTCCAGATTACATCTTCATCGGCAGGTTGGGCATAATCTGTAAGGAAAGTTGTAGCGAGTGCACCACTTGCCCATGCAAATTTAATCCATTTTTCAGAATCCATACCACTTAATATGCTATAAAGCAGTCCACCAACAAAACCATCACCCCCTCCAATACGGTCAATAACATTAATTGTCCGGAGTGGCGCTTCATGCCATGTTTTATTTTCATAAACAATTGCTCCCCAGAGATGTTCATTGGAACTGATCACTTCACGCAGGGTGTTTGCAAAAACCGAGACGTTGGGAAAAGCTTTGCTAACATTAAGTATCATACCCTTAAATGCTTCAATAGTATCCTCAATATTTTCACCTCCAGCTGCTGGTCCTTCAACACCTAAGCAAAGCTGATAATCTTCTTCGTTACCGATAAGTATATCAGATAGTGATGCGATTTCGGTAAATGTAGCTTTAAGCTCTTTTTCTCTACCTTTCCAAAAAGTAGCCCTATGATTCAGGTCGAATGAGATGAGAGTTCCGTTCTTTTTGGCAAAGCGTGCAATTTCTAAACAAAAATCACTAGCTTCAGGAGACAAAGCAGCAATTAGTCCAGATAGATGAACAATTTGCACCCCCTCTTTCACAAAAATACGTTCTAGGTCGAAGTCCTTTACATTTAATATCCTTCCTACTTCTCCCGCACGATCGTTTTGAACTCTTGGACCACGTAAGCCAAAGCCACTATCAGCAATATTAAACTGATGTCTATATCCCCATGGTCCTCCCTGAGACACTTCTGGTCCTTCATATTCCATATGTCGAGCACGTAAATCAGCTTTGATAAAAGCAGCAATGGGACTATCCTTCACAAAATTAGTCAAAACCTTGACAGGTAATCCAAGATATGAAGAAATACTTGCAACGTTTGTCTCAGCACTTGTAGCTTGCATTTGGAACATGTTTGTGCTTTGTACAGGCTGTCCATTAATTGGAGTAATTCTAACTCCCATACTTGTAGGTACAAGTAACGAATATTTAAACTTCTTTCTTAAATCAAGTGACATAAATATTTGTTTAATGATTATTAAATACTAAATGCATCAAATCCACCATCAACTATAGCAACAGTACCTGTTACAAACTTCGATGCATCACTTGCAAGATAGTGAAGTGTGCCTAATAGATCTTCCGGATTTCCAAAGCGGCTAAATGGAGTATGTGCAATAATTGTATTTCCTCTATCGGTATACGATCCATCGCTATTAGTTAATAAAGTACGATTTTGCTCTGTAATAAAGAATCCTGGGCAAATTGCATTCACTCTGAAATCTTCACCGAACTTTGTTGCAAGTTCTCCTGCCATATATTTAGTAAAGTTTGATACGGCTGCTTTTGCTGCTCCATAACCTGCAACTCTTGTTAGTGGACGAAGAGCAGAAGCAGAAGTGATATTTATAACATTACCCTGTTTTGCATCCACCATATATTTAGCAAAAACTATAGTAGGTATCACGGTTCCCATAAGATTAAGATCTACCACTTTTCGGAAATCATCTACCTTAAGGTCAAACACAGTGTTTTTAGGACCTATGGTTGCACCTGGCATATTTCCTCCGGCACCATTTATTAATATATCTATCTTGCCATATTTGGCAACTATTTTTTCTGCGTTCTTTTTCAAGACCTCTTCATTAGAAACATCTGTTTGAAGAAACATTGCATCTCCCCCATCAGCCTTCACCTCTTCTATAAGTTTATTCCCCTTTTCTTCGTTTCTAGCAAGAACTGCCACCTTTGCGGCATGAGCTGCCAGATATTTAACCATAGATGACCCTAGAACACCTGTTCCACCTGTGATTACAATGACTCTATCTTTAATGTTAAATAATTCGTACATAATATTATTCTTTAGTAAATTTCACAAATTTAAATTTCGAATATTTATTCTCGTATTAGAAATTAAAATACTCTTTAGCATTGTTATAGCAAATATCCTCTACCATCTTACCCAGAAATTCAATTTCAGAATCAGGAAGAAGTCCTGCCTCCACATCATTCCCAATAAGATTACATAAAATTCTCCTAAAATACTCATGACGAGGGTAGGAGACAAAACTACGAGAGTCGGTTAGCATTCCAACAAACCTACTTAATAAACCCTGCGATGAAAGAATATTCATTTGATCTTCCATCCCATCTTTTTGATCGAGGAACCACCAACCGGAGCCAAATTGAATTTTGCCAGGAACAGTCCCATCTTGAAAATTAGCAATCATTGAAGCAACTAAGTAATTATCGTTAGGGTTAAGATTATAAACAATTGATTTTGACAGCTTATTATCTAGTTCCAGATTATCAAAGAATCGAGACATATTTTTAGCAACATATGAAACATCATTCATTGAGTCGAAGCCAGCATCGGCACCAAGCTTATTAAACATACTGGTATTATTATTTCTAATTGCACCATAATGAAATTGCTGGACCCACCCTTTACTATGGTTGAGTATAGCATTTTCATGCAACATCATTGATTTAAATTTCAAAACCTGCAAATCTGTAAGAATCTCTTTCCTATTGTAAATCTTATCAAATATAGCAGAAGCCTCATCGTGAGTACAGCGTTCTGAGAAAAAATTATCTATCCCATGATCTGCAAGTTTACATCCGTTTGCTTGGAAATAATCATGTCTCTTAGATATTGCTAAAGAATAACTATCAAAGGTTGTTATATTAATTCCTGTTATTGTGCTTAATTTCTCAACATATTCTCTAAAATTATCAACATTCTCTACTGCCATCGACTTGTCGGGACGCCATGTTGGTAAGACTTTCACTTCAAATCCACTCTCTTTAATCTGTTTATGATATTCAAGAGAATCCAAAGGGTCATCTGTAGTGCAAACAACTTCAACATTAAATTTCTTCATTAAACCTCTTGCCGAATATTCTGGCTTTTGCAACATTTCATTTGCCCTATCGTAAATTTCACGAGCAGTATCGGGGTTTAACAAATCATCTATACCAAAAACCCTTTTCAGTTCCAGGTGAGTCCAGTGGTACATAGGGTTTCTCATTGTATATGGAATTGTAGCTGCCCATTTTTCAAACTTCTCCCAATCAGAAGCATCACCTGTAATATATTTCTCGTTCACACCATTTGCTCTAAGAAGTCTCCATTTATAATGATCTCCTCCAAGCCATAGCTCAGTAATCGTTCTGAATTTATAATCTACAGCAATCTCTTTAGGCACCAAATGGCAGTGATAATCAATAATTGGCATTTTTTTTGCGTACTTGTGAAAAAGATTTCTTGCTGTTTTAGTTTGCAGCATAAAGTCATCGTGGATAAAGTCATTCATTATGGTAAATTATTTAAAATTTAACTTATTGCAATCTTTGTTTGTTTACGTACACATTATTTATTACAAATACTAAAGGGATTATTGGTTTTATTATTATAGATCTTCAAATCATTAAAAATGAAAATAAAATCAACTTTTATTTCATAAATGGAAAATAAACTATAATTTTGTGTACGTACACAAATGTACAAATAATTCGAATAATTCAAAGACAAATACTTAAAAATTCTACCATAACGTTCATTTTAAGTAATTTTAA
>Ga0209075_1003593_pt1 | contig 12792 bp, 8 predicted proteins | sample Stecom2011_FD_187523 | JGI IMG/M metagenome (GOLD analysis project Ga0209075, IMG submission 187523) | Agricultural soil microbial communities from Utah to study Nitrogen management - Steer compost 2011 (SPAdes) (version 2) | ecosystem: Environmental > Terrestrial > Soil > Agricultural land...
TCAATGGCACGGTGGAGTTGCCGCTGCAGTAGTCCAAGTCAATCTCCCAGTTGGGGAGAAAGTTTGTGCTGGTATGAGACTTCGAGCCCTCTCCCCCGGCCCCTCTCCCTAGTCGGGAGAGGGGAGAAGTGTGCTCATATTTAAACATCCTGCCTGAGTGCAACGACTGCACTGTCTGGTAGTTCCGTAGGAAAAGGCACAATCTGTAGACCGCCTCTGAATTAACGATCTACACCTGACCAATCCCCTCTCCCACCTGGGGAGAGGGTTAGGGCGGCCCGCGTAGGGAGAGGGCGCAAGTTGTCAGGCCCGCAAAGGGTTCCGTTCTGGTCTAAGCCTTACGAAACTACCCGCTCCCACCCCTCAACTTCCCCCGGCACGATGGTTAACAAAGGATGGGGAATTGGCATTTCGATAAGGGCATTTTGCGCATAAAGCTCAGGGGAGCGAATCTTCAGCTTGGCTTGCAGGTGCTGCCACTCATAGCCTAACTGCCCCTCGGTCACCGGAATCAGCTCCGGATAGCCTTCCGCAAGAATCTTGGACTCGTCATAGCAGTAGCCTCGCCGACAGGCTTCGTTGACGATTTCCCGTAAATAACTGCCGATGGCGGCCAAAGGGTCGGCAGTCTTACGAAATCGCTCTAACTGGGGATGGTTGCGGTAGCCTTTGGTTTCACCCCGAAGCACCTTCTGGGCCAGCAGTGTTTCCCGCCACAGCCCGCCCAGGCCTTGTTTATCCAGGTATTGGGGATGCACGGACCAGAGGCGCATCAGCGGTTTACTCCAATCTGTTTGGGGCAGGATTTACTGGGTTTTCGGGCAGCAGGCTTCATGATCCAGACGCTCTCCTGGGGGAATCATGTGAAGAACATGAGCCCAATTCTGTCTATGGCGTCACAGAGAAACAAGCAGCTTGGCGGAGCCGCCCTAGAGGCTCCATAATGCCCCTTCATATTTAGGGGGAAACATTGTGGCCACTGAACAAAGTTTACTGGAACGTAGTAATGGAAAATGCGAGCTGTGCGGAGCCCAAGCCGACCTGGCTCCCTATGAAGTAGAAGGTGCTGTAGGGCGTGATGATACCGCGGTAATGCTCTGTGAAACCTGTACCAGTCAGATTACGGGCAGCGAAAGTCTGGATCCGAACCACTGGCGGGCGCTTAATGACAGTATGTGGAGTCCGGTACCGGCGGTACAGGTCATGGCCTGGCGGATGTTGAAGCGTTTAAGCGAGGAAAGCTGGGCCCAGGATCTGCTGGATATGTTGTATCTGGATGAAGAGCTCCAGGCCTGGGCGGAAGCCGGCATGGCGAGTTCGGCCGATGATGAGGTTGTGACCAAGGATTGCTTTGGCACTGTTTTGCAGGCGGGGGATTCTGTGGTGATCATCAAGGACCTGGATGTAAAAGGCACCAGCTTTACCGCCAAGCGCGGCACCACGGTGCGCAATATCAGCCTGACGGATAACCCCGAGCATATCGAAGGGCGCGTTAATGGCACCCGGATCGTGATTCTGACCAAATTCGTCAAGAAGGCGTAATGGGAGACAACCTTGCCCCAGCCGTTCAGTCCTTCATGGGCTGATCAGCCTCATAAAAGAAAACGCCCCTCACACGGAGGGGCGCGGGTTTAAGCCTGAAGGCCTAAACGGGATCTGAATCAGGCGCTTTTGCGACGGGACAGACCAAAGCCCAGCATGCCCAGGCCCAGCAGAGCCAAAGTGGCAGGCTCAGGAACGGCCCGTGGGGTAACGGATTCGACCATGACTACCAAATCTTGATAGTCGAAGTCGTCGCCGTCTTCAAAGGCCAGGATAAATTCATTGGCTGTCCATTCGCCAGGGGCATAACCTGGATGATTTCCATAGCCAGGGAGCTGAACGATGTCTCCTCTCCCTCCTTGATAGGCCACGAAGTAGTCGATTCCACCATTGAGGTCTGTATCGGAATAACGAGTTACTTCCGAATTGCTAAGGAAAAAACCAAACAGGTTGTCCTTGAAGTTACCTTTTAATTCGTTGTCCACCCACACGCTGTAATCGGCCAGGATGCTGACCTTTACTTGGCTGGCCGTAGTATCACTACCGCTGAACAGCTCAACCATATTATTGGGATTGGCGTAATCGTAGATCCCGAACGCCTGGCTGCCTGCATTGGCTGTGATTTCAAAAATAAAAGTTGAAATCGCGCCGCCGGATGCGCTGATTGACCAATACTGATCATTGGCCAGCTGGTCTGTATGAACGTTCACGGAGGATGGGCCACCTACGGTGATTTCATCCAGAATGTCCTGCAACGACTTTTCGCTACCGGGAAGGATAGTGGCGGCAAAGGACGAGCTCGCCATCAGCGACCCGACCAGGAGCCCTGGTAGAGCGTATTTCTTTAACATCACGAATTTCTCCATTCGACTATTTAATAACGCAATCCCTAGCTTGATGCTGCGCATGCCTTTGGCATCGCTTTCTTTGATACACCAGGTTTGCAAGGGCTCACAAGCAAGGCAAATGCCACGTTCCTTATCCTGTGATTTAACAAGGTGTTGGAAAGAAAGTGACTGGCATCTGGAACAAAGATGTAAATGAATCTGACAGTTTTCTCCAGATCGTCTATTTGCTGCTTACACTCCAGGCGCTTGTGACCGGTAAGGTAGCTAGATGCTTTTCAGGATAGAGAATCTTTATTAATCCAAATCAGTGGCTTATTTAGATTGTCGCATCACCTATAGAAAAGCTTTGTGACTGACAAGCTGTATCTAAAGAGAAACAATGAATGTAAAAAATATTGACGATGGCCGGTGAAGCACTACTTTGCGACACCAAGCTGGGCTGATCGCGGCTCATCCCACCATGGAAAAGCCCACCCAATTTGAGAATGTGCCAAGCGGTTCCAAGTCCGCTCTCATGGCCTAAGTAAAGGAGAGACACCTGGGGAAGCCCGGTGGAATCAGGCCTCATGTTAGTAAGTCCTGGGAGAAAGCCCCTATGCCCACCTAGGGCCGGCGCGCAGACCGACGCTTATATTTGAATAAGGTTTAAACACTTTTCAGGCTGTCTATAGATAGCGACACAAAGTGTCTACTAACTTTACAGTCTCTTTCCTAAAGTGCTTTTTAAAAGCATTTAAGTTAATGAATTACATGGTTAATAAGTTCCTGGTACAGGGATTGCTAAAGAGTGATGCCAAAGTGTTTTGGTGTTTTACCTCTTAAAAGGATCTAAAGGGAGTTGTACCATGAAATTATTAAAAACGGTTGTAGGCACAGCGTTGCTGGCCGCTGCGACCACAGTCAGCGCCGTGCCTGTGACTTTGAATATGGTTGGCGCTTCTTGGGAGAATGTCCAAGGAGAGAATGTAACTGATAATGTAACTGGTGTGGGTACCAATGAGATTCGTTGGGGCGCGCGCACGGATAAAAACAAAAGCGGCTATCGCTTTGATGCTGCCGATAATCTGCCGCTGACGTTTGAAAGTGGGGACTATTTCACGCTGGGCACCTTCACCCATATCAACTTCCCCATTACTAGTGGCACGGCCATCACTTCCGCGGACCTGGATCTGACGGTAGAGCTGGATATTTTGGGAACTTCTTTAGAGCAAGGCCCTTATACTTTCAGCTTCAAACATACGGAAACGCCTAATAATGCCTGCATTGGTTTATATCTCCCCTTCATAGGGTGTTTGGGGTGGGAAAACGGTAATGTTGATGACATTGTCGAGTTGGATACCAGCTTTCTGAGTGATGAGTTCATTGTTGATTCCTATGCCTTCTCTCTGGAGATCATTGGATTCCAAGACATGAAAACACAACGCATCATTGATGAACTGAGCACCAAAGAAGGCGACAAGACCAGCGCGAATGTCATCGCCCGTCTGAACGTGCGTGATCTTCCCCGTGAGGTTCCCGAGCCGGCCTCTGTGGCACTGATGGGGATTGCCCTGGCAGGTATGGTCTTCCTGAGACGCCGCAAGCAAGCCTAAGTCCGTCGCGGGAGGGGAGCCCCTTCCCGCCGTTCGACTTTCAGCCGGCTTCTTGAATGGAGCCGGTCTTGCTGTAGTAGCAGCCAAGTATAGAAAACCCCATATCGCGAATAGTTCTCACCTGGTCTATGCTTAGGGGCTGATGTTTTTAGTCGATAAGTAGCCTTCCATGACCGTTAAGCAGAGTTCCCGTGCTGTTCTGGAGCCGCAGCAGGCCGAAGTGGCCGATCCGCTGGTGCAATACAAGGCTGTGGCTACCATTCTCGATAGTCTGGATGCCCTGGTCTATGTCTCCGATTTGGAGACCCATGAGCTGTTGTTCGTGAACAGTTATGTCAAGAACATCTGCGGAGAGGATGTGTTGGGTAAACCCTGCTGGCAGGTGTTGCAGGCGGACAAGCAAGGCCCTTGTGAGTTTTGTACCAATAGCCGGTTATTGGATGAGCAGGGCCAACCAACGGGAGTTTATGTCTGGGAGTTCCAAAACACCGTCACCGGCCATTGGTATCAATGCCGGGACCAGGCGATTCGCTGGATTGATGGCCGCTTGGTTCGCATGGAAATCGCTACCAATATCACTGACCGCAAGCAGATGGAAGAGGAGTTGCGGGAAGCCAAGCAGCGTGCTGAAGAACTGGCCCGAATTGATGAGCTGACCGGTGTACGGAACCGCCGGGCTTTCTTTGAAGTGGGGCATCTGCTGTTCGGGCAGGCACAGCGTTCCGGGCAAAACTTGTCGGCTATTATGCTGGATGTGGATTACTTCAAGCAGGTGAATGATCGCTATGGCCATTTCGTGGGGGATCAGGTCTTGCGTACCATCTCCCAGAAGATCCAAGAGCAGATCCGGGAAACCGATATCATTGGGCGCTTGGGGGGCGAGGAGTTCGCCCTGATTCTGCCGAATGCCGATCTCACTGAGGCTCTGGAAGTTGCAGAGCGCATCCGCACCCTGATTGTGGCAACGCCTATCAATGCCCTGGGCGAAACCATTTACTGCACTTCAAGCTTTGGGGTGAGCACCCTTCAGGATGGAGTGAAATCCCTGGATGCCTTGCTGGCCAAGGCTGATGAAGCCTTGTTCCTGGCCAAACACAAGGGCCGTAACCGGGTTGAAGTCCGCCATTGACCAAGTTGGACGGCAAAACCAAGCCCCCCTGAAAAGCAGTGGGGATGGTGACTTGGCAGGCTGGGCGGCCCTAAGGAGCCGCCCCTGGATGGCTAGAATTTCAGATCCGCCCGCATCCACAGGGTTCTGCCCGGCTCATTGACCCGCTCGGTTTGAGTAAAGCCAGACACCATGGCGCCTGCACGGCTGATGTGTTCCGCGTAGGTCCGGTCAAACAGGTTATCCACACCAGCGCTCAGGCGCAGTTGCTCCATCGGCCGCCAGCCGGCATTGACAGACAGCACCGCAAAGCCGGCGTTTTCACCAATATCCTGGCCGACCACATTTCCCTGGCCGACACTCACCCGGTCCTGTTCCGCCACCAGCCTTAGCAGAGTACCAACCGACCAGGCATCACTTTCGTATTGCAGTCCCAGACGGGCTTCCAGGGGCGGTATTTGCGCCAGGGGCACATCATCGGTACGGTTCTCGCCGCGCACATAGGCCAGACTGCCATCTGCTTTCCAGTGTTCGTTGATTTTATATTCCAGGGTGGCTTCCGCACCCCAGGTACGGGCTTTTATGTTGCGGGATACGGTGGCCATGCGCATGCCCTTGGCATAGTTGTTCTCGATCAGAATGTAATCCTGGATCTGGTTGTAGAACAGGGACAGAGAGGCCGACCAGGTGCCGTCGTTGTATAGCAGGCCCGTGTCGAGCTGGGTGGTTTTCTCCGGATCGGTATCCAGGGCGCTGAGAGAGTCCACGCCTTCCTTGTTGAACAGCTCCCAGTAGTCCGGGAAACGTTCTACATGACCTAAGCCTGCATAGACGGTGGCCGGGGAGCTTTCCAGATCTTGCTCATAGCGGATAAAGCCGCTGTAGAGAGTCTCCTTGCGAGTCTCATCGGCCGTGGGGTTGGCGCTGGAGCCCATGCCGTGCATGCCGGTGCTGATGGTCTCCCGTTTGTCTTCCACCTCCCAGCGATCCACCCGGGCACCGCCGATCATCCGCTGTTGGTCCGTCAGGGATAGTTTCAGCTCCGAGAAGATTCCACGGAACTGGAAGCGGGCATCTTCCACCCGTTTCATATCCCGATAGGACTGTACCCGTTCATCTGTGCTGGAGCGGATACTGTGCTTGTTCTGCTGGAAGTCACTGCCCAGGGTCCATAGCAGAGTGTCGGTCAGGTTGATCTCCGCCAGCACTTTACCGCCAATGGTTTCCCGGTCCGGGTTGCTGGCCATGGGGGCTGCCATCATGCCCATCGGCCTGAACTCCCGCAGGGAATAGTTATCCATCACATGGTCCACATAGTTGTAGAACACCTGGGCTTCCAGGTGCTCCATGCGATCGCTGAGCTGGTGCTTTTCAAATTTCAGGCCGATGTTTTCCCGGTCGAATTTGGAACCGTCCATGCCCCGGTCCGCATAGGCGGCTTCACCGTCGCTGAGGGCGGCGGTCAATTCCAGCAGCGTATTCATATCCGGTGTCCAGCCCAGGGCAAAGCTGCCATTCCAGCGTTCATAGGCCGAGTGCACCCGATTGCCGTTACCGTCCTTGTAGTCATCGGCTTCCGTATAGGTACCGTTGGCACGCAGATAGCCCAGGGCATTGCCGGCAAGGGCCTCGGCCACGACATCGCGGCGGCTGAAGCTGCCGATGGTGGTGCTGCCGCTGGCCTGCAGGGTGGGTTCGGCGTAGTAGGGCGGGTCCCGCTCGAACAGAACCGTGGCAGCGGAGTTGCCCGGCCCATGTAGCACGGTCTGCGGCCCTTTGATCAGGGTGATACGGTCATAGGATTCCGGGTAGATATAAGCAGTGGGTGGATCCATGCGGGATCCACAGCCGCCGAGGATGGCTTCCCCATCCATCAGGATGTTGACCCGGGAGGCGGCCATGCCCCGGAACACCGGGTCGCCGTCGGTGCCGCCTTTGCGGATCACTGAAAAGCCCGGCATGGTTTTCAGGTAATCGGCACCGTCGTGGGCCGGAATCGGCTGGCGTGGCTGCTTGGGATCGGTTTCCAGAATCAGGGGTTCATTGGGAGCGGCAGCGGTGACAACCACGGCACTTAACTGGGTCGCTGCCTGGGGTGATCCAGAGGTTGGGCCGGAAGCAGCTTTCACGGGCAAAGAGGGGCTTTCTGTTGCCTGCGGTTGATGGGTCGCCTGGGTCGCCGCAACGGCAGAGGCTGGACCCGCTATGGCCAACACCAGGAGGGTTTTCTTGAACTGCATGGTGGTCACCTTTGAAGCAGTAGAACGAACAAATCATATTGTCCGGTATCAACCTTTGAGTACGGTTGACTTAAGTCAAGCGTCTTACGGCGTCATGAAAAAGCCTTATCAGTGGGAAAGAAGGTGCCTTTTGCCGGCATTGTGACGGACTTCCATCATTCGCCGTAGGGAACAGGCGTTCCGGCAGGGTGGATATGTCTTTAATAGGAAAGAGCCCAGACGAGCGTGGAACGGGAATCCAATGACATCCACCATCGCCGATATGATCGCCATGGAACAGGCCAGTTTTCCTGATCAGTCCCTGCTGCAACAGCTGCGGCAAGCCACTTATTCCTCCCACCGGCGGATCGAGCAGAACGCTCGGCTAGCCCGGCTGTTGGCGAAGGATTTGAGCCGGGCGGAGTATCAGGAGGTCTTGGCCCGGCTGCTCGGCTTTGTGGAGCCCCTGGAAGAACGTCTGCAGGCATTGCCGGAAGCGCCCTTGATCCAGGCCGCTTTGGGGAAGCGAACCAAGGCACCCTGGCTGGTCCGTGACTTGCTTAGTCTGGGAAGTAGTCCAGAAGCGATTGCCTCCATACCTCGGGCCTCCGACCCCGACCTACCGGCTGTGAGAAGCCTGGCCGAGGCCGCGGGGGTTCTCTATGTTTTGGAAGGATCCACCCTGGGCGGGCAGCTGATTTCCCGCCATCTGGCACAAAGCCTGGGCGTGACGCCAGGGCAGGGCGGCTCCTTTTATGGGGGCTATGGCCCGGACCATGGCCGTATGTGGAGCCAGTTCCGCCACTGGCTGGCCCGATTGGGTCCCGAAGAGTGCCCGGTGAGGCAAGCGACAGCGGCTGCGGTCCAAACCTTCGAAAGTCTGGATCGCTGGCTGTCCCCTGAGGAGTTCGGTCATGGCTGACTATCCAGTAACTACCGACCTGACCGCCTGTGATCGGGAGCCGATCCATATCCCCGGCTGCATCCAGCCCTTTGGGATGCTGGCGGTGATACGCCTGACGGACTTCAGAATCATTCAAGTCAGCGAGAATACCCTAGACCTCAGTGGACGGCCGCCGGCGGACTGGCTGGATCAGGATTTGGCTGAGCTGCTGAGTGACAAAGCCCTGGCCCGCTTGCGGAAAGCCTTGGCCAACGACACCTTGCATCGTCTGCACCCGGCTCAGTTGTCCTTGTTCGGGCAGGACTGGCTGGTCTATTTCCATCGCCAGCACAAACTGCTGATTGCTGAGTTCGAACCGGTAGAGGCCCAGGAATCCAGCGAACAAGGCTTTGATTCAGAAGGCGAGATGCCTTTCAATGCCATCTTTAGCTGTGAGGACAATGTATCCCTGTGCGAGCTGCTGTGTCGGGAAGTCCGCCAGCTGACCGGCTTTGACCGGGTGATGGCCTATCGTTTTGATGAAGACTGGCACGGCGTGGTCATTGCCGAGGAAAAGGGCGAGCGGTACCCGGAATCTTACCTGAACCACCACTTTCCGGCGTCGGATATCCCGGCCCAGGCCCGCCGCCTGTTCGCCCTGAACCGGCTGCGGATGATTCCCCGGGTGGACTATCAGCCTGCCAAGCTGGTGTTATCGGAAAGCCAGCAGACGAGCAGGCCCCTGGATATGACCTGGGCCATGTTGCGCAACGTATCGCCGGTGCATTTGGAATATCTGCGCAATATGGGCGTGGCGGCGTCGCTGACCATCTCCCTGATGAACAATGACCGTCTGTGGGGCATGATCACCTGTCACCATGCAACACCCCGCATGGTTCCCCAGAAGATACGGCTGCGCTGTAAGATCCTGGGTGAACTGGCCTCCTATGCCATCGCCGCCCAGGAACGGCGCCAGCAGGATAAGTTATCCCACCAGCGCAATGCCGAGCTGGCCCAGGTTGCAGAATGCTTGGCCGAGTTCGACTCCCTGCAAGAAGGCTTATCCCAAGGGGCATCCCATGTGTTGCGCGCCCTGCAGGCGGACAGCCTGCTGTTTCGGCTGACGGGCTCTGAAGGCGCCCTGGGCAAACCCGTCAGGTTGGCGGACCGGCAATTGCTGCTGGAGGTTATGCACCACAAACGGGGGGATGAACTGCTGCTGGATTGCCGGAATCTGGCTGGCCTGGACCCACTCCTGCAGGCCTTGGCGCCCTCCATCAGCGGAGCTTTGCTTGTGTGCATGGAGGATGGGGAGGATTATCTGCTGGCCCTGCGTCCGGAAGTGATCGAATCCCGGGTCTGGGCGGGGGAACCCTACAAGGTCACTCAGGAGGACTCCCAGGCCAGGATTCATCCCCGCAAATCCTTTAAGGAATGGCAGGAGAAAGTGCGAGGCCATTCCCGAAGCTGGACGGAACTGGACCGGCAGGCGGCCCTGGAGCTGAAGCGGCTGATCTGTGAGCGCCGGGAACAGCTTCAACGGAAACAGGTGGAAGCTGCCCTGAAAGACAGCGAGGCCCAGTTCCGTGCCACCTTCGAGCAAGCCGCGGTGGGGGTGGCCCATGTGGGACTGGATGGCCGCTGGATACGCGTGAACCAACGGCTGTGCGGGATTCTGGGCTATTCCCGGGAAGAATTGGAAGCCCTGACCTTCCAGCAAGTGACCCATCCGGAGGATGTCCTGCGGGAGCTGGAGCGGGTTGAACAGATGATGCAGGGCCAAATAAACACCTTCAGCCTGGAAAAACGCTATATCCAGAAAAATGGCACTGTGGTGTGGGGGAATCTCACTGTCTCTCTGATCCGGGATGAGCAGGGTAAACCCCGACATTTCATCGCCATTGTCGAGGATGTCACCAAGCGCAAGTTCACTGAGGAATATAACCGTTACCTGGCCAACCACGACACCCTCACCGGCCTTCCCAACCGCGCATACTTCAGCGACCGCCTTCATGAAGCCATTGCCCGAGCCCGACGGGAGAAGGGCCAGTTTGCGCTGATGCTGCTGGATCTTGACCGCTTCAAGTCCGTCAACGATACCCTCGGGCATCATGTGGGAGACCTGTTGCTCAAAGAGGTGGCATCACGCCTGCTGGCCTGTGTGCGGGAAACGGATGTGGTGTCACGGCTGGGCGGTGATGAGTTCGCCGTGATCCAGAGCCACCTGACCACGCCGGATGCACCGGAGCGGCTGGCGGCGAAAATCGTGAAACAGTTGGGCCGGCCTTATTCCCTTGATGGGGTGGAAGTGCATAGTGGCACCAGCGTGGGCATTACGGTCTACCCCAAGGATGCGAAGGATCCCATCATCTTGTTTAAGAACGCCGATCTCGCGCTCTACCGGACCAAGGAGCGGGGGCGTCATGGTTATAGCTTTTTTACGAAGAATCTCCAAAACGAGGTGCAAGGCCGCAAGGCGCTGGAAGAGGGGTTGCGCCACGCCTTGCAGAACAAGGCCATGATGCTCCATTACCAGCCGGTGTTCGACCTGCAAACTGGCCGAACGATGGGGGTTGAGGCCCTATTGCGCTGGCAGAGTCCCCAGGGGCAACTGCTGCCCGCCACCAGCTTTATGGAAATGGCTGAGGAAACCGGCTTGATCGTGCCGCTAGGGGAGTGGGCACTGCAGGAAGCCTGTCGCCAGGCGGCACTTTGGCAGGACATGGAGCTTTCCCCCATCCGGGTGGGGGTTAACCTGTCCCGTAAACAACTCCAGAATGCCGGCATTGTTTCATTGATTCGCCAACTCCTGGATCAGTACCGGCTCGATCCAAGCTGCCTGGAAATAGAAGTGACGGGAAGCGAGATCATTCAGGATCAGGAGTTCACAGCGCCCATCCTGAAAGCCCTGAAAGATATGGGAGTGCGGATCTGCGCCGACGATTTCGGTTCCGGCTTCTCAAGCCTGGGGAAGCTGGGCCGGCTGCCGGTGGATGTGCTGAAAATCGACCGCAGCATCATCCGGAAGGTTCCCCATAACCGCCAAGATACCGCAGTCGCCTCCGCCGTGATCAATCTTGCCCAAGAGTTGAACATGCAGGTGGTGGGGGAGGGTATCGAAACCCTGGAGCAACTGGCCTTCCTGGAAAGAAGGGGCTGTACCGGCGGTCAGGGGTTAATATTTAGCCCACCCATACCGGCGTTGGAGATGACCAGTCTACTGTCTTCCCGCCAGCAGGTTATGACTCATTAAGGACTGCTCGGACTTCTTTTAACCCTGCCGGATCCTCCTCCGGTTTCTGGGTTTGGTATTGCTTTTTCGGGACTTTCATCAAATTCGATTACGAAACATTCATTTTTTTCTTGACTGGCAAATAATAATTATTATCATTCAGGTTCGTTTTTAGGTACCTATACTACTTGCCGGAATTTCATTGGCTTAGTGCCCTGAGCCCAACCAATGGCACTGGATGAAATACCGGGGGCTTCTTGTGTAATAACTTACATGCCATGGAGATCCGCTATGTCCGCTTGCCATCGACCACCCTTTAAAGCTTCAGCCATTGCGTTGGCCTTATCCGCTGCCATGCCCTTGTCTGTATTTGCTCAGGATAATGCGCCGATCAAACTGGATGCGGTGGTGGTGAGTGCGACAGGTTATGAGCAAAAAATTACTGAGGCGCCTGCCAGTATCAGTGTGATTGGTGCTGAGGAACTCGCACAGAAGCGCTATAGCAACCTGGCACAGGCTCTGGAAGAAGTGGAAGGTATCGATATCCGCCAGGGTACGGGCAAGACTGGTGGGCTCAATATCAGCATCCGTGGCATGCCCAGTGAATATACTCTGATTCTGATTGATGGGCGTCGTCAGAATACGGGTGGTAATGTTACCCCCAACGGCTTCAATGAAACCGCGACCAGTTTTATTCCACCGTTGTCTGCCATTGAGCGGATTGAGGTGATTCGTGGCCCCATGTCCACCCTGTATGGCTCCGACGCCATGGGTGGTGTGGTGAATATCATCACCAAGAAAGTAGCTTCAGAGTGGGGTGGTTCCGTAACGTTCGACCACACCTTTCAAGAAGACCGTGACTATGGCGAAAGCAGCCGCGCTAACCTCTATGCCAGCGGCCCTCTGGTTGAAGGGTTGCTCGGGCTGGCGGTTAAAGGAAGTGTTTATAACCGCGAAGCCTCTGACCTGATGTTTGAAAACGACACGATCGTTAACCGCCGCGGTGTGTCTCCCGTGGAAGGCCGTAATCACTCCTTGGGAGCGCGTCTGTCTTTGACGCCCCATGAGAATCATGACTTTTATCTGGATTTCGAACGCTGGCGCCAGGTTTATAACAACGACGAATGCCAGCTGGGTACCCTGGATGGCTTCGAGAACGGTAGCAATACGGCGGGCTGTTCCGATCCCAATCCCAGTGTGATCAGCGGCTATAAAGATGAGTTGCGTTTTGAGCGCGATCAGGTCGCTTTGGGACACACAGCCCGTTTCGATTTCGGAACCCTGGACAGCAGCCTGACCCATAACCAGACCGAAACCTTGGGGCGTACCATTCCGGGTACCCTGGGTGTTCCTTATGACGCGCCCTAC
>Ga0209075_1003594_pt1 | contig 12792 bp, 11 predicted proteins | sample Stecom2011_FD_187523 | JGI IMG/M metagenome (GOLD analysis project Ga0209075, IMG submission 187523) | Agricultural soil microbial communities from Utah to study Nitrogen management - Steer compost 2011 (SPAdes) (version 2) | ecosystem: Environmental > Terrestrial > Soil > Agricultural land...
CCAAACATGTGCAGGGCAATCGCCGGCAGCGACATGGCCGCAGCGGCGGAACCAAAGTTGCCCCAGCCCGCATAGAAGCCTTCGGCAAAACCGATGTCGCGCGGCTTGAACCACATGGCAGTCATATGGATACCGACCACAAAGCTGGCACCAATGGAGCTGAGCACCAGGCGGGATATCAGCAGCTGGGCACGGGTATCACCATAGGCAAAGGCCAGTGCCGGCAGCGCCATGGTGACCATCAGTACAGAAAACACCCGGCGCGGGCCCCACTTGTCCAATGCCATCCCGACCAAAATGCGCGCCGGGATGGTCATCGCCACGTTGGCAATGGCAAACAGGCGCAAATCATCTGCCGTCAACCAGTCCACACTTTTGAGCATGCTGGTGGCCAGCGGCGCCATGTTGAACCAAACGAAGAAACAAATATAAAAAGCAATCCAGGTCAGATGTAGCGCCCTGATTTCTGGCTGCCTTACTTTAAACAGATCTGAAGTTTTCATGCGTATCCTCCGGCCTGCAGGCCTACACACAGGACTGGATCAAGATCGGACACTTGACCCGCCTGGTCAGGAAAGAGCTGACGTTGCCAAAGGTCATGAAGTTGAACTCCTCGACCAGGGCATCCAGGGTTTTGCCGATCACGTTGCTGTCGGCCTTTTCGCTGTGCCTGGCGATCACCAGCAGGTCAGGCTTTTTGGTGTTGACCGCTTCCAGGATCATCTTGCGCGGGTCCCCCTCCGCAATAATCACATCAGCGTTCACACCAAGTTCATTCAAGGTCTGCGCGGCTTCCCGCACAGACTCGGAAAAATCAAATTTATACTCTTCATAACCCTCCTCATTGACTCCGCTTGAACCTGCACTCGGGTCTACTACTCCGATGAGAGTGACTCTGGGCAGCATGCAAGCAAACATCTTCAGGGTTTTATCCAGTGCCTGGCGGGCATTGGTCGAGTTGTCATAAGCAAACATGATGTTCATGTCACACTCCTCGCATTCAACGTAAAGTCACGGATTCATCACATAGGCGTTCTTGCGCAGATAGAACCACCAGTTCAACACCAGGCACAGGGCGTAGAAGATCGCAAAGCCATACATGGCAACCTGTGGTGTGCCGGCCTTGATCTGCTCGCCAATTACCACCGGCGCAACAAACGAGCCGTAGGCAGCAATGGCGGATGTCCAGCCCAGTACCGGACCGGCCTGCTCGCGGTTGTAGATCACGCCGATGGTGCGGAAAGTTGAACCGTTGCCCACACCGGAAGCGGCAAACAGCACCAGGAACAGGATGATGAAGGTAAAGAAGAAGGATTCCGGATGGGCCGAGCCATAAGCGGCCTGCATCACATAACCCAGTGCAACCGATGCCACCACCATGATCACGGTGATCACCTGGGTCACCAGCGAGCCACCCCACTTGTCAGAAATCCAGCCGCCGATCGGACGGGTCAGCGCACCGAGGAACGGGCCGATCCAGGCATAAGTCAGGGCGCTGGGCGCATTCGGGTTGGCGACACGGGTTACCGCACCATCGGCACCCACTTCGTTAACGAAGCCAAAAATCACGGTAATGGACAGCGGCAGCGCCATGGAAAAGCCAATAAAAGAACCAAAGGTCAGGATGTACAGCACACTCATCGACCAGGTGTGCTTGTCACTGAAAATGGCAAACTGGCGCTTGATATTTGGTTTGATGCTGCCCGGAATCAGCCGCAAGGCTCCCAGAGTCGCGATCATGATCAGCGGCATGGCTACCCACATGTTCAGCACACCCAGGCCAAAGGGTTTGGGCAGATACAGGTACAGGCCGATAACCGAAGTCACGAAGCTGATCGCATACAGGCCAAGGATCTTGCTGAACGCACTGACTGGGGTACCGGGTGCCGGTGTAATCGGGATGATGTTGTTCATGCCGAACCAGCCGATCAGGCTTAGCGGGACCAGGAATACCAGCCAGACCCAGCCACCGTTCTGGATCCAGGTGGCCGAGCCGGCCGGGATGCGGCCAATCAGGGTTCCACTGTCCTTGACCAGCTCCATGGGCGCACCGCCGATGGCTCCAAAAATGCCCATGGTCATCACCAAAGGAATCAGGATCTGCATGGTGGTAACGCCGAAGTTGCCCAGGCCCGCATTCAGCCCCAGAGCCAGACCCTGCTGACGCTTGGGAAAGAAGGTGCTGATGTTGCTCATCGAGCAGGCGAAGTTGCCACCGCCAATGCCCGACAGCAACGCCAGCAGCTGGAACACCCACAGCGGTGTATTCGGGTCCTGCAGGGCGATACCGGCACCGGCTGCCGGAATGATCAGCAGCGAAGTAGTGAATACGATAGTATTGCGGCCACCGGCAATGCGAATCATGAAGGACGCCGGAATGCGGAAGGTCGCCCCGGCCAGACCGGCAATCGCGGTCAGGGTAAAGAGTTCGGCTGGCTCAAAGGGAAAGCCCAGATTAAGCATTTGCACGGTGATGATGCCCCACATCATCCACACGGCAAACCCCAGCAACAGGCTGGGAATGGATATCCACAGGTTCCGGTTGGCAATCGCCTTGCCCGTATTTTCCCAGAACGTATGGTCCTCGATATCCCAGATTTCGATATTTTTGTTCATCGTCTACCTCTGTCAGGTTTCGTCAAAATATCCGTGTGCAATGCGGACACTGCTGTTGACCGGATACTAAAACCAGAGACAGAGACGAAAAAACCAAGCGCGTTACTGGGTTAATTGAACGCCTACCAAAAAAGGGGTATTAAAAACCAAAAACAACATGAACTATCAATATGTTGCGAGCGAAAAAACACTATCCGCAAAACCATGGAAATTAAGGGGTATTCAATTTTACAGGCTGATTTTGTTAAGTTCTGACCCAGTTCCATGGCAGTTTGCCCTTGCTCACAACAGCGTCGCACTCAGGCCGCAACCGGTCACTTACATACGGAACGCCCATGACTACACAAGCAGAACCAGACCCGCCACACGAGTTTCAAATTTCATTTAGACGCTCGGTGATCCTGCAAACGTTAATTGCGTTTTCCCTGGTCATTTTTTTCAACCTGCTCAGCATGCTGGCCGGCATGTACCTGTCTGAATCCATTCGCGGCGATGCCGAAGCCATCAACAAGGCTGGCAGCCTTCGTATGCAGTCTTACCGGCTGGCGCTGGCCATCAATGTCGGTCCCGACAGTCAACTGGGTTTACGTGCCATTCAGGATTACATCGAAGAGTTCGACCGGACGGTTCACTCCCGCTCTTTGGTGCAAGCGGTCAAAAACAAGGAAGACCTGAACCACTCCTACAGCCAGATCGTCAGTCGCTGGAAACGCCTGATGCGTCCGCTACTGGAACAAGAGCCACCACAAAAACGTGCATATAGCCATGAAGTTCCACTTTTTGTGAACAACCTGGACAGCTTTGTACATCAGCTACAGCTTGCCTCGGAACGCAAACTGTCCTATATCCGGGGCTTACAAATATCTGCATTATTTACCACCATCCTGCTGGCCCTGTTTGTCATCCTCAATTCACACACGCGGCTGGTCGTTCCCCTGTTAAAAATAATTGCCCACTCCAAATCCATCGGCAAGGGCAATCTGGGTCAGAAGTTCGACCTCTCCAGCAAAATAAACGACAAAAACGAACTGGGCCTGCTGGCCAAGACGCTCGACATGATGGCCATTGAGCTGTCCGGGCTCTATACCAGCCTGGAGCACAAGGTCGATAACAAAACGTTTGAGCTGAAAAGAAGCAACGACAGCCTGAAGCTTCTATTCAATACTGCCAAGAACCTGTACAAGACCGCCGATGACCCGGTACCTGCACTGGCCGACCTGCTGCCGCCAATCAAGCGTACACTACACTGCAAGTCGGTCACTTTGTGCCTGTTCAACCTGAACGAAAAAGACACCCGCAAAGCCCACACCATTCTGACAACTCACCAGCATGAGCGCCCCCTGCATTGCCAATATCCAGACTGCCTCGACTGCCCCGCACTGGAATCCGGTGACCAGCCTGACAACATGCACAGCTTTGTGTTAACCGCCGAAGGAACCTGCTTCGGTTACCTGCAAGTGGAAACAGAAGAGCAGCAGGGTCTGGATGGGTCCCAACAACAGCTGCTAACCACGCTGGCGGATTTTTTTGCCGTAGCCCTCAACCTGAACACCCAGGGACAAAAGCAGGCACGCATTGCCCTGATGGAAGAGCGCGCAGTCATTGCCCGCGAACTGCACGACTCGCTGGCCCAGGCGCTGTCTTACCAGAAAATCCAGCTGGCGCTGCTGAAAAAGCAGCTCACCAGCGGCCAGGACGAAACCGTACTACTGGCCACCTTCAACGACCTGCAGGCAGGCCTGTCAGCCGCCTACAGGCAGTTGCGCGAGCTGCTGTCGACCTTTCGTTTAAAACTCGACCAGCCGGGCCTGGCTGCCAGTATCGAGGCGACCATCAAAGAGTTTTCCCGGCATACCCCGGTAACCATCCATTTCGACTCACAAATCAAGCATTGCCCGCTCACCCCCAACGAGGAGCTGCACAGCCTGCAGATTATCCGCGAAGCCCTGAGCAACGTGATCAAGCATGCCGATGCAGACAACTGCCGGATCAGCCTGCATCAGGACCCCGACGGAACTGTGCATCTGCTGGTGGAGGACGATGGCATCGGCATCGACCTGTCCGACAACCGGTCCGGGCATTACGGTTTGTCCATCCTGCAGGAACGCAGCCAAAGCCTGTCCGGCCAGCTGGAGATCACTGCCCTGCAGCCCGGCACCCGCATTCATGTACACTTTACGCCGCAATATATTTTTAACCAGACCGGGAGAGCCACATGACACATCTGTCGACAGAACCTGCCCGCATCATGCTGGTCGATGATCACCCCATGCTGAGGCGCGGCCTGGCCGACCTGCTGGCGATGGAAGACGACCTGCAACCGGTCGCCCAGGCAAGTTCCGGCGAAGAAGCCGTCCGTATCGCCACCTCCATTGAGCCGGAACTGGACCTGATTCTGCTGGACCTGAACATGCCGGGGCTCAATGGCATTGAAACCACCAAGGCACTGCGTCATGCCGGGATTGACGCCAAGATCATCATTTTCAGCGTATCGGACGAACACTCCGACGTGGTCGAGGCTCTGCGCGAAGGTGCTGACGGCTATTTGCTCAAAGACATGGAGCCAGAAGATATCGTGCTGCAGCTCCGCGCTGCGGTACAGGGCAAGACCGCCCTAAGCCCGGAGCTGACCCAGATTCTGGCTTCGGCCATCAAGGGCCGACTGGAGCCGGCACCACAACCGGTTGACCTGACCCGCCGCGAAAAGGATGTACTGGAGCTGATCGCCAAAGGCCAAAGCAACAAGCTGATTGCCCGCAACCTGGAAATCAGCGAAGGTACGGTCAAGGTTCACGTCAAGCGCGTGCTGCACAAGCTGGGCTTGCGTTCACGCACCGAAGCAGCCATATGGGCATTGGAAAATGGTCTTGCCTGAGGAAGTGACATGATGAGCGGAACTGGCCCGGTCAGCCACCTGCCCGGCTGCAGCATTCTGCTGCTGGCCGGCGGTCGCGGCCAGCGCATGGGTGGCCGTGACAAAGGCTGGGTGCACTGGCAGGGCCGTGCCCTGATCGAACACATGCACCAGGTGGTGCGCCCGCTCACCACTGACCTGATCATTTCCTGCAATCGCAATCACCAGCGCTATCGTCTGCTGGCCGACCAGCTGGTGAGCGATCCGGTCGCCGGTTATCCCGGCCCGCTGACCGGCATCATTGAGGGGCTGAAAGCCGCCCGGGAGCCGTTTTTACTGGTGCTGCCCTGCGATGCACCACAGATTGACGCGCCACTGCTGCAACTGCTGGCCGCACAGGCCGGGCCGCGACCGGTGATGCTGCGCCATGCCGGCCACTGGCAACCGCTGTTTAGCCTGATTCCGGCAAGCCTGCTACCCTTGCTGCAACAACAGTGGCAAAGCGGACAGCGCAGCCCGCAACGGGCACTGGTGCAACTGGACCCGGTCGCTGTCGAACTGCCGCCCGGCGACCGCCGCCTGGACAACTTCAACGAGCCGGCAATGCTGGCCAACACACTGACACAGGAATCTGCATGCTGACCCATCTGGACAATCAGGGCCGTGCCAACATGGTTGATGTCACCGCCAAAGCCGTTACCGAACGCCAGGCCACCGCCTGCGCACTGGTCCACATGAAACCGGACACCCTGGCCATGATCCAGCAGGGCGGCCATCCCAAGGGCGACGTGTTTGCCGTCGCGCGCATTGCCGGCATCCAGGCCGCCAAGCGCACCCACGAGCTGATCCCCCTGTGCCACCCGCTGTTGCTGACCAGCGTCAAGGTTCAGCTGGAGGCACAACCGCCCGAGCATGTACGCATCACCGCCACCTGCAAGCTGGCCGGCCAGACCGGTGTCGAAATGGAGGCCCTGACCGCTGCTTCGGTGGCCGCCCTGACCCTGTATGACATGTGCAAGGCAGTCGACAAAGACATCCAGATCCGGCACGTGCATTTGCTGGAAAAGCAGGGTGGAAAAAGCGGTCACTATGTCCGCGCAGACAGCCAAACCAGTACAGGAGACCAGGCATGATCAACATACTGTTTTTCGCCCGCTACCGGGATGTCCTCCAGCAGGACCAGCTGCAGCTCAACTGGCAGGAGCAATGGCAAACGCTGGGCGATATCCGTGACCACCTCGTCCGCCAGGGCTCGCCCTGGGATGTCCTGGAAGACCCCGGCATCATGTGTGCCCGCAATCAGGACATGTGCCGTCTGGACACCGCAGTACACAAGAACGATGAAATCGCCTTCTTCCCTACGGTGACCGGGGGCTAAACATGATTGATATCAGAGTACAAACCGCCCGTTTTGACCCCGGCCAACTGACTGCAGCCGCACACGGCGGCGACCTGGCGATCGGTGCAGTGGTCTGCTTTACCGGCTATGTGCGTGACTTCAACCAGCAAAAACAGGTGCACAGCATGTTTCTTGAGCACTTTCCCGGCATGACAGAAAAGTCGCTGGAAAAAATCGCACTGGAAGCCCGGCAGCGCTGGCCACTGCAATCCATACAGATTCTGCACCGGGTCGGACAGCTGGAGCAGGGCGAGCCCATCGTTTTTGTCGCCACCGCCAGTGCCCATCGCGAAGACGCTTTCAATGCTTGCGCCTTCGTCATGGACTACCTGAAAACACGCGCTCCTTTCTGGAAAAAAGAACACACCACCGATGGCAGTTACTGGGTCGATGGGCGCGCCAGCGACCAGGCAGCCGCCGCACGCTGGAAACAAAACGGGAAGGAGTCCCCATGAGCACCCCTTGTGAGCAAGGCGGCCTGCACAGCATCGAGCAGGCCATCAGTACATTAACCACCCTGTTGCGCCGGCCGCTGGACAGCACCCGGCAGCCCCTGGCCACAGCACAGGGAAGAACCCTGGCAGCCGACCTGCCGGCGCGGCTGGACGTCCCGCGCTGGGACAACAGCGCCATGGACGGCTATGCCCTGAACAGCGCCGACCTGGATCCAGCCACACCCTGGCTACCGGTCGCAGGTTGCCAGGCTGCCGGCGACCCGCCGAGCACCTTGCCTGCAGGCCACTGCATGCAGATTTTTACCGGCGCCATGCTGCCAGCAGGTGCCGATACCGTCATCCCCGCAGAAAACTGCCGGATTGACAACGGCCGGGTTTTGTTCGGACTGTATCGTGCTGGCCAGAACATTCGCCGCCAGGGCGAAGAAACACAAGCCGGACAACTGTTACTGACCCGCGGCACCCGCCTGGACAGCCGTCATATCGGCCTGCTGGCCAGTCAGGGGTATGCCGAAATCGATGTTTACCAACCGCTACGCATCGGCATTCTCAGCAGCGGCAATGAGCTGTGTGAACCCGGTGAGACACTGGCGGACGGACAAATTTACGATACCAACAGCTTCTTGCTAGCCAGTCTGTTACAAGGCTGGGGCTTTAGCGTTACCCGCTACCCCCGCATGCGTGACGAACTGGAAGCAAGCAAACAGCAGCTTGTCACCGCCGCCGCCGAACAGGACATCCTGATCAGCAGTGGCGGGGTCTCGGTTGGCGATGCGGATTATCTGAAAACCGCAGTCGAACAGCTCGGCCAGCTCAGCCTCTGGCGAGTGGCCATCCAGCCCGGCAAGCCACTGGCCTTCGGCCGTATCGGCGATACGCCGTGGATAGGCCTGCCTGGCAACCCGGGCGCCAGCCTGGTGACAGCCCTGATCATTGCCCGCCCAGCACTGCTTGTTGCGCAGGGCCTGACGGACGCCCAGCCGCAAACCCTGCGGGTACAGTCCGGCTTCAAGCGCAGCAAGATACGGGTTCGCCAGCAATACCTGCAGGCGCGGCTCAACTCCTCCACGGGCAGTCTGCAGGCTGTACTGCACCCGCAGCAAAGCTCGGCCATGCTGGCGAACTGCTGCTGGGCTGATGGCCTGGTCGTCATTCCAGCACAACACAGTGTTGCGACCGGTGACCTGCTGCAGTTTATTCCCTACTTGTCCCTGCTCTAGCCGGCTGCCCGCCCGGCGACAGACTCTGAAGCTGTCGCCGGGTAATTATCAGCCTGTTTCTGCCTCCAAATACTTGCCAACAAACATATTGTCGCACCTTCCCTACAACTATTGACATCCGTCAATAGGTGCGCGTGCTTTTTTGCTAGCGTGCTAATCGAGCATATATTTATAAGCATAAAGTCTAAGGAGGTTCCATGGACTTGATTCGACGCTCCCTGCTTGGCCAGCTGGCCAAACTGACCGCCGGAGCGGCCCTGGTTCCTTTTGCCAGCCTGGCCCAGGCAGGGATTAACGATCAGCCGCCGCGCCGCGAAGGCAACCCGGAAAAGCGTTACGGCATGCTGATCGACCTGCGCCGCTGCATCGGCTGCCAGGCCTGTACCGTATCCTGCCATATTGAAAACGCTGCCCCGCTGGGCAACTTCCGCACCATAGTGTCGCAGTTCGAAGTTGAAGACGGGGCAAGCGGTGACTGCGCTACCTTCATGCTGCCACGCCTGTGCAATCACTGTGAAAACCCGCCCTGTGTACCGGTGTGCCCGGTGCAGGCTACCTTTCAGCGCCAGGACGGCATCGTCGTGGTCGACAGCGACCGCTGTGTCGGCTGTGCGTACTGCGTCAACGCCTGCCCTTACGACGCCCGTTTCATCAACGACACGACCAATACCGCCGACAAATGCACCTTTTGTGCCCACCGCCTGGAAGCCAACCTGCTGCCCGCCTGTGTCGAATCCTGCGTGGGCGGTGCCCGCATCATTGGCGACATGCGCGACCCGAATAGCGAGATCAGCCGGATGATTGCCGAATACCGCGACCAGCTGATGGTACTGCAACCGGAAAAGAATACTTTCCCGCAGGTGTTCTACCTCGGCATGGATGAACAGTTTACCCGTCGCCCACAAGCCACTGTCGGCATCTGGGATGTACTTGACCAAAACGGCAAGGAGATCGGTTATGAATTCTCTGGTGACTGAAATTGTGGTGCCCCGCTACGGTCTGGCCTGGTACCCATGGGCCGTGCAGTATTTCTTTCTGGTTGCCCTGTCGTATTGCACGCTATGGTTAAGCGCTCCGGGCCTGCTCGGCGCAAAAAACTGGCGCAATACCACCCGCGTGGCCCTGCTGGCTTGCGTCAGTACCACGCTGGTCGCACCGGTGGCACTGCTGGCCGACCTGCACCAGCCGCTGCGCTTTTGGCATTTTTACGCCCATCCGACGCCCTGGTCGTGGATGAGTATTGGCGCCTTCATCCTACCGCTCTATGTTGGCAGCGTGGTCGCACTGGGCTATCTGTTCTGGCGTCCAGCCATGCTGGAGCAGCGTGAAGCGCCCGGCCTGCAGGGGCTGGTCGCACGTCTGGTCTGCCTGGGCAACTGGCAAGCACCGCGCGCTCTGGTACCGCTACTGACTCTGGCCGCGCTGGTGCTATCCACCGGCATCATCACCTACACCGGTGCCGAAGTGGCCGTGGTCAAGGGGCGTCCGCTGTGGAACACCGCCTGGCTGCCGGTCATGTTCCTGACCACCGGCATGCTCGGTGCCACCGGGCTGATACTGGTCCTCAACCGCATCTGTGGTGTGCGCAGTCCGTCCACTGACCGCCGCATGCTGTCGATCATGACCATCAGCGGCCTGATTTGTGGCCTGATTGCACTGACCTGGTACCTGGATGGCAACAACGAGGTTTCCGGCTCGGTTGCCGAAGCACTGAACTCGATTCGTGACAACCCCACCTGGCGCAACATGGCCTTCTGGGGGTTGTTTGCCGGCGCGCTGCTGACCGCCTCCGCCTGGTTCCTCAGCATCCGTCCACGCCTGCTGCCGCTGGGCTGGCTGGCTGGCCTGCTGGCACTGCACGTGGCCTGGATGTTCCGCTGGGCAGTATTGATGGACGTACAAACCGTTGCCCGCAACACCGCCGGCAGCAACGATTACAGCATCGCCTTTGGCTCGTCCGGCTGGCTTGGCGTAATCGGCATTTTCGGCCTCTGGCTGACGGCCCTGTTACTGATTGAACTCTTTGTCCCCTGGCGCGGCAAGCCGGCTGACCAGTCTGCCGAACCACAACCCGCCGCTGCACCTGAAGGAGCTGTACACCATGGATAAGCCTGACCTTTCCCGTCGCCGCCTGCTCAAGGGCGCAGTCGCAGCCGGTGGCGCTGCCACCTTTGTGGCCGGTTATTCCGATCCGCTGCTGAAAATGGCCCATGGTCTGAAAGGCACTTCCGGCGAAAAGCCCAATGACCGCATCCACGGCAACTCGCTGGCTCCCGAATACCGCATCGACAGCACCACCGGCGAGCTGGTCCTGAACCCGGACCAGCGCACCGCCTTTACCGTCTGCTATGGCTGTACCACCCTGTGTGGCGTGCGGGTCCGGATCGACAACAACAGCGAAGAAGTGCTGCGTGTCATTGGCAACCCCTATCACCCGTTGTCCGGTGACCCCCACCTGCCCCAGGCCACTCCAGTCAGGGACGCCCTGAAAAGCGTCAGTGGTTACCAGGATCAAGGGCTGGCCGGGCGCTCCACCGCCTGTGCCCGCGGCAACGCCATGATGACGCAGATCACCAGTCCTTACCGCATCACCCACTGCCTGAAACGGGTCGGCAAGCGGGGCGAGCGCAAGTGGGAAAAAATTTCCTTTGAACAAATGATCGAGGAAGTCTGCGAAGGTGGCGACCTGTTTGGCGAAGGCCATGTCCAGGGGCTGCGCGAACTGTACGACCACGACACCCTGATTGACCCTGAGAACCCCGAATACGGCCCGCTGGCCAACCAGCTGCTGGTGATGGACTCGACCGACTACGGCCGCACTGCCATCCTGCGCCGCTTTGCCTTCAACGCCTTTGGCACGCGCAACTTCGGTGCCCACGGCCCCTATTGCGGTCTGGCCTTCCGCCTGGGTTCCGGTGCCGCGATGAACGATGTGGTCGATAACGCCCACGCCAAACCCGACTACACCCATGCCCGTTTTGCGCTGTTCATCGGCACCGCACCGAGCCAGGCCGGCAACCCGTTCAAACGCCAGGGCCGCCTGCTGGCCGAAGCCCGCGCCCATGGCGAGCTGGAATACATGGTGGTGGACCCGGCCCTGAACGCCACCGTCTCCCATGCCAGCAGCGAACGCAACCGCTGGGTCCCCATTCTGCCCGGCACCGACACCGCCTTTGCCATGGGGCTGATCCAGTGGCTGCTGAACAACGACGGCTACGCCGCCGACTACCTGGCCATCCCCTCCGACCGCGCCGCCAGGGCGGCCGGTGAGCCCGGCCACAGCAACGCCACCCATCTGGTCATCGAGAATGACCAGCATCCGCGGGCCGGCCACTTCCTGCGCCTGTCCGACCTGGGCCTGGCTACCGCCGACAGCGAGGCAGACGATCTGGTGGTGGTCAGCAACGGCGAACTGGTCGCCGCCAACAGCGTTGAGCGGGCCGAACTGTTTGTCAGCCGGGAGGTGGACACGCCAGACGGCAAGCTACAGGTGAAAAGCAGCCTGGCCAAGCTGAAAGAAGCCGCCGACGCCCACAGCCTGGAAGACTATGCCAGAGAATGCGGCATTCCGGCCGAACGCATCAGCGAAATTGCGCAAAAGTTCGCCAGCCATGGCCGCCAGTCTGTTGCCGACTGCCACGGCGGCATGATGTCGGCCACCGGCTTTTACGGTGCCTTCGCCATCATCGCGCTGAACATTCTGGCCGGCAGCTTCAACCTGCGTGGCGGCTACATTCGTGGCCCGGCCAAGTTCAACGGGGTAACCCCCGGTCCGCGCTATGACCTGACCAGCTTCCCCGGCCAGCGCGGCCCCAAAGGCGTGTTTTTCTCGCGCTCGCGTTTCCCTTACCAGAAATCGTCGGAATTCAAGCGCAAGCAGGCCGCCGGCCAGTCGCCCTATCCGGCCCGTGCGCCCTGGCGCCCGCTGCCGGCGGCCCTGATCACCGAGCACCTGACCTCCGGCCTGCACGGCTATCCGTATCCGCTGAAGGCCATCATCAGTCACATGGCCAACCCGATTTACGGCCAGGCCGGCCTCAACAACATGATCGCCAAGGATCTGCAAGACCCCGGAAAAATCAGCCTGTTTGTCGGCATCGACGGTTTCATCAACGAAACCAACCGCTACGCCGACTATCTGGTGCCCGACTCAGTCATGTATGAGGTCTGGGGCTTTACTGGTGCCTGGAGCGGCACCAACACCCGCATGATCACCTCCTGCTGGCCGGTGGTGGAGCCACGCCAGCA
>Ga0209075_1003595_pt1 | contig 12790 bp, 9 predicted proteins | sample Stecom2011_FD_187523 | JGI IMG/M metagenome (GOLD analysis project Ga0209075, IMG submission 187523) | Agricultural soil microbial communities from Utah to study Nitrogen management - Steer compost 2011 (SPAdes) (version 2) | ecosystem: Environmental > Terrestrial > Soil > Agricultural land...
GGATTCTGCAGGTCGATGCGCGGCACTGCATACCCCTGCGCCAGCGCCATGCCCGGCGTTATGCCCAGCCCGGGCTGGTGCTGATCGGCGATGCGGCGCACAGCATCCATCCGCTGGCCGGGCAGGGGGTCAACCTCGGCCTGCTGGATGCGGCGGAGCTGGCGGCGGTGCTGCAGGCGGCACTGACCCGGGGCGAGGCCTTCGCCAGCCTGCCGGTGTTGCAGCGCTACGAGCGCCGCCGCATGGGAGCCAACCTGTCGATGATGCTGGCGATGGAAGGCTTCGAGCGCCTGTTCCACGCCGATACGCTGGCGCTGCGCTGGGTGCGCAATACCGGGATGCGCTGGATGGACGGCCTGCAGGGGCTCAAGGCCGGGATAGTCCGGCGGGCGCTGGGGCTCGAAGGCGAGCTGCCGCCGCTGGCTCGCCCGGTTATCGAGGGGGAAGAAAGTCCGGCTGTCTAGTTGATGATCTTAATTAAAATCATTATCATCCAGGCTTCCGAACTCCCTAATCGAGGCTTCCACAGATGTCATTTACCCGCAATCTCGTCGTGCTGAGTCTGGCCCTGAGCGCCTTCGCCAGCGTCGCCCAGGCCAAGGAACTGGTGGTCTACTCCTCCCGCCAGGATCATCTGATCAAGCCGGTATTCGAGATGTACACGGAGAAGACCGGGGTCAAGATCAACTTCATCACCGATCGTGAAGCTCCCCTGATGGCCCGTCTGCGCGCAGAAGGCGCCAACACCCCGGCGGACATGTTCATGACGGTGGACGCGGGCAACCTGTGGCAGGCAGAGGAGCAGGGTCTGTTCCAGCCGGTACAGTCGGAGGTCATCGAGGGCAACATTCCCCAGCACCTGCGTTCGAGCAACAACATGTGGACCGGGCTGTCGCTGCGTGCGCGCACCATCGCCTACTCCACCGAGCGGGTGAAGCCGGAGGAGCTGAGCACCTACGAAGCCCTGGCTGACGAGCAGTGGAAGGGCCGGGTGTGCCTGCGTACCTCCAAGAAGGTCTACAACCAGTCGCTGGTTGCCACCATGCTCGAATCCATCGGTGAAGAGAAGACCACCGAAGTGATCCAGGGCTGGCTGGCCAATCTGGCCACTCCGGTCTTTGCCGATGACACCGCCCTGCTGCAGGCCATCGACGCCGGTCAGTGCGACGTGGGTATCGTCAACTCCTACTACTTCGGTCGCCTGCACAACGCCCAGCCGGATGTGAAGGTCAAGCTGTTCTGGCCGAACCAGGAAGACCGCGGCGTGCACGTGAACATCTCCGGCGCCGGTGTCACCCGGCACGCGAAGCATCCCGAGGAGGCCACCCGCCTGCTGGAATGGATGACTACCGAGGAAGCCCAGCGCATCTTTGCCGATGTGAACATGGAATTCCCGGCCAACCAGGCCCTGGAGCCCTCCGCGGAAGTGGCTGCCTGGGGTGACTTCAAGGCCGACAACGTGAACATCGAGGTGGCCGGTCGTCGTCAGCCCGAAGCCATCATGCTGATGGATCGCCTCGGCTGGAACTGATTCCGCCCCGGTCATTTGTTTGTATACTGCACGCCCGGCTTCTGCCGGGCGTGTTTTTTTACCGTTACAGGGAGTATGCGTGGCCCGTCCAAGTCCCGCCCACAAGCTGCGCTGGCAGCTGATCACCTATCTGGCTGCCGGGCTGGTGCTCATGCCCTTGCTGGTGTTGCTGTTCAGCTGGCAGAGCGTGGATCAGACCATCTGGGGCCACCTGCTGCAGACCCAGCTGGCGCGCCTGATCGGCAATACCCTGTGGCTGGTACTGGGCGTCGGGGCCGGGGTGATACTGCTGGGTGTGAGTCTGGCCTGGCTGATCAGCCTGTGTGAGTTTCCCGGGCGCCGCTGGCTCGACTGGGCACTGATGTTGCCCTTTGCCATACCGGCCTACGTCCTGGCCTTCGTCATGGTCGGGCTGCTGGATTTTGCCGGCCCGCTGCAGACCCTGCTGCGCGGCTGGTTCGGCAATGACTTCAGGCTGCCACCGATCCGCTCCACCGGCGGGGTGATCCTCACCCTGGTGCTGGTGTTCTATCCCTATGTCTACATGCTTGCCCGCAGTGCCTTCATGGCCCAGGGCAGGGGACTGATGGAGGCCTCGCGCATCCTCGGCCAGACGCCCTGGCAGGGTTTCTGGCGGGTGGCGGTGCCCATGGCGCGGCCGGCCATCAGTGCCGGCGCGGCTCTGGCCATCATGGAAACCCTGGCCGATTTCGGCGCGGTTTCCGTGTTCAATTACGACACCTTCACCACGGCGATCTACAAGACCTGGTACGGTTTCTTCAGCCTGCAGAGCGCCACCCAGCTGGCCAGCCTGCTGCTGCTGTTCGTGTTTCTCGCCCTGTTCGCCGAGCGCCACGCCCAGGGGCGCAACAAGCGTTTTCCGGCCAACGACAAACCGCGCAAGGGCGCCCTGTACCGGCTGCAGGGGCCGTTGGCCTGGCTGGCCAGCGGCTATTGCCTGCTGGTGCTGTCGATCGCCTTCATCATTCCGGTGGGGCAGCTGCTGTACTGGCTGCTGAGCAGCGGGATTGCCGATCTTGACAGTCGCTACTGGGCGCTGATCCAGAACACTCTGCTGCTCGGGGCGATCGCCGCGCTGATGACGGTGGTCGTGGCCACCCTGCTGGTGCTGGCGCTGCGCCTGCAGCCGATCCGCCGGGTGCGCGGTGCGGTGGCCCTGGCCAATCTGGGTTATGCGCTGCCCGGGTCGGTACTGGCGGTGGGCATCATGTTCTTCTTCAGCTTTCTCGACAACAACCTGGTGGTGCCCCTGCGCACCTGGCTGGGGGCGGCCAATCCCGCGCCTGTCCTGCTGGGCGGCCTGTTCGCCTTGCTGCTGGCCTATCTGATCCGCTTCATGGCGGTGGCCTATGGTCCCCTGGACACTTCGTTGGCGCGCATCCGGCCGTCGCTGCCGGAGGCGGCCCAGAGTCTGGGGCAGTCCGGCTGGCAGGTCTTCTGGCGCGTCTATGTACCGCTGCTGCTGCCCGGCATCCTCAGTGCGGCGCTGCTGGTGTTCGTCGACGTGCTCAAGGAAATGCCAGCCACTCTGCTGATGCGGCCCTTCGGCTGGGATACCCTGGCGGTGCGTATCCACGCCCTGACCAGTGAGGGGGAATGGCGACGAGCTTCCCTGCCGGCGCTGACCCTGGTACTGGTCGGGCTGGCGCCGGTGATAGTGCTGATCAGACGTTCCGCCCGCCGCTGAATGCGGCTCGGCGCAGGGAGCAATGGACCCCGTTTGTGGCTACAATCAGCCACTGGGTCGAAGATAACAAGGAACAACGCCATGGGTCTGCGCACACCCCTGTATGACAGTCACCTGGCCACCGGTGCCAGGATGGTCGATTTCGGCGGCTGGGACATGCCACTGCATTACGGTTCGCAGATCGAGGAGCACCATCAGGTGCGCCGCGAGGCCGGGATCTTCGACGTTTCTCACATGGGCGTGGTGGATATCACCGGCGCTGACGCCACCGCCTTCCTGCAATACCTGCTGGCCAACGACGTCGGTCGTCTGCAGGCGCCGGGCAGGGCGCTGTATACCGCCATGCTCAACCCGGACGGGGGCATCCTCGACGACCTCATCGTCTACCGCCTGGCCGACGGCTACCGGCTGGTGGTCAATGCCGGTACCCGCCAGCGTGATCTGGAATGGGTCCGCGGCCAGGCTGCCGGGCGTCAGGTCGAGGTGACCGAGCGCCGGGAGCTGGCGATGATCGCGGTCCAGGGCCCTCTGGCCCGGGCCCGTTGCGCCAGTGTGATGACAGATGCGCAGGCCGCGCTGGCCGAGCGGCTCGAACCCTTCCATGGGCAGGCCGAGGGTGACTGGTTCATAGCCTGTACCGGCTATACCGGCGAGGACGGTCTGGAAATCATGCTGCCGGCCGCGGAGGCGGCAGCCTTCTGGAACGCCCTGCAGGGCGCCGGCTGCAAGCCCTGCGGACTGGGCGCCCGGGATACCCTGCGACTGGAGGCCGGACTGAATCTCTACGGCGCCGATATCGACGAACAGACCTCGCCCCTGGCCGCCAACATGGCCTGGACCATCGCCTGGGAACCCGAGACGCGGGACTTCATCGGCCGCCGGGCGCTGGAGCGCCAGCGCCAGGCCGGCGATCTGCCCCGGCAGGTCGGTCTGGTGCTGGAGCAGCGTGCAGTGCTGCGCAGCGGCCAGAAGGTCATGATCGACGACCGCGAGGGTGTCATCACCAGCGGCAGCTTTTCCCCGACCCTGGGCTGTTCCATCGCGCTGGCCCGGGTGCCCCGCAACACCGGTGACAGCGCCCGGGTGGACATCCGGGGCAAATGGCTGGATGTGCAGGTAATCCGCCCCGGGTTCGTGCGCAACGGCAGAAAACTCTTTTAAATCAACGGAGAACGCATCCGCCAGGCGGAGCGAACTTCACCATCCATGCACCGAGGACATAGAAGATGAGCAACACCCCCAGCGAACTGCGCTACGCCAGCAGCCACGAATGGAGCCGCGAGGAAGCGGACGGAACCATCACCGTGGGCATCACCCACCACGCCCAGGACGCGCTGGGGGACGTGGTCTTCGTCGAGCTGCCGGAAGTCGGCCGCCAGCTGACTGTCGGTGATGAGTGTGCAGTGGTTGAATCGGTCAAGGCGGCCTCGGACATCTACGCGCCGGTCAGTGGTGAGGTCGTTGCCATCAACGAGGCACTGGCCGATTCCCCCGAGCTGGTGAACTCCGATCCCTACGGTGAAGCCTGGTTCTTCAAGATCAAACCGACCGACAGCAGTGAGCTGGACAAGCTGCTGGACGCTGACGGATACCTCGCCAGCCTCTGATGCGGCGCCTCCGGGCGCAGCGGTACAGGATCTGGTCCCGATTGATAGGAGGTGAGCGTATGAACCCCACCCGGAGTCTTGCCGAGCTGGAGCAGCAGGATGCCTTCATCCGGCGGCACATAGGTCCGGACGCCGAGGAGCAGCGCAGCATGCTGCAGACCCTGGGCCTGAGTTCGCTGGATGAGCTGATCGACCAGACGGTACCGCGCAGCATACGCCTGAACAGTCCCCTGGAACTGGCCGGCCCGCGCAGCGAGACCGATGTGCTGGCCTGCCTGCGCGAGATGGCTGCGGGCAATCAGTTGTTCACCTCCTGCATCGGCATGGGGTATTACGACACCATCCTGCCTCCGGTGATACTGCGCAACGTGCTGGAGAATCCGGGCTGGTATACCGCCTACACCCCCTATCAGCCGGAGATCTCCCAGGGCCGGCTGGAGGCGCTGCTCAACTTCCAGCAGCTGACCCTGGACCTGACCGGGATGCAGCTGGCCAACGCCTCGCTGCTGGACGAGGCCACCGCTGCCGCCGAGGCCATGACCCTGGCGCGGCGGGTGGCGCGCAGTCCGAGCAATGCCTTCTTCATCGACCAGGACTGTCACCCGCAGACCATCTCGGTGGTGCGCACCCGGGCCGAGGCCTTCGGTTTCGAGCTGATCGTCGGGGACGTCGCGCAGTTGCAGGACCATCCGGTATTCGGTGCGGTGTTGCAGTACACCACCACCTGGGGCGAGGTCCGCGATCTGCGGCCATTGATCGAGCAGGTCCAGGCGCAGCAGGGCCTGGCGTGCGTGGCGGCCGACCCCCTGAGCCTGGTATTGCTGACCCCGCCCGGGGAACTGGGCGCGGACGTGGTGTTCGGCTCCTCCCAGCGTTTCGGTGTCCCCATGGGCTACGGCGGCCCCCACGCCGCCTTCTTTGCGACTCGGGATGAGTACAAGCGGGCCATGCCCGGGCGCATCATCGGGGTATCGGTGGACAGCCGTGGCCGCCGGGCGCTGCGCATGGCGCTGCAGACCCGGGAGCAGCACATCCGCCGCGAGAAAGCCAACTCCAATATCTGCACCGCTCAGGTACTGCTGGCCAATATCGCCGGATTCTACGCGGTATACCACGGCCCGGAGGGGCTGCGGACCATCGCCGAGCGGGTGCACCGGCTGACCGCCATCCTCGCCCTGGGTCTGGAACGCTGTGGCATCACGCGCAGCAACCGGCACTTCTTCGACACCCTGACACTCAGGGTGCCGGGCCAGGCCCGGCTGATTGTCGGCCGCGCGCGGTCCCTGCGTATCAATCTGCGGCTGATCGATACCGATCACCTGGGAGTAAGTCTGGACGAGACCAGCACGGCGGCCACGGTGGCGGCCCTGCTGCAGTGTTTTGCCGGGGACGCCCATGGTCAGGAGGTGGAGGCGCTGGATCTGGCGGTGCGCGGCGCCGACACCGGCATTCCCCTGTCGCTGCAGCGCCGTTCGCCCCTGCTGACACATCCGGTGTTCAACAGTCACCACTCCGAGACGGCCATGCTGCGCTATATCAAGTCGCTGCAGAACCGCGACCTGGCGCTGGATCATGCAATGATCCCGCTGGGCTCCTGTACCATGAAACTCAATGCCACCAGCGAGATGATTCCCATCACCTGGCCGGAATTCGCCCGCATGCATCCCTTTGCGCCTCGGGAACAGGCTGCCGGCTACCGTCAGCTGATCGACGAGCTGGAAACCATGCTGCGGGCCATCACCGGCTTCGATGCCATCTGCATGCAGCCCAACTCCGGTGCCCAGGGCGAATACGCCGGACTGCTGGCGATCCGCAAGTTTCACGAGGCCAATGGCAACGGCCACCGGGATGTCTGTCTCATTCCGACCTCGGCCCACGGTACCAACCCGGCCTCGGCACAGATGGCCGGCATGCGTGTGGTGCTGGTGGCCTGCGACGAGCAGGGTAACGTCAATATCGACGATCTGCGGGCCAAAGCCGAGGCCCATTCCGAGCACCTGTCCTGCCTGATGATCACCTACCCTTCGACCCACGGCGTGTACGAGGAGGGGATTGGCGAGATCTGCGACATAGTGCACCGGTACGGCGGGCAGGTGTACATGGATGGCGCCAATCTCAATGCCCTGGTGGGTCTGGCCCGCCCGGCGGATTTCGGTGCCGACGTGTCGCACATGAATCTGCACAAGACCTTCTGCATTCCCCATGGGGGCGGTGGTCCGGGTATGGGGCCGATCGGTGTCAAGGCGCACCTGGCGCCCTATGTGGCCAATCACGTGGTGGTGCCTCTGGACGGCCCGGACCCCGAGAACGACGCGGTCAGTGCCGCGCCCTGGGGCAGTGCCAGCATATTGCCGATCAGCTGGACCTATATTGCGCTCATGGGTGGTCGTGGTCTGCGTCGGGCCACGGAGGTGGCCATTCTCAATGCCAACTACATTGCCCGGCGGCTGGGCCAGGCCTATCCCGTGCTCTACAGCGGGCGCAATGGCTGGGTTGCCCACGAGTGCATCCTCGACATACGCCCACTCAAGGCGGCCACCGGCATCACCGAAGAGGACATCGCCAAACGCCTGATGGACTTCGGCTTCCATGCGCCCACCATGTCCTTCCCGGTCCCCGGCACCCTGATGGTGGAGCCCACCGAGAGCGAGTCGAAGGCGGAGCTGGACCGTTTCATCGACGCCATGCTGACCATCCGCGAAGAGATCGCCCGGGTCGAGCAGGGGCAGTGGGACGGTGAGGACAACCCGTTGCGCCAGGCGCCGCACGTCATGGCCGACCTCACCGGCGACTGGCAGCGCAGCTATTCCAGGGAGCAGGCGGTATTTCCCTTGCCCTGGGTGGCCGCCAACAAATACTGGCCGGTGGTCAACCGCATCGACAATGTCTATGGCGACCGCAATCTGTTCTGCGCCTGTCCGCCAGTGGAGGAGTGGGCGCAGTAGGGGGCGCCCACGTTCCCGGGGCAGTCTGCCACGCGCCTGGGAGCGTCCCGTTGTGGTATTTTAGGAGCCTTGCCGCCACGCCTGCCTGTAACCCGGAGGCGCGGTGGCGCGTCAACCGATCCACCGCCTGACGGAAACGCGCCATGACTGAAGAAACCCCTGTCGCAGCTGAAACCCAGGAGTCCATCGCCGAAGCGCTGGCCAAGGGCAAGCTCAAGCGCGTGCGCCGGATACTGCGTGACCTGTCGGCGGCGGAAACCGCCGAGCTGCTGGAGCAGCTTGATGAAGATCAGCAGCAGATCGTCTGGGACCAGATCGGGGACGTCGAAGAGCCGGCCATTCTCGAACTGCTGGATCCGACCCTGGCCGAGCGCCTGCAGGTCAACAGCGACGACAACCAGCTCGAAGCCCTGCTCGACAGCGAGGACGAGACCGACATCAGCCCCATCGCCATAGTGCGGGAGGCCCTGGAGGCCGGTCGCTTCAAGCGGGCGCTGAAGGTCTTTGCCCTGCTGCACCCGTCCCAGGCCGCCGGCCTGCTCGAGTCCCTGCCTCCCGGGGAGCGCAGCAGCATCTGGTCACGGCTGGACAGCGCCCGGGCCGGTCAGATCCTGGTCCATCTGCGTGAGGAAGTGGCCGCCAGTCTGGCCCTGGAGATGTCCGACGCCGAGCTGCTCGAAGCCGCGCGCCAGCTGGATCTCGATGACCTGGTGGACCTGATCCAGGCACTGCCCTTCGGCCCCGGCCGGCAGCTGCTGCTGTCGATGGATGTGAAGAAGCGGCAGCAACTGGCGGACATGCTGTCCTACCCCGAGGACTCGGCCGGTGGTCTGATGAACATCGACCACATCTCGGTGCGCGCGGACGTCAAGGTCGGCTCGGTGCTGCGCTACCTGCGTCTGCTCGAGGATCTGCCCGACCATACCGACAAGCTCATGGTGGTAGACCGGGAGAACCGTTATCAGGGCGTGCTGCGCCTGAGCCGGCTGGTCACCAGCATGGCCGACGAGCTGGTGCGGGATGTGATGGACGCCGAGTTCAAGCCGCTCGACGTACTGATGAGCAGCCAGGAGGTGGCGCGCCAGTTCGAGGATCTGGACATGCTCTCGGCGGCGGTGGTCAGCGAGGATGGTGTGCTGCTCGGACGCATCACGGTGGACGACGTGATGGACAGCATCCGGGACGATTCCGAGCGGGCGATCATGGGTATGGCCGGTCTGGACGACGAGGCGGACATGTTCGCGCCCATCCTCACCAGTACTCGCCGCCGCTCCGTCTGGCTGGGCTGCAATCTGATCACCGCCTTCCTGGCCGCCTCGGTGATCGGCCAGTTCCAGGGGGCGCTGGAGCAGATAGTGGCGCTGGCGGTGCTCATGCCGGTGGTAGCGAGCATGGGCGGCATCGCCGGCAGCCAGACCCTGACCCTGGTCATCCGCGGTCTGGCGCTCGGCCAGGTGGATACCGGCAACCTGCGGGTGCTGCTGGGCAAGGAGCTGGGCATAGGTACGCTCAACGGCGTGTTATGGGCGCTGCTGGTGGCGACGGTGGCCATCATCTGGTTCGGGGATCTGGGCATCGGCTGGGTGATAGGCCTGGCGATCCTGATCAACCTGGTCTGCGCGGTTCTGGCCGGGTTGCTGATACCGCTGATCCTGCGGCGCTTCGGCATAGATCCCGCGCTGGCCGGCAGCATGGTGCTGATGGCGGTTACCGACGTGGTCGGTTTCTCATCCTTCCTCGGGCTGGCGACCCTGTTCCTGATCTGAGTCAGGGCGCGGCTGGCTCAGGGGCCATTGAGTCTGGTCGCAGACGCGGGACCCTGCTGCCGCTATACTGCCGCCCCGAGCCCTTCACGCCTGCCACCCGGAGAGATCAGCATGAATCTGCCCACCCTGCGCCTCAAATCCAACTGTGACCGTCGCCTGCGCGCCGGCCACCTGTGGGTATTCAGCAACGAGGTGGATACCGCGCAGACGCCGCTGACCGCCCTGGCAGCCGGCGACGAGGTGCAGGTGCTCAATGCCTCGGGCAAGCTGCTGGGTCTGGCCACGGTAAGTCCCGACAATCTGATCTGTGCCCGGCTGCACAGCCGTGAGGCCAGGCATGGTCTGGACAAGTCCCTGCTGGTGCACCGCATCAAGATCGCCCTGAGCCTGCGTGAGCGGCTGTTCGACAAGCCCTTCTACCGTCTGGTTTACGGGGATTCGGACCTGCTGCCCGGACTGGTGGTGGATCGTTTCGCCGACTATCTGGTAGTGCAGATCACCACCCCCGGCATGGAGCGGGTGCGCGGAGAGATCGTCGAGGCGCTGGTGCAGGTGCTCAGACCCGAAGGCATCCTGCTGCGCAACGACGGTGGTGCCCGCAAGGCGGAGAATCTGGCCAGCTATGTCGAGGTGGTGCACGGGCAGATGCCCGAGCGGGTCGCGGTCGAGGAGAACGGGGTGCGCTTCGAAGCCCCGGTGCACAGCGGCCAGAAGACTGGCTGGTTCTATGACCACCGCATGAACCGGGCGCGCCTGGCGCCCTATGTCGCCGGCAAGCGGGTACTGGATCTGTACAGCTATATCGGCGGCTGGGGTGTGCAGGCGGCGGCCTTCGGTGCCAGTGAGGTGATGTGTGTCGACAGCTCGGCGCCGGCGCTGGATCTGGTCGAGCACAATGCCGAACTCAACGGTGTTGCCGAACGCATGAGCGTGGTCGAGGGGGATGTCATGGACGCCCTGCGCGAGCTCAAGGGTGCCGGGGAGAAGTTCGACGTCGTCATCGCCGATCCGCCGGCCTTCATCAAGAAGCGCAAGGATATCCGCAATGGCGAGGCTGCCTACCGTCGTCTGAACGAACAGGCCATGCGCCTGCTCAACCGCGATGGGATTCTGATCTCGGCCTCCTGCTCCATGCATCTGGCCGAAAACAGCCTGCGCGACATGCTGCTGGCGGCCAGCCGCCACCTGGACCGTCACCTGATCATCACCGAACGGGGCTTCCAGGGCGCCGACCACCCGGTACATCCGGCGATTCCCGAGACCAGCTACATCAAGGCGTTCTTCTGCCGCGTACTGCCGGTCTGATGAGGTATTGCGGTTGCTCCGCGCCGGGTCGCGCCCGCGGAGCTGCCGGCGAGCAGGTGCTCGTCAACCCGACCTCGGTTGCCGGGATCGGACCCGGCAACCCGCTCAATCGCGCAGGCTGATCACCGGCCAGCCATGCTCACGGGCATGGGCCAGCAGGACATCGTCCGGATCCACCGCCACCGGGTTGTCCACCAGGGACAGCAGCGGCAGGTCGTTGCGTGAGTCACTGTAGAAATAAGCGCCCTTGAGATCATGGCCGGTTTCCTCCAGCCAGCGCTGCAGGCGGGTGATCTTGCCCTCGCGGAAGCAGGGGATATCGCAGGGTTTGCCGGTGTAGCGCCCGTCGATCTCCTCGCATTCGGAGGCCAGCATGATATCGATCCCATAGCGGCGGCCGATGGGACCGGCGACGAAGCGGTTGGTGGCGGTGATGATCAGGGTGGTGTCGCCGGCCTGTTCATGGCGCCGCACCAGCTCGATGGCCCTGGGCAGGATGAAGGGCTCGATCTTCTCCTCCATGAACAACGCATGCCAGCGCTCCAGTTCCTCGCGGCTGTAGCGCGACAGGGGCTCCAGGCAGAACTCCAGATAGGCGTTGACGTCCAGCTTGCCGTCCAGATAGTCGTTGAAGAACCGGGTGTTCAGCGTGCCGTAGGTTTCCGCATCGACTATGCCCCGCGCCACGGCGAATTCGCCCCAGGCGTTGTCACTGTCGGTTCCCAGCAGGGTGTTATCAAGGTCGAAGATGGCCAGTGCCACGGTGCGCTCCTGTCTACTGAATCGGGCTGAGGCGCAAGGATAATCCAGCTGCGGAATAAATGCGCGACTGGCGCCCACGGGCAATTGCTGGTACGCGCGTCTTTGTGGAACAATGCAGTGGAACTCACACAAGGATATGGCAGTGATCGACTCCGACGGCTTTCGTCCCAATGTAGGCATCATCCTGACCAACGGGTCCGGGCAGGTGCTCTGGGCCCGGCGTATCGGTCAGGACGCCTGGCAGTTTCCCCAGGGCGGCATACGCCGCGATGAGGACCCCGAGCAGGCGCTGTATCGCGAGCTCCACGAGGAGGTCGGGCTGCTGCCCGGCGATGTGGAGATACTCGGCTGTACCCGGGGCTGGCTGCGGTATCGTCTGCCGCAGCGGTTGATCCGCAGCCATTCCCAACCGGTTTGCGTGGGCCAGAAGCAGAAGTGGTTCCTGCTGCGTCTGACCTGTGCCGATGAACGCGTGTGCATGACCCGGACTGCCAAGCCCGAGTTCGATGGCTGGCGCTGGGTCAGCTACTGGTATCCGCTGGGGCAGGTCGTGTCCTTCAAGCGCGACGTCTACCGTCGGGCCATGAAGGAACTTGCCCCCCGGCTGCCCCTCGACGAGTTCAGCTGATGCTGAACATGCTCAGTACGCTGCGGCGTATCGTTCAGGAGGTCAACTCCGCCAAGGACCTGGCCACCGCGCTGGATATCATCGTCAAGCGGGTGCGCGAGGCGATGGAGACCCACGTCTGCTCTGTCTATCTGCTCAATCCCGATACCGATCGCTATGAGCTGATGGCCACCGAGGGCCTGAACAAGAGCGCCATCGGGGTGGTGAGCCTGGCCAGCAACGAGGGTCTGGTCGGTTATGTCGGTGTCCGCGAGGAGCCGGTGAACCTCGAAGACGCCGCCTCGCATCCCCGTTTCCGCTACTTTGCCGAGACCGGCGAGGAGCGCTATGCCTCCTTCCTCGGGGTGCCCATCATCCACCACCGGCGGGTGATGGGCGTGCTGGTCATCCAGCAGAAGGAGCGCCGGCTGTTTGATGAGGTGGAGGAATCCTTCCTGGTCACCATGAGTGCCCAGCTCTCCGGGGTGATTGCCCATGCCGAGGCCACCGGGGCCATCCGGGGCCTGAGCTGGAGCGGCGAGGTCATCCAGGATACCCG
>Ga0209075_1003596_pt1 | contig 12782 bp, 12 predicted proteins | sample Stecom2011_FD_187523 | JGI IMG/M metagenome (GOLD analysis project Ga0209075, IMG submission 187523) | Agricultural soil microbial communities from Utah to study Nitrogen management - Steer compost 2011 (SPAdes) (version 2) | ecosystem: Environmental > Terrestrial > Soil > Agricultural land...
CATGTCCGGTTCGTTGGGCGTGGTTCTGAGGCCATGTCTGCTGGTGGTGGTGATCGCCTACCTGAACCGGGAAGTGACGACCGACGAACTGTTCGGTTGGGGTATCTGGGTATTTGTCCTGACCGCGTTCATGTTTGGTCTGGTGGCGATGTCGGTCAACCGCCAGAGCAAATTCGACCTGGCGCCGACCGCTCAGGCTTTCCCGGCCTCATTCCGGGCACTCCGGCCACTGCTGCCTTATGCCCTGGTGATCGCCGGCGTTGTTCTGGTATACCGCTTCGCCCTGGACGTGAAGATGGATGAGTTCTCCGCGCCCCGGTTGTTGCCGGTGATCATGCTGGCAATTCTGGTCTATGAGCATGTCAGTCTGAAGAAGCGGACCAGCCCGGAACCGGGGCAGGCTAGCCACCCGGGCCTCGAGCGCAGTATTCGTGGCGCAACCAATGATACCACCGCTGAAATCGGTGCACTGCTCTTGCTCCTTGGCCTGTCGGTCAGCATTGGTGGTGTCATCGAGCGTTCTCACATCATGGAAGCCTTCCCGCAGGCATTCGACAGCGCCTGGTCTGCGATGTTGCTGATGGTGGTGATTCTGGTGATCCTGGGCATGATCATGGATGCTTTCGGTGCCGTGATTCTGGTCACAGCTACCGTAGCCACCATTGCCTATTCCAGTGGCATTCACCCGATACACTTCTGGATGGTGACGCTGGTGGCCTTCGAACTGGGTTACCTGAGCCCGCCGGTGGCGCTCAATCACCTGCTGACCCGTCAGGTGGTGGGTGAGGCCGAGGTGCTGGCTGCCCAGCGTGAGGGTGGCACCTTCTACCAGCGCCATGAGCGTATCATCATGCCGTTGATTGCCATGGGGATCTCGCTGCTGCTGGTGGCCTTCGTGCCGCTGTTGTTCTACGCCACCTGATCCCGAGGGGCTTCGGCCCCTGCAATACCTCAGACAACAAAAAAAGCGCCGTGCTCTCGCAGGGCGCTTTTTTTGATGGGGCGGGCTCAGCTGAGCTTCGGGCCGGCCTCAACGATGGCGTCTGCCACATCGAATTTCTTGAAGTTTTCCACGAACTGGGCAATCAGCTCCTGGGCCTTGCCGTCATAGTATTCCGGGCTGGTCCAGGTGTTGCGTGGGTTCAGCAGTTCGGTGTCGACTCCGGGGATGTGCTTGGGCACGTCCAGGTTCAGGGCGTCCAGATGCTCGGTTTCCACGTCGTCCAGATCGCCATTCTGGATGGCGGCGATGATGGCTCGCGTGGTCGGAATGCTGAAACGCTTGCCTTCGCCATAGGGGCCGCCGGTCCAGCCAGTATTGACCAGGAATACCTTGCTGCCGAACTCGTCGATCCGCTTCATCAGCAGCTCGGCGTATACGCCGGCCGGACGCGGGAAGAAGGGGGCACCAAAGCAGGTTGAGAAGGTGGACTTCAGCTTGGAAGACGAGCCCATCTCGGTTGAGCCAACCAGCGCGGTGTAACCACTCAGGAAGTGGTAAGCGGCCGCTTCACGGCTCAGGATGGATACCGGAGGCAGAACGCCGGTCATGTCGCAAGTCAGGAAGATGATGTGTGACGGCTCACCGGCGCGGTTCTCCAGAACCCGCTTCTCCACGTGCTCCAGCGGGTAGGCGCAGCGGGAGTTTTCGGTGAGGGATACATCGGTGTAATCCGGCTCACGGGTTTCCGGGTCAATCATCACGTTTTCAACGATGGCACCAAAACGGATGGCATCCCAGATGATCGGCTCGTTCTTCTGGCTCAGGTCGATGCACTTGGCATAGCAGCCACCTTCGATGTTGAACACGGTGCCAGGGCCCCAGCCGTGCTCGTCGTCACCAATCAGGAACCGGTGCGGATCGGCAGACAGGGTGGTCTTGCCAGTGCCGGACAGGCCGAAGAACAGACAGGTTTCGCCGTTCTCGCTGACGTTGGCGGAGCAGTGCATTGGCAGTACGTCTTTTTCCGGCAGCAGGAAGTTCTGCACGGAGAACATGGCTTTTTTCATTTCGCCAGCGTAGTGCATGCCTGCCAGCAATACCTTGCGCTTGGCAAAGTTGATAATGACGCAGCCATTGGAGTTGGTGCCGTCACGCTCGGGCACACACTCGAAATTGGCGGCGTTGAGGATTTGCCATTCCTGCTTGTCGGCCGGGTTGTAGTCATCCGGGCGGATAAACAGGTTGCGGCCAAACAGGTTCTGCCAGGCGGTTTCCGTGGTCATTTTGACCGGCAGGTAGTGTTCGGGGTCAGAGCCGACGTGGACGTGGGAGACAAAACTGTCTTTTTCAGCAATGTAGGCTTCAACACGATCCCAGAGGGCGTCGAACTTGTCGGCGTCGAACGGGCGGTTGATCGGGCCCCAATGGATGTCGTCAGCGGTGCTGGGCTCCTCGACGATAAAACGGTCCATGGGAGACCGGCCGGTGCGTTCACCGGTGGTGACCACCAGGGAACCATTGGCAGCCAGTTGTCCTTCGTTTCTGGCCAGTGCCACTTCAACCAGTCTTGCTGTACTCAGATCATTATAAGTGTTGCTCACTTCGACCTCGCCCTCGGGATGTCTTCGTGATTGCTCAGGCCGTCCCCCCGAAAAAATTGACGGAAATCTGAACAATCGGGTCAATTCAGGCGCGCTATTATGCCAGAGACGCCGGTAAAAAACGACTGCCCTGAAAGCCGCGCCAGATGCGGCTTCCGGGCAAGTTGATTGACTGCTTAGTGTAACGTATGACCGGTGAAAAGGTGATCAATGTCATTTCTATTGAAGCGATAGTTTGCGTGGCAGAACTGGCAGTCCATGTTGATGCTGCCCTGCTCGTCGAGGATGCTGTAACACTCGTCTTTGCCGATGGCCTCGAGGGCGGCCAGGGTGCGCTCCCGGGAGCAACTGCAGCGAAAGGCCACCGGTTCGGGATCGAACAGCCGCACGGTTTCCTCGTGGAACAGCCGGTGCAGCAGGGTTTCGCTGTCGAGCGTCAGCAACTCTTCGGCCTCGACAGTGCGCGCCAGGTGATTGACCCGGTTCCACAAATCATCGTCTTCTTCGGTATGGCCCGGCAACCGCTGCAGCATCAGGCCGGCGGCGGTATCTTCGTTGGCGAACAGGAACAGGCTGGTGGCAATCTGCTCGGAGCGCTCGAAATACTCCTCCAGGCAGCCGGCCAGCGTATCGGCTTCTCTGGGCACCACGCCCTGATAGCGTTGGCCCTGGTCCGGGGTGATGGTGATCGCCATGCGGCCGGTGCCCAGAAGTTCGTTCAGGGTATCGCCGGTAACGGCCTGATCGTCATGGCGGGCCAGGCCCCGGATATGGCGGTCGTGGCTGCATTCGGCCATCAGTGTGCGCAACGAGCCTTCGCCGGCCGCCTGCAAGGACAGGGTACCCTTGAACTTCAGGCTGCTGCTCATCAACACGCTGGCCACCAGCGATTCGCCCAGTAAACGGCGAACGGATTCGGGGTAAGGGGCCTGGGTGCTGATGTCACTGAAACTGTTACCCAGTTGAACCCAGGCACCCCGAACCTGGCTGTGTTCGAAAATAAAACGCTGAAATTGATCTCGGGATGCCATGGTGTCTCCTGACGCTGTCTGTGGGGTTGATGGTACTGCCCGCGCGGAGGGTAATTGAGGCGGGCGTACTGTTTACGAGTTGTGGTGTGACCCGGTTTTACAGGCCGTTCTGGTCCCGGAACCGCTGAATGTCCCGGCGGTCTTTCTTGCTCGGCCGGCGGGCGGGTGGCAGTTGAGCTGCCTGCATGGTCTTGCGCTGCCAGGCCAGTTCTTCGCGTTTTTTTACGCTGTCATTGGTTTCGTGGTAAAGCTTCTGGGCCTCCGGAGCACCCCGGCGCCGGTCGCTGATCTCATCCACGATCACGATTTTTTCCTGCCAGCCCAGGCGCAGGGTTACTTTGGCGCCGGCTTCGACAATCTTGCCGGGCTTTGTGCGCTGGCTATTGTAGTGCACCTTGCCGCCTTCGATGGCTTCTTTTGCCAGGGAGCGGGTCTTGTAGAAGCGCGCGGCCCAGAGCCATTTGTCGAGCCGTACCTTTTGTTCGTCAGCGCTGGTTGCCGTCATATCTCCTCACCGGGTTGGCACCTGCCGTCGGGCTTTGTGTTAACCAGATTATAACCGGCTCGTCATCGGGATGGCAGGGGCTGTTGCGAACGCAGTGATGGCAGCACTTCATCAAAGTGGCGAATGCCGGGAATGTCCGAATGCTGGGCGTTGGGTGCCTGGGTGCTGTCGGGTTCAAGGATGGCCAGGCATTGGCCAATGCCGGCCTGGCGGGCGCTCTCCAGCACCGGAAAGCTGTCGTCCACCATCAGGGTTCTGTCGTGGCGGTAGGGAATCCTTCTGCCAAGGTCGCGCCAGAACTCCCGGTCCTCCTTGGGTTTGCCGAACTCGTGGCTGGACACGATGGCATCCACGTGTTTGTCCAGGCCGGTGCGTTCCAGTTTCAGCGCCAGGGGGTCCGGGTGGCAGTTGGTCACAATGACCGAGCGCAGTCCGGCCCGGCGCAATGAGGCTAGAAAATCGGACGCGTGGGGGCGGTAGCCGATGCGGTCACTGACTTCCGCCTTCAGCTGGTTGATATTCACCGACAGCCGTTCGCTCCAGTAGTCGGTGCAGTACCAGTTCAGGGAGCCCCGTTCCGCCATGATCATGGCCAGCAGGGTATCTTTCGCCTGTTGGGGATGCACGTTGTACTGCTCGGCGTAACGTCTGGGCAGGTGCTCAAGCCAGAAGTGCGAGTCAAAGTGAAGATCCAGCAGTGTTCCATCCATATCAAGGAACACCGTATCGAGGGTTGACCAGTCCACCACCATAAACAAAAACAGCCTGAAAGATTTCTTTCAGGCTGCCTCAGATTCCGGCGTCTGGCAAGCCGGGATTCTACGGATCGCCGGGGTAGGCTCAGTCAGCAGCTTGCTCAACGGTTTCGGACTTGCGGCCGGTACGCGAGCAGCCCAGACAGCGAACGAAGGTCGCCTTGGCAGGACCCACAACCAGCACTTCGCCGGCTTCACCGGCGTTTCCGCCGAGCGCAGAGAACGGCAGGGATACCAGGTAGACGGCACTGCCGACAATGGTGGTGGCCAGCAGGGCCGGACGCAGCAGAACCGCATCGGCCGTCATGGCCAGCGCTGACGGGCTCTCATCGACCGCTCTGGCGTGGCCCAAAGATGAAAAAGCCAGCAGACAGGCTGCCACCGTTGCAACCAGAGTGCGGGAAATCTTGCGGGTCATGACGATTCTCTCCTGTTAATTCTTTGTTAACTATGAATCATATTGCCTGAATTTCAAACGGTTTTTGTTCGTATTGTGTGAGTTGTGTGATGTTGGTTTGCAGTTTCAGCGTTGGCAACGAGGGCAGTACACGGTGGAGCGATTGTTCATCCGGATTTCCTTCAGTACGGTGTTACATTCCGGGCAGGGGGCGCCACCATGCCCATAGACCAGCAATGACTGGGCAAAATAACCCGGCTTGCCGTCGCTGTTAACGAAATCCCGCAAGGTGGTGCCGCCCATCAGGATGGCAGCGCTCAGGGTTTCCTTTATGGCTTCAGCCAGCCGGTGATAGCGGTCCAGGCTGATTCGCCCCGCTTTTCGTTTCGGGTGTATACCGGCCTTGAACAGTGCTTCGTTGGCGTAGATGTTGCCAACACCGACCACCACGTGGTTGTCCATGATGAAGGATTTGACCGGGCTCTGTTTGCCCCGGGACAGCCGGAACAGCCAGGCACCGCCAAAGTCCGGTGACAGCGGTTCCGGGCCCAGATCCCGGATTAACGGGTGTAGGGAGCAGTCGTCGGCCCACAGCCAGCAGCCAAAGCGACGGGGGTCGTTGAAGCGCAGGGTGCGGCCATTGGCAAGACAGACATCGATGTGGTCGTGGCTGGCGGCCGGGCTGCCGTCGGTGATCACCCGCAGGCTGCCGGACATGCCCAGGTGCACAATAACAGTGCCGCCATCCAGATGCAGGAACAAATATTTCGCCCGGCGGTCTACGGACCGGATAACCTGGCCCTGCAGGCGCTCCGGTAAATCTTCGGGAACCGGCCAGCGCAGTCGGGCATTACGAATCACGACCCCGGTTATGGCCTGACCTTCACAGTGGGGCGCAATGCCCTGACGAGTGGTTTCTACTTCGGGTAATTCAGGCACGAAACCTCCGCTGGTAAACGTATTCTGGGGCCATAAGTGTAAACAGTAACAAAAAAGCCACCAAACGGTGTTGTTGACGCGTACAGCTGTACGCTAAAGTTGGTAAAGCATGTTCCCTTCGAGTGTTTGCGAATCTCCCTCCGCAGTATCGCCTTTCGAAGTTGATGAATTCTTGAGGATAATTTATGTGGTTTAACGGTCTCCTTGACCTCTCGGTATGGCAGTTGATAGCGGTCACCCTGGTGCTTACCCATATCACCATTGTCAGTGTCACGCTCTATCTGCATCGCCACTCGGCCCATAACGCCCTGGATCTGCATCCGGTGCTCAAGCACTTTTTCCGCTTCTGGCTGTGGATGACTACTGCACAGAACACCAAAGAGTGGACGGCGATCCACCGCAAACACCACGCCAAGTGTGAAACCGAGGAAGACCCCCACAGCCCGGTGGTCCTGGGTATCCGCAAGGTCCTGCTGGAGGGCGCAGAGCTTTACGCCGAGGCGGCCACCCCGGAAACCCTCGAACGCTATGGTCAGCGCACTCCGGAAGACTGGATTGAGCGCAACGTGTATAGCCGTTACAAAATGCTGGGTATTGTGCTGATGGCGGTGCTAAACCTGGCACTGTTCGGGGTCCACGGTATCTGGATCTGGGCCGTACAGATGATGTGGATTCCAGTATGGGCTGCGGGCGTGGTCAATGGCATTGGCCACTATCTGGGTTACCGCAATTTCGAATGTGCGGATAATGCCCGCAATATTTCGCCCTGGGGCATCCTGATCGGCGGCGAGGAACTGCACAACAACCATCATACCTATCCGAATTCCGCCAAGCTGTCCCGTCGCTGGTACGAAGTGGACATCGGCTGGGGCTATATTCGCCTGTTCCAGTTGTTTGGTCTTGCCAAGCCCAAGGGCTACCGGCCGATTGCCCATTACGTTCCGGGCAAGCAGGAGGTGGATGTGGAAACCGTGCAGGCCATTACCAATAGCCGGTTCGACATCATGCGTCAGTACCGCAAGCGGGTCATGGAGCCGGTCTTGCGCCAGCAGCGTTCACTGATGGACGACGAAATTCGTCCCCGCTACCGGAAGCTGAAGCAGCTGTTATCCCGAGAAGCTACGCTGATCAAGCCCAAGGACAAAGAACAGCTGGAAACGGTACTGGAGCGCCACGAAATCCTGCGCCAAATCTACGAGAAGAGCCACGAACTGCAACGGTTGTGGCGTCAGCGCGGGCTGAAACCCCAGGAAAAACTGCAGGCGCTGATGGAATGGTGCAAAGAGGCGGAAGCCAGCGGCATTCGCTACCTGGAAGAGTTCGCGGCGCACCTGCGGGCCTACTCCCTGCGTCCGGTTGCCTGACGCGCCCCGCCGTTGGCGTACCAAAAAGCCAGATGGGTTCGCTCATCTGGCTTTTTTGTTTTATCGCGACAGCACTAATCCGTTTCCGGGTTAACCCGGTACAGGCTGTAGGTTACCTGGCCCGCGGTCTTCTGCCTGTGCAGCATCCAGCCCGCAGGCACCGGCGGTGTTGCCCGTTCGCTCTCATGCTCCACGTAGACCCAGCCACCCGGTTTGATCCATTGGCCGGATTCCAGTAGCGGAAATAATCGTTCCAGCCAGTCCTGTCGGAACGGTGGGTCCATGAACACGATGTCGAAGGGTGGACGCTGCCGGTTGGCCAGAAAACTTTCTGCGCCCTGACACACCACCACACCCTTGTCAGACTTCAATAACCGGAGATTGTCTCGCAGGGCGCTGGCCAGTGCCGGGGTATGGTCGACCAGCGTGGTGCTGGCGGCACCTCGGGAAAGCGCCTCCAGGCCCAGGGCTCCGGAGCCGGCAAACAGGTCCAGACAATCGCTGCCGGCAATCTGGAAGTTGAGCCAGTTAAACAGGGTTTCGCGGGTACGTGCAGGGCTGGGGCGAACACCGCCGGCATCCGGAAATCTCAGTTTTCGGCTGCGCCAGTCGCCGCCGATAATACGCAGCTCCCCGGTACCGCTGGAGAGCGCGCGCGCCGCAGGCGTCGGGCCGGTTTTGCGGTTTGCCGGTTTGCGTCTGGCCATGGTTGTGCTCCGGAGTTCTGAACTGGTTGAATCGTGGGCGATTATGTTACCGGAAAGCAGCCGGCAGGGGATAATGGGCCAGCCCCTCACTTAGGCCTGCAGGTCTGTTAGAATGTGCGCTTTATTTTCGCCCGCCCCTTTCAGACTGATGGTAAGACTATGACGGCAGAGTGGATTTCAATCGGCCTGTTGGCCCTTCTAGTTCTGTTCTTTGTGCTGGATATCGCCGGCAACCGTAAGCGTGCCCCCCGGCCGAAAGCGGTGGTTCAGCGCAAACCTGAGGTAGCTCGGGGCCCGGCTCCAGTGGAACCGGAGCCAGCCCGGGAAGAGCCGGTCGTCGAAGCGCAGCCCGAGACACCTGCCGAGCAGGCAGAGCCCGTCAAGGAAGTGCCGGCGGCCGAGTTGACCCCAGAGCCCGAACCGGCTCCAGAGCAGGAACCCCAGGTCAGTGTTTTCGAGCGGATCAGGAAGGGTCTTGGTAAAACCCGCGCCAGCCTGAGCGGCGGCCTGGCGGACTTGTTCTCGGTGGGCAAGAAGATCGACGAGGACTTGCTGGAAGAAATAGAAACCACCCTGTTGATGGCCGATGTGGGTGTTACCGCCACTTCCGAGATCATTGAGTCGCTCACCGACAAACTTGAGCGCAACCAGCTCAAGGACGGTGCGGCTTTGCGTAAGGCCTTGCGCGACGAGCTGCATGGCCTCCTGAAGGACGTCACCAAACCGCTGGATATCCACACCGACAACAAGCCTTACGTCATACTGATGGTGGGCGTGAACGGCGTCGGCAAGACCACCACCATTGGCAAGCTCGCCCGGAAGTTCCAGGCGGAGGGCAAATCCGTCATGCTTGCGGCCGGTGATACCTTCCGTGCTGCCGCGGTGGAGCAGTTGCAGGTTTGGGGAGAGCGCAATAACGTGCCGGTGGTGGCCCAGCACACTGGCGCCGACAGTGCTTCGGTGATTTTTGACGCTATCCAGTCCGCCCAGGCCCGGGGTACCGATGTGGTGATAGCAGACACCGCAGGCCGCCTGCAGAACAAAGACAACCTGATGAACGAATTGACCAAGGTTGTCCGGGTCATGAAAAAGCTGGATGAATCGGCGCCCCACGAAGTGATGCTGGTGCTGGACGCCGGTACCGGCCAGAATGCCCTGAGCCAGGCCCAGGTCTTCCAGCAGGCGGTGGGCGTCAGCGGTATTACCCTGACGAAACTGGACGGCACCGCAAAAGGCGGTATTGTATTTGCCATTGCCCGCCAGCTGCAGCTGCCTATCCGCTTTATCGGCGTGGGCGAGCAGGCCGAAGACCTGCGCAGTTTTGATGCGGAAACCTTTGTCGACGCCCTGTTCGACGACTGAAGCACCGGCTACGGAGCCCGCGCCCGAAATGATCGAGTTTCGCCAAGTTACCAAACGCTATGACAGCGACCACACCGCTTTGCGCCAGGTGAATTTTCACCTGGACCGGGGGGAGCTGGCGTTTCTGACCGGGCACTCCGGCGCGGGCAAAAGTACCCTGCTAAAGCTGATCATGGTCATGGAGCGCCCCACGGCCGGTGAGCTGATCGTTGGTGGACAGCGCCTGAACAGTTTGCCGCGGCGCCAGATCCCCTACATCCGCCGGCATATCGGCGTGGTGTTCCAGAATCACCAGCTTCTGTTTGATCGCACTGTATTCGATAACGTCGCGATGCCATTGGAGGTGATGGGCGCCTCGCCCAATGACATCGGCCGTCGGGTGCGGGCGGCGTTGGATAAGGTGGGGCTGCTGAACAAGGAGAAAATGAACCCGCTGCAGTTATCCGGCGGTGAGCAACAGCGGGTCGGCATTGCCAGGGCCGTGGTTAACAAACCGCCCGTGTTGTTGGCGGATGAGCCCACCGGTAACCTGGATCCGGAGCTGTCTGCAGATATCATGCATTTGTTTACCGAGTTCAGCCAGGTGGGCGTGACCGTACTGATTGCCACCCACGACATTGCCCTGATCAATGAGATGGGACGGCGAAGGCTGACCCTGGATCATGGCCAGCTGATCGCCGGTGGGCATGCCCCGGCAGCGGGAGGTGCCAGTGGCTACTGAACCCCGGCACAAGCAGGATAACCGGCGCGGGGCTGCCAATCGGGGGAAGTCTCCGGTGAACGCCCAGGCCCGTAGCTATCTGGAGCATCACCGGAAGGTGGCCCGGGATTCCGCCCGGCGTCTTTGGCAAACACCGGTGGCCAGTATGATGACCTGGACCGTGATGGGCGTGGCGCTCGCCTTGCCCGTCGCACTGTTGCTGCTGTTGGGCAGTTTGCAGGGCGTGAGTGCCGGCTGGGAGAGCAGTGCCAGGATCACTGCCTACCTGGCCATGGATGTTTCTTTGGAGCAAGCCGGGGAACTGGCGGAGGAGGTCCGGGGCGATGGCCGGGTCCTGTCGGTTCAGCTGGTGGATCGGGATCAGGCCCTGGAAGAGTTTCGCGCATCATCCGGCCTGGACGATGCCCTGGATTTCCTGGATGACAATCCGCTGCCTCATACCCTTTTGATTACCCCCCAGGACAGCGCCCGCTCCGCTGATGGCGTGCAGGCCCTGGTGCGGTTTGTTGATGGAATGGATGGCATTGAGCAGGTGCAGGTGGATCTTGGCTGGCTGCAGCGGCTCAATGCCATGACCGACATTCTGGCCCGGGCGGTCTGGGCCCTGGCGCTGTTGCTTGGCTCGGCGGTCATTCTGGTGATTGGCAATACTGTACGCTTGGCAATTGAAAACCGGCGGGATGAAATCCTGGTGGCCAAGCTGGTGGGCGGTACCGATGCCTTTGTCCGCCGGCCGTTTCTGTACACCGGGGCCTGGTTTGGCCTTGGGGGTGGGGTCGTTGCCTGGTTGTTGATACAGCTCTCTTTGTGGTGGCTGAACGGGCCCATTGAGCGGCTGGCAGGCCTTTACCGCAGTGAATTCTCGCTGCAGGGGCCGGGCTTTGACGGTGCATTGGCATTGATTATCATCGCAATGCTGCTAGGCTGGCTGGGCGCCTGGCTTGCGGTGAAGCGTCATCTGGATGACATTGAGCCGGGTGATATTGCCGGCGGGTGATCCCGGTATCGGGAAAACCGTATTGAAGAGAGAGTTTGTTCTGGCGTAGCTTAAGGGTCAGAAAAGCCACGGTGGACTTTTCAGGTTGTTGTTTTGTAACGTTTTACTGAAAAGTTCGGGAACTAATCAAGTTCTTGGCGGTCTAAGTTTTAGTTGTTATATTTAATGACTGTCAGGTTCGGAGGTTAATGCATGGGTACGAGTTTACAGCTGGCTGACAGACTGGTTCCGGGTGCCAATCTTGAGTCTTACATTCAGGCGGCAAGTCGCATTCCGGTACTTTCCGTGGATGAGGAGCGGGAGCTTGCCGAGCGCCTGCATTATGATGGCGATGTGGAAGCCGCCCGTCAGCTGGTGCTGTCGCACCTGCGATTTGTGATTCATATTGCCCGGAGCTATTCCGGCTACGGCCTGGCTCAGGCGGATTTGATCCAGGAAGGTAATGTGGGCCTGATGAAGGCCGTTAAGCGCTTCAATCCTGAGTATGGTGTGCGTCTGGTGTCGTTTGCGGTTCACTGGATAAAGGCCGAGATCCATGAGTTCATTCTGCGCAACTGGCGTATTGTGAAAGTGGCTACTACCAAGGCCCAGCGTAAGCTGTTCTTCAACCTTCGCAGTCAGAAGAAGAAGCTGGCTTGGCTGAACCACGATGAGTTGAATGCGGTCGCGAAGGATCTGGGGGTAGAGCCTCGGGTGGTGCGCGAGATGGAAGGCCGGCTGGCGTCACACGACACTTCGTTCGAAGGGCCGATGGATGACGACGATGACAGCAGCTACCAGGCGCCTGCTTACTACCTGGAAGATCGTCGCAGTGATCCAGCGGTGCAGCTGGAGAACGCGGATTGGTCTGAAGATTCCAATGGCCGGTTGATGCAGGCCTTGTCGGCGCTGGATGAGCGCAGTCAGGATATTCTGCGTGAGCGCTGGTTGACGGATGGCAAGTCGACGCTGCATGAGTTGGCGGACAAGTATGGGGTGTCGGCGGAGCGCATTCGGCAGTTGGAGAAGAATGCCATGAAGAAGATCAAGGCGCAGATGATCGAAGCGGCTTGATTGGCGCCACCCTGCTTGGCTTGAAACGCCACCACCGTTCGCGGTTGGTGGCGTTTTTGTTTGTATAATGGCTTCACATTCAAGTTATCGAACATTCGGGCGGAAGCGTGTGGGTGGTTTACTCCAAAACACGCTGTGAATACTTCCCTGTACGCTCTGCTCCGCCATCCATGGCTCCGCAAGGTTTTGGAGCAAACCACCCACACGCTTCTTCCGACTTTGGAGTGGAATTCTCAACATGACTAATAACCTTCCGCGTATCGCCTTCCTCGGCATCGGCCTGATGGGCGCACCGATGACCCGTAACTTGCTGACGGCCGGGTACCCCATGACCCTGTGGAACCGCACTGCGAGCAAGTGTGAGCCTTTTGCCGGCGAGGCAACGATTTCCGGGAGCCCGGCTGAGG
>Ga0209075_1003597_pt1 | contig 12782 bp, 10 predicted proteins | sample Stecom2011_FD_187523 | JGI IMG/M metagenome (GOLD analysis project Ga0209075, IMG submission 187523) | Agricultural soil microbial communities from Utah to study Nitrogen management - Steer compost 2011 (SPAdes) (version 2) | ecosystem: Environmental > Terrestrial > Soil > Agricultural land...
CAAACAAGATGCATAAGCAAAGAAAAATAAAGATGAAAACTTATAAAAAAATTAAGCTGGAGGAACTAGTTCCTCCAGCTTAATAAATTTGTTTAAATTTGTAGTATAAACCTGTAACGCTTATTTAGGACTACACATTATGAGCTAATTAAAAAGCTCAAAAAATTACGCTCCTCAATTAAAATCTAAAGCGAGCAATTCCCATAGCCATTGAAAGGCTGTTTGCATCTTTCTTAAAGAATGAAATGGCATCTTGTGAAGAAATTCCGAACTCATAAGTTCCGCCACCAAGTATAAAGTTAATTCCAATAGGCATATTATGCGCATATACTCCGCCTCCGAAATATCCTAGACTTAACTGCAGCCATTTTACAGGTCTCACATCTCCTCCAACAGAGAAAATCGCATTTTGCAAACTTCCAGGCTGTTCTCTATTAAATGGTGCAACGACATCAACACCCACATGTAATTTTTCTTCAAAAAGGGCTAAGCTCCCTCCAAGTCTAAATGTGGCTGCATTATTAACAACGATTTTTTCCTCTCCTTCAAACCTTAAGAAATTTTCTCCTTCAGAAAGTTGGTCAATAGATTGCATCATGTTCGCATCATCTAATCCTGGCAAAGAATAACTTCCCACAAGTGTATCTTTCACGCTGTAAACATTTCTCTTATATGTAACTGCTCCAATATTATTAACTGAAGCTGCTAAGCGAAGACTTCCAAACATAATCACACTCGCGGAAATATCAATTCCATACCCTTGCCCAATGGTTTGAGGCATAAATTTATCGTTTGATTTTTCACTGCCCGCACCAAAGTCAATTCCGAAGAAAGGCGACATTGCAGTTCGAGCACGCAAACCATCATCTTGAGAGGATAAGTCAAACATTCCAATTGCTTGAATATACCTTGCTCCAACCCCTCCATAAAGTGCAAATTGCTCTGGATCTCCAAATATTTTCCTTCCGTAACCAAAGTTAAAATATCTATTCCAAGAAAATTTAATTCGACTTCCATTTGTAAGTTCGCTAACTAGTAATGGAGAGCTAATATTTCCAGCAATCACTGACCTTAAGGTGTCTTCTGATAAATTCCCTGTATTAGCAATCATGGTTGTATCGCCATTCATTGCAATTGTCAAGGAATCAAAAACACTTGACAATCTTCCTCTAAAAACCAAGTCAGTGGTTTGATCGTTAAGTTGAGAAAACCAATTAAAGCTTTCGTTTATAGAAATTGCAAATCCACCTGCTACATCATGTTGAAATGAAGCGCCGAACCAATTGTAACTCGCATTAATATTCATTCCTGATTCAGCATAATCTGCCGCAGCATTTCTTTGTTGATTCCAATCAAAATTTCCTGACTTCCCTCCGATTTGGTTTCTGATTGCTTGATATGCGTTTTTCAATCTGTCTTTATCAAGAGCTGGGCTTGAGATTCCTGCAGAAAACTCAGTCATACCTAAAGTAAATCTCTTGTCATCATAAAGCGGAGTCCATCCCAATGCTGAAGGGTTTATTCCCAGTGCATGATAATCCGTCACAAAAGTTGTAGCAACGCCTTTTCCTACAGCTGTATAGGCAATACCTTGTGTTTGAGAAAACACATAGGAGGATGATAATAAAGCTACACAAATAACAAATGTTTTAATTTTATTCATGTTCATTTTTTTTAACTATATAAATAGAAGCCTCTAAAATTATAATATTTACTGACATTAATTCAATAAAACATCAAATTTAATAGACAAAGGTCTGTTATTAGACGATAAAATTAAATGTTTCGTTGGAAGGATAGGTTTTTAATTCAAACTTTCCATGTTCTAATACACCATAAGTTCTGTAGTTTATCCATTCTCCAAGGTTATAATAAGTGCTATTATCTCCCACATTTAAAATGATGGGCAAATGGCGATGACCAAAAATGAAATAATCAATGTGTTCTTTTAAAAGGTACTCTTTAGCATAAATTGCCAACCATTCATTTTCATCACCTAAGTAAATTTCATCCGTATTTCCTGTAGCTGCACGACTTGATTTGGAGAAGTGATTGGCTATTCCGATTCCAAAATTTGGGTGTAAACGAGCAAAGCACCATTGAAAGAATTTATTTGCGAACACTTTTTTGATGAATTTATATCCTTTATCTCCAGGCCCTAAACCATCTCCATGTCCCACATAAAGCTTTTTACCATTGATTTCAATCACAATAGGTTTTCGATGAATCTTCACGCCCAATTCTTTTTCAAGATAGCCGAACATCCACATATCATGATTACCTGTAAAAAAATGAATTTCAATTCCTTTGTCTGTCAGCTCGGCAATTTTCCCTTGAAACCTTACAAATCCTTTAGGAATAGCCTCTTTATATTCAAACCAGAAATCAAATATATCTCCCACTATGTAGATTGCATCTGCATCCTTGCTAATTTCGTCTAGCCATTGCACCACCAACTTTTCCCGTTCGAGACTCTCTTGGTATGAAGGCACACCAAAGTGAAAGTCCGATGCAAAATACACTTTCTTATTTTTCGTTGTCATGAAAAGAAAAACTTAATCGAAGATTTCCTTTAAAGCAATTTCCAATTGAGGTCCTCGAATGTTTGTTCCAATAATTTTACCTTCTTCATCAATTAAGACAGTAAAAGGGATTGAGCTTACTCCGTATGCTTTTGCCGCTTCAGATTGCCAAAATTTCAAGTCTGAAACATGTCCTTCCCAAGTTAAATTATCTTGCTCAATTGCTTTAACCCAAGCGTCCATCGTTCTGTCTAAGGAAACAGAAAACACTTCAAACCCTTTGTCTTTATATTTATTGTAGACATTTACCACATTTGGATTTTCTCTACGACAAGGTCCACACCATGAAGCCCAAAAATCAATCAATACTACTTTTCCTCTATAATCAGAAAGTCTGAGTGTATCACCTTCAGGGTTAGGTAACGCTATTTCTTTGGCTTCATTACCTGGTGCTAAGGGTTGTTGAGCTTGAATAATGCGTTTGTTATTTTCAAATTCTAAAACGATATTTTTAACCGTCGGACTTTCACCAAAACTTTCATTTAATGCATTTACAATCTTTTCATAAAGGGATAATTCTCTTTCAAAATTCAAGGTTGAAATCACTCCTAACAGTGCTGGAGAATTTATATTTTCATTAATAAACCCTTGGCGAACGTTAATAAAGTTTTGATAAATGGGTTGAAATTCTTGTTGAATCTCACGTTGTTTATCTCGATTAGCTTGTAAGTATTGCTCTGCAGAATCTAATTGCTGTTTATATTGCGAACTAAATCGGACAAATTCTAGAAGTTTTGAACTGGCTTCAGAGTTCACTATATTTGAATTATAAAATAAAGAGCGACCATCTGCATATACCTTAATTGTATCACTATTTTCTACCACAATATTAATCGCTTGACCATCTTCTAGCCTAAGGATGTAATAATCTTTATTTTGGACAGAAATTTCTTGTTCAAAGTGGCCATTTTCGTCGAGATCAATTGAAGCAATTACACTTTCATTTTGCGGTCCGTGATTTTGCACAAACTGGATTTTATCTCCCGATGTGTTAAAGATTTGTCCTTTCAAAACAAAGGAAAACTCCTGAGAGAATCCAATTAAAGCGCTATATAAAAATGACAAGGTAAAAATAGTTCTAAGCATAATTTTTTAATTTTTTGACTATGATTCAAATATCTCATACAATTTTCTTTCCAAAGATTGCCCTCTCAATTGTGTGGCAATTATTTTTCCTTCTGGATCGATTAAAACAGTATGCGGTATTCCATTAAACTGATATTTTTGAGTCATAGGTGTGTTCCATTTCAATAAGTCGCTCACATGATGCTTCCATACCAATCCATCTGCTTGAATAGCCTTAACCCATTGTTCTTTATTATCATCTAAAGAAACACTAAAGATTTCAAAATTTTTATCTTTATACTTATTATACAAACGCACCACATTTGGGTTTTCAATTCTGCACGGCTGACACCATGATGCCCAAAAGTCAATCAATACGTAGTTTCCTCTTAAAGATGATAATTTCATTTCTTCTCCGTCTGGATTAGGAAGGCTTATTTCAGGCGCTTCTTTGTTTAGTACGTAAGCTTTATAATCCATATATCCTTGATCAAGCTCTGCAATTTGTTGTCCTATACTTAAGGTAACCACTCTTCCAGCATATTTTTCTTCGTAAGCTTCATGAATTAACTTCAACGCATCGATATATGATTCATCATAATAATCGAAACCACCTACAGGCAATAAATTTGTCATTAAAAGAATGTGAGCTGGATTAGAAGGAGAAGCTTTAATTTCATTAATAATAAAATCGTCCATTGGTTTTTTGTTCTCCATGATCATCTTCATCAATTCAGCTTGTTTTTCAGGCGATGTATAATATTGTTCGGGATTGACTACAGACTTTTGCCATTCGATAAAAGTGTTCATTTCGGCAATATATTTATTCAATGCATCAGCCCATTCAGTTCCAGCGTAAACTACTGAAAAGTTGAAATCTGCATCATCTAAGGAAAGTTCAACCTCATCACCAGGCACCAATGTCAAAGGAATTGATTTAGGTTGTTGTCCTTGCATAGCAGGTTGACTGCCGTCAGTCAATTGGTACAAGCCTAATTCTCGAATAGTTCCACTTAATTCAAACACTCCTTGATCGTTGGCTTTTGCTCTTGCAATTTCAACATTTCCTGCTTCCGTTAGTGCCTCTAACACCAAGGTGTGTTTTGCTCCGCCCTTAAACGTTCCCCTAATAAACACATTAGGTTCCACGATTTCTTCTACATGTTCTTCATCTGTGATACCTTCTCCACTACTCAACTTTACCTCATCGCTGTTTGAAGAACCACAAGCAAAAAGAAGTGCACTTAGAACTCCAACAAAAAAACTTTTTTTTATCATCTTAATTTTTTTCTAATAATTCACGCATTAATTTATTTGTTCCTTTCGGATCGGCCTTTCCACCAGAGGCTTTCATCACCTGTCCCATAAAAAAGCCTACTAATTGCTTTTCCCCTTTTTTATAACGTTCAACCTCCGTTGGATGTTGCTTTAAAACCTCTTTAATTAATTCCGCAAGTGAATCTTCATCGCTTTCTTGGATTAAATTGAGTTCTTCAGCGATTTCTAATGGAGATTTGTTAGGATTATCTAACATTACCGGGAAAATATGTTGACTTGCCACAGAATTTGAAACAAGTCCTTTATCTATTTGTTCAATTAAATCTGCTAATTTTTGTGAAGCAATTGGGAACTCTTCTATTGACTTTCCTTGTTGATTTAAATAAGAACGCACCTCTCCATTCATCCAATTCGAAGCCGCTTTGTAATTATGAGTATGCTGAATTAATTCTTCAAAATAAGTCGCAAATGGTTTCGTAGAAATAATGTTGTTTGCATCATAATCGGAAAGCTTTAATTCTTCAGTATATTTTTTATATAATACTTTTGGAAGTGTAGGCATATCCGATTGAATTTCTTTAATCATTTCTTCAGAAACAAAAATAGGTTGTAAATCGAGTTCTGGAAAGAAACGGTAATCGTTGGTTTCCTCTTCTTTTGCTCTCATTGTCACAGTGCGCATATTCACTGCGTCAAAATTTCTTGTTTCCTCAGCTACTTCCTCACCATTTTCAAGTAGTTGAATGTGGCGTTCAATCTCAAAGTTAATTGCACGTTGCACATTTCTCATCGAGTTCATATTCTTAACCTCCACACGTTTTCCGTATTCTTTAGCACCTTTTAGTCTTACTGAAACGTTGGCGTCACATCTTAAATTTCCTTCTTCCATGTTTCCATCACAGATATCTAAGTAGCGCACCAATTGACGAATTTCATTAAGGTAGGCATAAGCTTCCTCTCCACTTCTAAAATCCGGTTCTGTAACAATTTCTAAAAGAGGTGTACCTGCACGGTTCAAATCAATTAAGGTATCATAAATATCGACATCGTGAATACTTTTTCCCGTATCCTCTTCCATGTGTATTCGGGTAATTCCAATCGTTTTTGTAGAGCCATCAGGGAGCTTTAATTCAATTTTTCCATTTGTACAGATTGGCGTTTTATCTTGTGTAATCTGATATCCTTTCGGCAAATCGGGATAGAAATAATTCTTCCTGTCAAAATATTGGTAATCAGCAATTTTACAGTCTAATGCTAGCCCTAACCTTATCGCAAAATCGATAGTTTGTTTATTCATTCTTGGTAGGGTTCCTGGCAAGCCCAATGTAATTGCACTTACATTTGTGTTTGGTCTTCCTCCATACTCATTTGCGTCGTTAGAGTATGCTTTGGTTTGAGTCAGCATTTGTGCGTGAACCTCTAATCCAATTACAGCTTCATATTTTGATTTTATTTCTTCTGATATCATTGATTTTCGATAAATTAAACACGAGCGATTAACTCTTCAATTATTTGTGTCATTTTCCCTTCTTGTTGATTAGCCACATCAATTACATCCTGACCAGAAACCTTCACTATTTTCCCTTCTACACCTAAGTCTGTAATGATGGACACTGCAAAACAAGGAATTTCCATGTGTCTTGCAACAATTACTTCTGGAACAGTTGACATTCCTACTGTATCAGCACCAAGAATACGCACCATTTTATATTCTGCAGGTGTTTCTAAAGTAGGTCCAGTTAATCCAAGGTAAACTCCTTTTGCAACCCGAATATTTTTTTCAGCTGCAATTTTTTCAGCTAATTCCAACATTTCTGTACAGTACACATCACTCATATCTGGGAAACGCGGTCCTAATTCGTCAATATTCTTTCCAATTAATGGGTTACCAGGGAAAAAGTTGATATGATCAGTAATGAGCATGATTTCTCCTATTTCAAAGTCTGGGTTTACTCCTCCTGAAGCATTACTCACAATGAGTCTTTCAATTCCCATCAATTTCATCACGCGTACAGGAAAAGTCACTTCTTGTAAAGTGTATCCCTCATAATAATGAAAACGCCCTTGCATTGCCATCACCTGCTTCCCTCCTAATTCTCCAAAAACCAACTGTCCGCTATGTCCTTTCACTGTGGATACAGGGAAGTGAGGAATATCCTCGTAAGGTACTTTTTTATGGACTTTAATTTTGTCAGCCAAACCACCTAAACCTGTTCCTAAAATAATTCCTACTTGAGGTTTTACATCTACTTGAGATTGTAAGTAAGCTACAGCCTCATTCATTTGTGATAAAATCTTCATATATACTTTTTAAAAATGTTTCCTGCTCACTAATTGTTACTGTCATTTCCTGATAATACCAAGGATAAGCTTCAATTTGAGCACTAAATTCGGTATTCATCAAACGCATTGCGTCTTTTTCAGTGGTGACAATAATTTTTTCAGCAGCTACAAAGTTATTAAATAATTTGTGAATCGTATCTAAATCTTTCACTGTGTAATTGTGATGATCTTGAAAACTTAAATGTGTTACTTTCGCCTTTTTTTCTAACTCATTTACCAAGGGTTTAGGATTTCCAATCCCAGTAACCAAAAGAATTTCTTGAGGCGTATACTTTAATTCCTCTTTTTGAGAAAAAGAAATTAATTTCCCATATTGAATAGAAGAAAAGAAAACTTGTGTCGAACTTCCTACTTTCAAGTGCTTCTGATAAGCCATTTTCTCCTCATTTGATAGTAATGTTGGTGATTTTGTAACCAATACGACATCTGCTCTCTTTCTCCCTTTTCTAAATTCGCGAAGCCTTCCTATAGGCATCACATAGTCTTTAAAATAAGGACGATCAAACTCAGTTAAAAGGATATTACAATCTCTATGTATGTGTCTGTGCTGAAAAGCATCGTCTAAAATTATTAATTCTATCTCTGGATGAAGTGCTAATAAAGCTTGTGCCCCCTCTACTCTTTTCTCACAAACTGCCACGAGAACTTCATCTTTAAATTTTAGTGCATAAGATAATGCTTCATCACCTACTTCTTCAATTGTTGACTTTTCATCTACCAATAAAAAACCTTTTGTTTTCCTTCCATAACCTCTTAAAAGTATGGCGGTTTTATATTTCTTCTTACTGTGGATACACAAGAACTCAACATGAGGTGTTTTTCCAGTTCCTCCAACGGATAGGTTTCCTACAGAAACAACCTTGGCATTAACTTTTGTAACAGGAAAAATATGGATATCAAAAAACCAATTACGGATTGATAAAACACAACCGTAAAGGAAGGAAAAAGGAAGTAATATGAACCGAATCACAAACATTCCTTCAAAATTAGAATAATTCTTATTTTTAAATTGAAATGAAGGTGGAATTTTTAAATAAAGTCGATGACGGCACATTATTTTAGCAAAGCTTGCCCATACGTCTGTGTAATTACCTCACCTGTATCCAAGCGAATGTCAAAGCTATTCTTTTCAATTTTCTCAATCTTAAACTCAATTTTTTCTTTAAAAAAACCACCCTCATACACAAAAGTGTGGTATTCCCCATTTTCTCCACATAAATCAATACATTCAGGAAATTCTTCAATTAATTTTGGGTTTAAATCTTTACCGATATAATCCATGCTTAATTTGTCGGCCTGAACAGTGATGATTTTAGCCTTTATCCCAGCATTAAAAACATCATTTAAGATTTGCTCAGGCGTATTTCCCCAAAGTGGCTCAACCACTTCAATTCCTAGTGGATTCAGCTTGCTTTCTCTATACGTTCTCACTCCTTCAATGTATAAATCTCCAAAAATAAAATGCCTAACTCCTTTTTCTTTAAAATGCAAAGTCGCTTGTTCCATTTTCAGTTCATAATCTCCAGGCTCATCATTCACAAATACTGGATAAAGCTCAATCCCTATACTTTTGGCTTGCTTTTCCATTAACTCAAAAGGTACAGTATGCATAGAAGAGGTTTGGTCTTGCTCACGAAATACAGTTAATAAGGCAACTACTTCGTAGACCTCTTCTTCGAGTACTTTTTGAAGCGCTAGAGCAGAATCTTTTCCTCCACTCCAATTTAAAACTGCTTTCTTTCGTTGAAGCTGCTTGTTTTTCATTTTTTAGTTTTAAAAATAGTATTTATTCTTGACTCCACTTACTTTGTCAATAAGCTTGACATCTTTTCTCATAAAAATCAAAACGATTTATTAATTTTACGGGAAAATTTAAATAAGATAAAAATGAAAGAAACTGCATTGACTGCGTTACACGAGTCGTTAGGAGCAAAAATGGTAGATTTTGCTGGTTTTAAGATGCCTGTTCAATATGCAGGATTAAAGCATGAACATGAAGTCGTTAGAACCAAGGTTGGAGTATTTGATGTATCACACATGGGGAATATATTTGTCAGGGGAGAAAATGCTGAAAAACTACTTCAAAAAGTAACCAGTAATGATGTAAGTAAACTTGTTTCTGGGAAAGCTCAATATTGTTATCTTCCCAACAAAACTGGTGGAATTATTGATGATTTAATTATTTATAAATTGAACGACCAAGAGTTCATGATGGTAGCAAACGCTTCTAACATTGAAAAAGATTGGAAATGGCTAAATGAGCATAACGATGTGGGTGCTATTCTAGAGGATGAATCACAAGATTGGGGAATTCTTGCCATTCAAGGACCAAAAGCAGCTGAATCTATGCAATCTTTAACAGATGTCAACTTATCTGATATGAAGTTTTACTCTTTTGAAGTTGCAGATTTTGCTGGAGTAAAAGATGTAATTATTTCAGCTACTGGATATACTGGAAGTGGAGGTTTTGAAATTTACGTGAAAAACGAACACTTACAACAAGTATGGAATAAAGTAATGGAAGCGGGTGCCGATTTCGGTATTGAGCCGATTGGATTAGGGGCAAGAGACACTTTGCGTTTAGAAATGGGGTACTGTCTTTACGGAAACGATATTGATGACAACACTTCACCTTTTGAAGCTGGTTTGGGATGGATTACTAAATTCACTAAAACATTCATCAACAGTGAAGCACTACAAGCCGAAAAGGAAGCAGGTTTAAAAAACAAGCTTATTGGATTTGAGTTAAAAGACAGAGGAATTCCTCGTGACGGCTACCCTATCCTCGACAAAGATGGAAATGAAATTGGAAGAGTAACTTCAGGAACAATGTCACCTTCATTAAACAAGGCTATTGGATTAGGTTATGTGCCTATCGACTTTGCTAAAGAAGGACAAGAAATATTTATCGGTGTAAGAAATAAATCATTGTCTGCCGAAGTAGTGAAGACGCCTTTTTATAAAGGTTAATTTTTTATGTAATCAAGGGAGGGTTTATGCGTAAATTCTCTCTTGATTTTTCATTTCCCTATAGTTCTGGTTCACCTCCAAGGGCTTTATTAACATTAATCATCGTTGTAGGATATGCTACTTCAGCCGCATTCTCTTCTATAATTTGAAGAATTTTAAAATTCACTTCTTCCACAACTTCTAGATAAATCAACCACTCTTTAGTGTTCACGTAGTATTGAATTCGAATTTCCAAGGCGTAATTACTAATTTCATGAAAATTCACAAAAACCTCCTCTGTAGTTAAAGGATGGTTGTTAATGGCTAATTTAATTTCTTCTATGATTTTTTTAGTTTGTGAAAATGAGATTAAACGTGAAAGAGGCAACCTTCTGTCTACTCTTCTTGCACTTCTAAGTGTATAATTATCAATATTGCTTTCAATCAACAACTCACAGGTTAAAATATAAAGAGCGAATTTATGACATTTTATCGGTATAGTAATATTGCGTCTATATCAATTTAAAAAAATTAAAAAAAAAGCCATCTCAAAAATAAGTTTCAACACCTTGCTTTCGAGACGGCTTTAATAATATAAAATCAACTTTATTCGCTTACAGGCAAATCTAAGCTCGGTTTAGGAGCTTTTGCATCTCCTGTCATTAAATACGTGTCAAACCACTGTAACATTCTTAAATTATAATCATACTTTGATCCAGAACGCGTATTTCCATGTCCTTCACCAGGATAATATATCAGGCGAACAGGCACTTCAGGTTTACGCACTTTGATATGGCGGTACAATTCCATTGACTGAGCAGGGTGAACACGTGGGTCTTCAGCTCCGTGCATAATCAATATAGGAGTTTCTGAACGATCTACATAATAAATTGGGCTACGTTCAAGTTGTGATTGCCAATTGTCCCAAAGTCTTTTTCTTGCATGGACTAAGTACAACTCTTCAGGGATGTCACTTGTACCCCATTTTGATAAATTATTACTAATTCCGACAAACATCACTGCTGCTGCGAATCGCTCAGAGTAATATGTACTCATCCATGCAGATGCATATCCTCCATAAGAACCTCCTGTCACACCAATGCGTTTCTCATCTGCGATTCCTTTTTCAATCAAGAAATCAACCCCATCTACGATATCATCAAATTCTTTTCCAGCAGCATCACCTTGACTACTATGTAAAAATTCAGTTCCGCGCCCTGTACTTCCTCTATAATTTGGATAGAAAACTGCATATCCTTTAGCTACAGCCATCTGACCAGGCATTGAATACGCCGTTAGCCAACCATTGGAATAATGCGATTCTGGACCACCGTGAACAACAGTAATTAAAGGATATTGAGTACCTTCTTGATAATTTAAAGGATACATTAGCATGCCTTCAATTTCAAATTCACCATCACGAGTAGTGTAAGTTACTACCTCTTGCTTTCCTAATTCCACATCTTTTAACCAAGGGTTACTATCTGTTCGTTTAATGGGTTTAGCATTTCGAGATGTAGCAATCGTGTACACCTCAGTTGGATGTGATGGAGAGTTTGCCGTAAATGAAATTGCACCATTTTTAGCTCTTGAAAATGAAGTAATCCTATGCTCTTCTGTTTTGAAAATTATCTTTTTATCTGTACCATCTGTTTTCATGGTTCCTAAAACAGACCCAATACCTTCGCTTGAAAGAAAATGAAGTGTATTTGCATCAATCCATTTTATACTTTCATACTTACCTAAATATCCCACATCAATTTTTTGTGGTTCACCACCTGTTGCAGAAACGATTAAAATACGTCCATCAATTGGGTCATTAATATCTCTTCCTGCTTTAAGCGCGATTTTCTTTCCATCTGGGCTCCATACGATTTGACCAAGTTTACCTTGATTATCGATTTTAGCAATCACATTCCTACTTTTACTATCGACAATCATCACCCGTTGTTTCATAAATGAATCATCGACTGAAGAAGTCGGTGCAGCTGACACTGCGATTTTAGTTCCGTCAGGACTCCAAACTAAACGGTATACAGAACCTTCCACATTTAACTGTTGTGGCGCAGCAACATCTTCTTCAATGTGAACAATAAAAGCTTGTCTTTGACTAAAAGTTTCTTCATAAAAGTCAGGAGAATAGGAAAGTGAAGTTTTTGGAGCATCTGCGCTTGATGAGATTAAAAAGCCTAACCTTTTCCCATCATTTTGCCAAGAATAGCTTAATATGTTAGTGGAAAAAGAAAATAATTTTGTAGCCTCACCACCTGTAAGACTCATTTCAAAAATGGAGTTTACTTTATCTCCCTTAAGTTTACTCAAAAAAGTAATTGTTCCTTTTTCAGGACGAAATTTCACTTGACTTACACTAGCAGAAGTGAAGTAAGGTAAAGTTTCACCCGTTGCTGTATTCAACACATATAAATGAATTGAGTTTCGTAGATTCTCCGAGATTGGATTTGCAGGTACACTAAGTGTGTATGCAACAAATTTCCCGTCCTCAGAAATTACACTTGAAGTCACTGTTTTAATTTCTGCGACTTGCTCACTTGTAAGCCCTTGAGC
>Ga0209075_1003598_pt1 | contig 12780 bp, 12 predicted proteins | sample Stecom2011_FD_187523 | JGI IMG/M metagenome (GOLD analysis project Ga0209075, IMG submission 187523) | Agricultural soil microbial communities from Utah to study Nitrogen management - Steer compost 2011 (SPAdes) (version 2) | ecosystem: Environmental > Terrestrial > Soil > Agricultural land...
GCCATCATGACAGTGGTGTGGGGTATTGTTGGCATGGCTCTGGGTGTGCTGATTGCAGCACAGCTGGTTTGGCCATCCCTCAACCTCGACTTGCCCTTCACCCATTTCGGCCGTCTGCGGCCGCTGCATACCAACGCCGTGATTTTCGGCTTTGGCGGTAGTGCCCTCTTTGCCACTGCATACTACGTTGTCCAGCGGACCTGTCAGGCCCGGCTGTTCTCCGATGGTCTGGCGGCATTCACCTTCTGGGGCTGGCAAGCCATTATCGTGGCTGCGGCCATTACCCTGCCGATGGGCCTTACCTCATCCAAGGAATACGCCGAGCTGGAATGGCCGATTGATATCGCCATTGCAGTCGTGTGGGTAAGCTATGCCCTGGTATTCTTCGGCACCGTCATGAAACGCAGTACGCCACACATCTATGTGGCCAACTGGTTCTATGGTGGATTCATCATCACCGTTGCCGTTCTGCATATCGGTAACAACCTGGCCCTGCCGGCTACGGCATTCAAGTCGTACTCCGCTTATGCCGGCGTAACCGATGCCATGATGCAGTGGTGGTATGGCCACAACGCTGTAGGCTTCTTCCTGACCGCAGGCTTCCTGGGCATGATGTATTATTTCGTTCCCAAGCAAGCTGACCGACCGGTTTACTCCTACCGTCTGTCCATCGTGCATTTCTGGGCACTGATCGCCACCTACGTATGGGCCGGCGGCCACCACCTGCACTACTCTGCCCTGCCTGACTGGGCACAGACTGCCGGTATGGTCATGTCCCTGATTCTGCTGGCTCCGTCCTGGGGCGGCATGATCAACGGCATGATGACCCTGTCGGGCGCATGGCACAAACTGCGAACCGATCCTATCCTCCGGTTCCTGGTGGTTTCTCTGTCCTTCTACGGTATGTCTACCTTCGAAGGTCCGATGATGTCCATCAAGACTGTAAACGCGTTGTCCCACAACACTGACTGGACCATTGGCCACGTTCACTCCGGTGCACTGGGCTGGGTAGCCATGATCAGTATCGGTGCGATCTACCACCTGATTCCGAAACTGTGGGGCATGAAAGCCATGTACAGCACCTCGTTGATCAACGTTCACTTCTGGCTGGCGACTGTGGGTACCGTCCTGTACATCGCCGCGATGTGGGTAAACGGCATCATGCAGGGCCTGATGTGGCGTGCGGTTAACGAAGACGGCACGCTGACCTACAGCTTCGTGGAATCACTGGAAGCCTCTTATCCGGGTTACTTTGTCCGCTTCATTGGTGGCGCCATCTTCCTGACTGGCATGCTGATCATGGCGTACAACGTATACATGACTGTGCGCCAGAAAGAAGCGGTCGCCGAGAACAACGCGGCGACTCAGGCAGCATAAGGGGAGAAAGACCAGATGAGACATGAAATAGTCGAAAAAAACCTTGGTCTGATGATCGTATTGATCGTCCTGACCATCAGCGGCGGCTTTCTGGCCGAAGTTGTTCCCCTATTCTTCCACAAAGAAGTCAACCAGCCGGTCGAAGGTCTTGAGCCCCTGTCCGCCCTGGAACTGGAAGGCCGGGACATCTATATCCGTGAAGGCTGCCACGTGTGCCATACCCAGCAGATCCGCCCGTTCCGTGCGGAGACCGAGCGTTATGGCCACTACTCCGTTGCGGGCGAGTTCGTTTACGACCGTCCGTTCCTGTGGGGTTCCAAGCGTACCGGGCCTGACCTGGCTCGTGTAGGGGGTCGCTACTCAGATGCCTGGCAGCGCCAGCACCTGTATGACCCACGCAGCGTGGTACCTGAATCCAACATGCCGGCATTTCCCTGGCTGTTCGAGAACCGCACTGATCACAACAGCATCGGCGCGCGTATGGCGACGCTCCAGACTCTTGGAGTTCCCTACACCGACGAGCAGGTTGCCAATGCAGCTGCGGACATCGAAGGCAAGTTTGAAATCGAAGCGCTGGTCGCATACCTGCAGCAGTTGGGTACTGTGATTTCAGAGAAACGGTGATCCAATGGATATCAATGAGTTACGCGGTGTTCACTCACTACTGGTAATGGCCGTGTTCCTTGGCATCGTCTGGTGGGCGTACAGCGCCCACCGCAAGAAAGCCAATGACGAGGCAGCACACCTGCCCTTCGACGATGACGAAGTGGAAAAGCGTACGCTCGAACAGGAAAAAACGGAGAAAAAACAATGAGTACCTTCTGGAGCATCTGGGTCACTGTGATCGTGCTCGGTACTGTGTTCGGCTGCTGGTGGCTGCTTTGGGCCACCCGCAAGAGCCAGACCACCGACACCGAAACTGACCGTACCATGGGCCACTCTTTCGATGGCATCGAAGAGTATGACAACCCACTGCCGAAGTGGTGGTTCTATCTGTTCCTTGGAACCTGTATTTTCGCGCTGGGCTACCTGGCACTTTATCCCGGCCTTGGAAATTACAAGGGCCTGCTTGGCTGGACGTCCACGAACCAGTGGGAAGCGGAAGTACAGGTCGCTGAGGAAAAATACGGCGAAATCTATGCCCAGTTCGGTAAAACCGACATTCCGGAATTGGCACAGAATCAGGACGCCATGAAAATCGGTCAGCGGCTGTTCGCCAACAACTGCTCCGTGTGCCACGGTACTGCAGCTCGTGGCCAGGTTGGCTTCCCCAACCTGACAGACAACGACTGGCTGTGGGGTGGTTCTCCGGATCAAATTCTGCACAGCATCGCCATTGGTCGCGAAGGCGCCATGCCGGCAAAAGGCGTGATGCCGAACATGAGCAACGAGCAGGTAGACCAGGTGGTCAACTACGTTCTCAGTTTCAGCGGCCGTGAAAAAGATGCTGATGCTGCCAAGGCGGGCGCAGGGGTCTTTGCTCAAGCCTGTCAGGCTTGCCATGGTGCTGACGGTACAGGCATGGAGGCCATGGGCGCTCCCAACCTGACCGACAACGTCTGGCTGTACGGCTCCACCTACGAGTGGATCAAAGAAACCGTCGTCAACGGTCGTCAGAACAAGATGCCTGCTCAGCAGGGCCGTCTGACTGATGACCAGATTCAGATTCTGGCAGCTTACGTCTACAGCTTGTCGAACTGAGTCCGACCCGGCCGGGGCAACCCGGCCAGGTCTTTTCAACCCTGTATCTGCCCCGCGCGGGTACAGGCTTGAAAAGATCTGCAGACCCTCCGAGGCCCGCTCCCAGCACTACCATTTACCGGGAGGTACCCATGAGTAATGAGATTCCTGTCAAACAGGTTGACCCGACCCCCGATCCTTCCGATAAAAAAAATAAGGCCGAAGCCGTTGATCTGTATGCCAGCCGGCAGAAGATCTATGTGAAAGAGGTCAAGGGATTCTTCCAGAAAATCCGGAACGTCAGTCTGATGGCGCTCATGGGTATGTACTTTCTGTTCGCCTGGCTGACACTGGACGGCCAGCCGCTTATCCACTTCGACCTACCCGCGCGGGAATTCCACCTCTACGGCGCCACCTTCTACCCGAAGGATTTCTTCTTGCTTTCGGCCATGCTGATCATCTCGGCATTCGGCCTGTTTTTCGTCACCACGCTTTTCGGCCGCGTCTGGTGTGGCTACACCTGCCCGCAAACCGTATGGACCTTTATCTTCATGTGGATCGAAGAAAAGGTGGAAGGCAGCCGCAACAAGCGGATGAAACTCGACAAAGCCCCCAACTCCCGGGAAAAGGTTACCAAGAAAACCATCAAGCACGCCCTGTGGCTGTTTGTGGCCCTGGCAACTGGCGTAACCTTTGTTGGCTACTTCTACCCGATCCGCGAACTTATCGTGGATCTGTTTACCCTGCAGGCCAATGGCTGGGCCTATTTCTGGGTTGCGTTCTTTACTGTGGCCACCTACCTCAACGCCGGCTGGATGCGTGAGCAGGTATGCCTGTATATGTGCCCATATGCCCGTTTCCAGTCGGTCATGTTCGATCCCAATACCCGAGTGGTGTCTTACGATCCGAACCGGGGTGAGCCCCGGGGCAACCGCAAGAAGGGAGTGGAGCCTTCCGAGCTGGGCCTGGGCGATTGCATTGACTGCGAACAGTGCGTTCAGGTGTGCCCCACCGGCATCGACATCCGGGACGGCCTGCAGTACGAATGCATTGGCTGTGCCTTGTGCATTGATGCCTGTGACGAAATCATGGACAAGATGGACTACCCCAGAGGTCTCATTCGTTACACCACGGAGAACGAGCTCGAGGGTAAAACGTCAAAGCTGCTGCGTCCGAGAACCTTTGGCTACGGCGCGGTACTGGCCCTGATGATCGGAGCCGTCATATTCATCATCGCAACCCGGGTACCGGCCCAGATGGACGTGTTGCGTGACCGCGGCACCTTGTTCAGCTTCAACGGCGAAGGGCGGGTGGAAAACTCGTTTACCGTCAAGATCCAGAACATGTCGGAAGTGCCACAGGTTTTTGAGCTGTCTGTCGAAGGGCTCGAGGGCATCCGGATCATCACGGCAACCCGTATTTCCGTGACCAGCGGCGAGAATCTGGCGCTGCCCACCGTTGTTGATGTACCACCGGAATCCCTGACGGAATCCAATAGCACCATCCGTTTCCACGCCAAGTCGCAGACCGATCCGTCTCTGTTGCTGGAAACTGAAAGCCGGTTTGTCGGTCCAAGACCACGCTAGTCGTGGTACAAACCGGACATTCAATCAACATTGAGACTGTAAAGTAATGACTGATAACACAGCTGTAGCGCCCTGGTACCGTCAGCCCTGGTTCTGGTTCCTGACCATCTTTCCGCTCGCCGCTATTATGTGGGGCGTGACGACACTGGTGGTGTCTGCCAATCTGGACAACTCCATGGTCAGTGATGACTACTCCAAGGAAGGCCGCGGCATCAACATGGCGATTGCCAGGGATCAGAAGGCCGCCGACATGAAAATTGCGGGCAGCCTGGAGCTTGTTGGACGTAAAGCCCGGTTAACACTGACAACCCGGGATGGCCACGCCGACTTCCCCTATATCATTCTGAACCTTTACCACCCCACCCTGGATGATCGCGACCGGGTAGTCCAGTTCCAGCGTTTGGCTCCGGGAGAATATTCCGGCAACCTTCTGGAAGATCTTGACGGCCGCTGGTATTACGACATTCAGGGGCCTGACAATGACTGGCGGGTGAAAGGTGAAATCTGGTTGCCATCAGAGAGTGCCATCGCCATCGAAGCAAAGGGTGCCACACAAGGGTGATCCCCCTGAATTGCTTCCATTGTGGCGAGCCGGCGGAAGGCGATCCGCCGATCACCCTGCAACTTGAAGGTGAACAACGCCACTTTTGCTGCCAGGGCTGCAAGGCGGTCTGCCAGACCATCCATCAGGAGGGCCTGACCGGCTTCTACAATATCCGCACGGAAGCCGCCATCACTCCCAAGGAACTCAGCCAGTCTGAACTTCTTCGTATACGCGAGCTGGACCACCCACTCATTCAGCAATCGTTTGTCTCGCCGGTAAAGGCAGGCCAGGAAGCCCAGCTTTTGATTGGTGGGATCACCTGCGCGGCCTGCATCTGGCTTCTTGAAAACCACATGAAGCAGAAGCCGGGCGTTCAGAGCTTCACCGTCAATCATACCACCCAGCGTGCCCGCCTGATCTGGTCGCCTGATCAAACCGCGCTGAGCGACCTGCTGATCGCGATCTACGAGCTGGGCTACACCGCTCGCCCCTATCAGGCAGACGCCGCGGAACAGGCTCTCAAGGCGGAGCACCGGTCAATGCTGATTCGCCTGGCGGTCGCAGGCATTGGCTCCTTCCAAAGCATGATGCTGGCCTTTCCACTGTACTTTGAGCTGATAAGCGACCTTTCCACCGAATTCGTCAGCTTCTTCCGGTGGTTTGGCTTACTGGTTGCCACCCCTGTGGTGTTTTACAGTGCCCGACCCTTTTTCCGCAATGCCCGCAGAGACCTTGAGTCCCGTCACCTGACCATGGATGTTCCTGTGGCCATTGCCATCGGACTGGCCTACACCGCCAGCGCCTGGGTCACGGTGTTTGGCGGAGACGAAGTGTATTTTGAATCCGTCTGCATGTTTACTTTCTTCTTGTTGCTTGGCCGCTACATCGAGGTGCAGGCGCGTTACCGGGCCGGCCTGACAGGTAATGCCCTGGCGGGCTTCCAACCATCAGTAGCGGCTCTGGTAACCAACGGCGAGGCTGACATCGTTCCAGCCCACCAGATCCGCACCGGTGACATTATTCGCGTGCGCCCGGGTGAAACCCTGCCGGCCGATGGCGAAATCGTTTCCGGAGAATCCACCCTCAACGAAGCCGCATTAACCGGAGAATACCTGCCGGAAACCCGAAAGCCCGGCGACACGGTTCATGCGGGCAGCATCAACGGCGAAAACCCAATCGAGATCAGAGTGACCCGGGCCGGTGCGCAAACCCGCCTCTCCGGCATTCTGCGCGTGCTGGACCGGGTCCAGTCGGAAAAGCCCCCCGTTGCACGCATGGCAGACCGGATTGCCGGCAAGTTTGTCGGCCGCGTACTGATCCTGGCACCGATTGTATGGATCGGCTGGTGGCTCGCCGGGGCGGAGAATGCCTTTGACATCACCTTGTCAGTGCTGGTGGTGACCTGCCCTTGTGCGCTGTCTCTGGCGACACCCACGGCGATTACCTCAGCAACGGTCCGCCTGAGAAAGCTAGGCTTTCTGCCCACCCGAGGGCACACACTGGAATCCATGAATACCGTCGACACGGTCGTGTTTGACAAAACCGGCACACTGACCCGGGGTGAGCTTAGCTTTATCGGCCATCAGATCATTGGCAGCCTGGACGAAACCACCTGCCTGAAAGTGGCCGCCGGGCTGGAGAAGCAATCGGAGCACCCGATTGCCAGAGTATTTCACGGTATGCCCTCTGCCCCGGTGTCCAATGTGACCAACCACCTTGGCGGCGGTCTATCCGGCCAGTTCAATGGCAAGGCGGTGTACATCGGCCATAAAGCCTTTGTTGCCAGTCATACTCTTGCTACCGAACCGCGCAGCGAACAGGCGACGGGCATGGAAATCTGGCTGGCCACCGAAAATCAGTGGCTCGCGAGTTTTCAACTGGACGACCAGATCCGGGATGACGCGGTTCAGGCGGTTCAGGCGTTACAGGCCATGGGCATTCAAACGATTCTGCTCAGTGGTGACCGCTCAGGGCACGTGCAGCAGGTCGCACAACAACTCGGCATCTCCCGGGCCATTGGCGAGGCGTCACCCGAGCGCAAGCTCGAGGTGCTGGATGAGCTTCGAGCTGAAGGCCATCAGGTAATGATGGTCGGTGACGGCCTGAATGACTTACCCTCCATGGCCGGCGCCGGTATCTCTGTTGCCATGGGCACCGCCGCCGATCTGACTCAACTAAAAGCGGATGCGGTACTCCTCAATGGTCAGCTCTCCCAGTTGGTGGAAGCGCTAAACACCAGCCAGCAAACCCGCCATATCATCCGCCAGAACATGTACTGGGCATTCGGTTATAACCTGTGTGCGCTGCCGCTGGCCGCAGCCGGGCTTGTGGCACCCTGGCTGGCCGCTATCGGTATGTCTGCAAGCTCACTGGTTGTGGTGCTGAATGCGCTGCGCCTGAGCCGGGCACCGGGCGTTGTTGTTGGCTCTTCCGAATCCGCCTGATACCGTAGCGGGATACCCCACCTTGAAAGGAGGTAGCGATGCAGATTGTCATGATCCTGGTTCCCCTGATGCTCATTCTGGTGGCGCTGGGCCTCCTTCTGTTCTCGTGGGCTGTCAAAAACGGCCAGTACGATGATATGGACGGGCCTGCCCATCGAATACTGTACGACGATGATAAGGACATGATCCCCAAGGAAGCCCGCACGGACAAAAAACCGCCCACGAGCGATCAGACCGAAGAGAATGAATACGAACCCGAGAGCAAAAGCTGACAACCTGAATGCAGCCTGAACTGTACCTGAGCTATTCCAGCGCCTTTGTTATCGGCTTGCTAGGCAGCACTCATTGCCTGGCCATGTGCGGCGGTATCAGCGCATCTCTGTCCATGGCGCTGCCGGTGGGCCGTGGGTTCAGGCTGCGGCAAACATTGCTGTTGCTGGCGTTCAACTTCGGACGTATCGGCAGTTATACCCTGATTGCGGCAATGATTGCCCTGCTCAGTACCCGTGCAGCAGGCCAGTGGCAGTGGGCAGGATTGATTTTGATGACACTGGCAGGTGTGCTGCTGATCCTTATGGGACTGTCGATGGGCCAGTGGTGGCAGGGAATTCGCTTTGTTGAACGAGTGGGAGCACCGGTTTGGCAGGCTCTGTCACCGCTCACCAAGCGCTTTCTTCCGGTGAACAACGCAGGCCAGGCGCTGGCGCTGGGTGCACTCTGGGGCTGGCTTCCCTGCGGCCTGGTGTACAGCACGCTGGGTTGGGCTGCCCTTCAGCCAACCGTGCCCAGTGCGGCACTGACCATGTTCTTTTTCGGCCTGGGCACCTTGCCCTCCATGCTGACCACAGGTTATGCCGCGCAGTGGGTGCGCGGCATCAAGAGCAACCGTAACGTACGCAAGATCAGCGGCGTTCTGTTGATTCTGTTCGGTTTGTGGACCCTGCCCTTGCAGGCATTACTGCACCTCTGAGCCGTCAGAGGTTCAGCACATCCAGCCGACCGAAGTTCTGGTCCGGCTCAACGCTCTGCACCACGGCCTGACGCTTGCCGCCCAACCGCTTACCTTCCTTGAAGTCATACAGGTGTGGGTCCGCGAGGTGTGACGGTTCAACGTTACACAAGGCCGTGAACATGGTTTCCAGGCGCCCCGGGTGTTGCTTGTCCCAATGCTGGAACATCTCCTTGATCACCTGACGCTGAAGATTTTCCTGAGAGCCGCACAGATTGCAGGGAATAATCGGATACTCCCGAAGGGCTGCGTAGCGTGCGATGTCTTTCTCACGGCTATAGGCCAACGGGCGAATCACCGTATTACGGCCATCATCGCTGTGCAGAACTGGCGGCATGGATTTCAGCTTGCCACCATAGAACATGTTCAGAAAAAGCGTTTCCAGCAGATCATCACGATGATGACCCAGGGCAATTTTGGTCACACCGTGCGCTTCCGCAAAGTTATAGAGAATTCCTCTGCGCAGGCGTGAACACAATCCGCAGGTGGTCTTCCCTTCCGGCACTTTTTCCTTAACAATACTGTAGGTGTCCTTCTCGATGATGTGATATTCGATACCGAGAGATTCAAGGTAGCCGGGAAGAATTTCCTCGGGAAAGCCGGGTTGTTTCTGGTCGAGATTCACCGCAATGAGTTCGAAATCTACCGGGGCGCTTTTCTGCAGATTCAGCAGAATATCCAGCATCACGTAGGAATCCTTGCCGCCGGACAGACAGCACATGACTTTGTCTCCGGCTTCAATCATCGAGAACTCAGCGATCGCCTGCCCCACCTCTCGGCGCAGACGTTTCTGCAGTTTGTTCTGCTCCAGTTTCTGGCGGCGCTCCTGCTCGGAAACAGGCTGCTGTTCAGGCTTGGCGGTCATTGCTTGGGACATCTTCTGTAAGCTCACAAGGTAAGTGAGCCCGCGATTATACGCGCCATAAACAATCAGGGACAGGATAGCAACATGGATATGTTGAATTTGAGCCAGGACACCACAGGCAAACGCGCGCTCAACCGCATTCGCAACCGAAAAGCCATCCTCATGGCTGCCAAAGACTGCTTCCAGGAACACGGCTACGACAACACCACCATCCGTGATATCGTCCGCCGAACCGGGCTGGCCGCAGGCACGTTCTACAATTATTTTTCAAGCAAACAGGATATTTTTTCAGCACTGCTGGCTGACTTTTTAACGGCACTGAACGACGACATGAGTGAACACCGTCGCTCAGCAGCATCTACCAGAGAATTCATCCATTCGGCCTACTACGCACTCTATAGTGCAACCGCGCGTGACCCGGTGGTCTATGAACTCGCCCACCAGAACCAGCGCGCCCTGAGGAATCTTTTTGGCTCAGATATGTTGGGCCTGACCATGCTTTCGCTGGAGCAGGATGTTCGTACCGCTATGGAAAAGGGACTGTTACCCGCGGTGGACCCGGACTACCTGTGTGCAGCTTTTTTTGGTGTCGCCTACGACATGAGCATGCTGGTTGCCCGCAAAGCCCGGAAATCGCAAACAGGCATGCAAGACGAAGCCCTGAAAGCCGCGGACTTCTCCACTACACTCTTTCTTGGAGGCTTACCAGCCCTGGCATCACTTTCAAGCTAACGCTGACTGGCTTACCATGGAGTCATGACAACATCACCGAATTCACCGGAACCGTCGGTTACTGAGATCGGTCATCCAGAGTGGCTGGAGCAACAGGTTGAGCACCTTTTGGTTGCAGTAGAGCATGAGCTGCGGGCGGCCGGGGCGCCTGGGGTCAGTGAGCTGGAGCTGATCAAGGCGTTGCAGAGTGACCATTGGAGGTTGATCGGTCCGGTCAACTTCCTTCAGACCGAGCAACTCTATCCGGTTCACTTCCTTCTCTACCACACGCTCTACCGGCTGAGAGACCAGCTTCAGCCAGAAGGTGAAGGCGTTGAGCTTTCTCCCCTGCGGCTGCGCATCGTCCGGACCGTCAACAACGCAGGTCAGTCAATGCCCGGCCATGAAGACGAGCTCAGGGCCTTTTATCTGGACCTCACTCAGTACTTCATGTCTGACTCTGCGATCAACGCTATGATGGACAACTTCTGGACGGGTAGTATCCGGACAAAACCGGACAACGTTGCCGCCTCGGCAGCAGCGGGAACGCTGGGCTTCGGTAACCTGCCCGATAGTTTTATAACGGTTAAACAACGATTCCGGAAACTGGTCATGAAAGCCCACCCGGATCGCGGCGGCAGCACAGAGGAGGTGCAAATTCTGAACGAAGCATTCTCGGTGCTCAAAGCCCATTACACGTAAACTCCTGCATTAACCCATCCGTCAATCGGAACCTCAAGGCATGACGAATTTTAAGACACTGATCTCCCTAATCGCGCTGTCCATCCTGCTGATGGCAACCCGGGCGGTGCATGCTGATCTGGTTGTGCTGCAGTACCACCACGTTGATGACAGCACCCCGGCCGCAACGAGCACCTCCCGATCACTGTTCGAGGCGCAACTCCAGATGATCGTTGACCTCGGGCTGGACGTGGTCCCGCTTGGCTCAGGTACCCAACAGGCTCTGGCCGGCGAGAACTCATCATCAAACCAGATTGCCATCAGTTTTGACGACGCCTACGAGTCGGTATATCGCTTTGCCGCCCCGGTGCTCGCACAGCACAACATGCCTTACACCGTTTTCGTCAATACGGACGCCGTAGGTGCGCGGGGCTACATGAGCTGGCAGCAACTCAAGGAGTTGGCCAACAACCCACAAGTGACCATTGCCAATCACAGCTCCGATCACGCCCACCTGGCGAGAAAGCCAGGCGAGGACGAGCAGGTATGGAGCAAGCGTGTCGATCGCAGCCTGGATCAAGCCCAGGCCGCACTGAAAAAGCGAATGGGTACAAACGAACCTCTGTTCGCCTACCCTTATGGCGAGTACGACGAGGCCGTGGAGCGTAAGCTTGAGCAACGAGGTTGGTATGGTTTCGGCCAACAGTCCGGCGCCATCGGAAGCCAATCCCACAACACACGTCTGCCTCGCTTCCCTATGGCAAACGCATACGGGCAGCTGGGAAGCCTGAAGGACAAACTGCTCAGCAAAGCCTTTCCGGTTGACGCCAGTAAACTGCCTGACGGTGTAGTGCGATTGCCCCCCCCCGTTCTGGAGTTTGAACTCGGCCAACAACTATCACCGGAACGCCTGACCTGCTTCGCTTCGGGGCTTGGTCGCATAGACTTCACTACCGACGGAAAAACCGTGACGGTCCAGGCCCCCAAGGCCCTTTCCGGCAGAAGGTTCCGTTACAACTGCACGCACCCGTCAGGAGATGGCAGTTTCTACTGGTTGTCTCAGCAGTGGCTAAATCTTGATGCCCCGGAGGATTGATCGGCACTCATTGTTCAAACGTGGTTATACCCAGCTCACCAACAGCAGTATGCCTGATCGCACGCGGACCCTGGGGTGACTCGATCACGGTCTGCCCCTCCAGGTCCACCGTGCGGGTGTAAACTACTAGCCAGCGCTCACCCTGGCCCGGAAACGCCGGCACCCAGGCCTCAAGAAATCCTCGCCGGCGCCAGTTTTCCGGGGTGTAGCCCATCACCAGGTCTGTCACCACCCGCACAGGTCTGAAATCCCGGTCCAGGAAGGCCAGACTAGGGATCACCATACCTTTGTGATCATAGGATCGAATGCGCATGACAAAGCCAGGCTGAAAGGCGCCGGACGGCAAAGCGATCAACTGGAATGGTGACTCACCGGTACTGAATTCATGGCGGGGCGTTTCGCTTTCAAACCGGACACCAAACTCTGTACCGTCCTGCCAGTCCTGAAAGCTCCTGCTGGAAAGCGCTTCGCAGCAGTACGATGAAAACTGCTCCAGACCGCTGGGTTGCTCTTTTTCAATACCAAGGATTGCGAAGGCGTCCGGATCGTAACCTTCTACAGGGTCAGTGCTGGCTGGCCGCTCTGATGGCAGGTAGACACTGGCAGGCGTAAGCTCCAGGGGTGCTGGCCCCGCCCCCTTCTGTTGCTCACTTTCAATCTTGGGGGTGTAGTAACTGACACGCACATTGCCTTCGGCATCCAGCCAGGTGAAATAAGGCTGTCGCTGACCGGGACGGATAAACCCTTTACGAGCCAACTCCTCCCCGTCCGGATAGTTTTCAGTTGT
>Ga0209075_1003600_pt1 | contig 12775 bp, 13 predicted proteins | sample Stecom2011_FD_187523 | JGI IMG/M metagenome (GOLD analysis project Ga0209075, IMG submission 187523) | Agricultural soil microbial communities from Utah to study Nitrogen management - Steer compost 2011 (SPAdes) (version 2) | ecosystem: Environmental > Terrestrial > Soil > Agricultural land...
CGGTGGCCCGGAAGCTGATAATAACACGCTTCGAGCCATCTTCCAATCCTGTTTGATCGGGCGACTCCACCATGGAGGGGTTAAAGAACGCGGCGGAGCTGATGGAATACTCTTTCGAGAGGTAGGAGCCGATCAGCATCTTTTTATCTTCGCTGATCTCTTCCAGTTCTTGAATTTCGCTTCCCGCTATTTTTACCGCTTCCACGTAGTGATCCTTGTAGGTACGTGTGAGGTTACGGTGCCTGCGGGAAAACTCTCGCAGCGTTTGAGTCAATATTTTATGGGCCAGTGATTCGTCCATTTGGACCACTTTCTGTATCAGGTCGGCCGTTCGCTCGGGGCCAATATCCAAAAATCGTACGATGACTCTCTTGAAGTCGGGGTACAATCGGTTAGGTAATCTGTTAACTATAATTCTCATAAGATCTGTTTTAAATGTTGGGCAGGGCATTCGCTGCCCCGCGACTTTACATAGCCGCTTCGCCCACGCTCATTCGTGGACAGGGCGGTCAAGTACGCGACAAGTGTAGCGCATGGGCTATACTCATCAAAGAAGTTAGTTGAGGCGAGTCGACAATACGCGGCAAGCGTAGCGGGCGCACTAAAGACGTTTGGGTCTGTTTTAGACGACGGGGCTGCCGGGCAGGACGTCTTCCGAGGGGAAAATCAGTGCCAACGATCCATCGCTGTTTTCGGCAGAAAGGATCATCCCTTCAGAGAGGATACCTCGCATCTTCCTCGGCTCCAGGTTAGCTATAAAACAAACCTGTTTACCAATAAGTTCCGAGGGATTGGGGTACCACTGGGCGATACCGGAAAGGATGGTGCGCTTCTGTAGCCCATCGTCTAATAAGAAACGGAGCAGCTTATCGGTCTTGGGCACTTTCTCGCACTCCAAAACTGTTCCTACGCGGATGTCGAGCTTCTCAAAGGCGTCGAATGCCACGTTCTCTTTTACCGGTTTCGCTTTCTGCTTGCCGGCTTCGTTGTTTTTCTTCGTGTCGTGCAACTTTTGAACTTGCTGTTCGATCACATCGTCTTCAATCTTTTCAAACAGCAACGATGCTTCTCCCAAAGCGTGCCCTTCGGGCAGGAGATCGAAACTCCCCAGTACGTTCCAATCGAAACGTTCGGCCTTCAAAAACGAGCGTATCTTCCCGGAGGTGAAGGGGAGGAATGGTTCCATCACGATGGATAAGTTGGCGGTTACCTGCAGCGCGATGTTTAGGATGGTAGCCGTCCGTTCCATATCGCTCTTTGAGGTTTTCCAAGGCTCTGTATCTGCCAGGTACTTGTTGCCGATACGTGCCAGGTTCATCGCCTCTTTTTGGGCCTCCCGGAAGCGGTAGTGATCCAGGTTGTGCTCCACGGCCTGCTTCACCTTCTCCACTTCCGCGATGGTCTCACGGTCATACTCGGTGAGCTCTCCCAACGAGGGCACCTTATTATCGAAATAATTACGAGTAAGCACCATGGCCCGGTTCACGAAGTTACCGAGTACGGCTACCAGCTCGTTGTTGTTGTGTGCCTGAAAATCTTTCCACGTGAAATCGTTGTCTTTGGTCTCGGGTGCGTTGGCAGTGAGCGCGTAACGTAGGACATCTTGCTTCCCCGGGAACTCCTCCAAGTACTCGTGTAGCCATACCGCCCAGTTATTGGAGGTGGAGATCTTATCGCCTTCAAGGTTGAGGAATTCGTTGGCAGGGACGTTCTCCGGCAGGATATAAGAGCCCTCTGCTTTCAACATTGCCGGGAAGACGATGCAGTGAAACACGATGTTGTCTTTGCCGATAAAGTGAACCAGCTTGGTATCTTCCTCTTTCCACCATTTTTCCCACGTGTCGGGGAGTAACTCCTTGGTGTTCGAGATGTACCCGATGGGGGCGTCAAACCAGACATAGAGTACCTTCCCCTCAGCACCCTCCACGGGCACCGGCACTCCCCAGTCGAGGTCACGGCTTACTGCACGGGGCTGCAACCCTTGGTCGAGCCACGACTTGCACTGGCCGTACACGTTTATTTTCCACTCCTTATGCTCTTCCAATATCCATTCGCGCAGCCACGGTTCGTGCTTGTCCAGCGGGAGGTACCAATGTTTCGTCTTTCGTTTCACCGGTTGGCTGCCGCTGAGCGTGGACCGTGGTTGAATCAGTTCCGACGGGCTTAGCGAGGTGCCGCACCGCTCACACTGGTCGCCATACGCTTTTTCATTCCCACAATGGGGGCACGTGCCCACGATGTAACGGTCGGCCAAAAACTGCTTCGCCTCTTCGTCGTAGTACTGCTCGCTTTCCTGTTCCGTGAACTCGCCTTTGTCGTAGAGCGTCCTGAAAAAATCGGAGGCCACCTTCCTGTGAACTTCGGAGGTGGTACGAGAATATATGTCGAATGTAATGCCAAATGCTTCGAACGATTTCTTGATCAACTCGTGATACCGATCCACGATGTATTGAGGAGTAACCCCCTCTGCCCGTGCTTTGAGCGTGATAGGGATCCCGTGCTCGTCGGAGCCCCCGATAAAAAGGACCTCCTCTCCCTTGAGGCGAAGGTAGCGGGCATAAATATCAGAAGGAACGTATACTCCCGCCAAGTGTCCAATATGGACCGGCCCGTTCGCGTAGGGCAACGCGGAAGTGATTAATGTGCGTTTAAATCGTGTTGACATAATTCGTTTGTGGGTTGCAAGTTTAGAGGACAAAGATACTAAAAATAGCCTTTTTATCGATGGTAGGAGGTTGAAATAGCCTATTTTTAGCCTGAAATCAAAACATCCGCTCTTATTTAACGTTATTAAATAAAACGCACATATAACAGATCATAAAATGGAATTCAATTTAAAAGGAAAAACTGCCCTCGTGGGTGGTAGTAGCAAAGGGTTAGGTAGAGCGTGCGCGCTATCGTTGGCACGCGAGGGAGTCAATATCGTGCTTTGTGCCCGGGAGGAGGAGCCCCTGCAAAAAACGAAAGCGGAGATCAAATCCCTTGGGGTGGAGGTGTTGGCGCTGACGGGCGATATGGGCAATGAAGCGGATAACAAGCGTGTCGTTCAAGAGGCAACAGAACGTTTCGGGGGAATCGATATATTGATCAATAATTCGGGTGGCCCCAAACCGGGTACATTCCGCGATATTTCGGAAAAGGACCTGGATGAGGCCTATGAGTCGGTGCTCAAGTACAATATTCGTATGATCCGTTTGTGCTTGCCGTATATGGAGAAGCAAGGGTGGGGGAGAATCATCAATATTGCCTCTGTCACCGTAAAGGAGCCGGGCCCCAATATGGTATTGTCGAATATCTTTCGATCGGCCGTGGTGAGTTATGCCAAAACCATCAGCAAGGAGTTAATCGGGAAGGGTGTCACCATTAATAATATCGCGCCAGGCTATTTCAAGACCGACCGGGTAACGCGGCTGATGGAAGCGCGTGCCGAAGTGGAGGGTGTCACGGTGGAACAGTACGAGAAAAACGCGATTACCCAGTTTCCTCACAACCGCTACATGGATCCGGACGAGCTGGGCGACCTGGCCTGTTACCTATGCTCCGAGCAGGCACGCTCCATTACCGGTGTTACGCTCCCGATTGATGGGGGAATATTGAACGGCATGTGATAATAATAGGTATTTTGTTACACCAAAATCGTGAAAATCGTTTCGTTGATGTTATATTTGTGAAAATCTTTGCTTTTCATGAAACAGTAATTAATGTGCAGATAGGTTGATCTGCTCATTGTTCGTTGCTGAAAAAATATAGTGAAAACATTAACTTTATAAATAGAGCAAAACATGGATCGACGAATTTTCTTGAAAAAATCCGCTATCACTGCCACAGGACTTGGGCTGGCACCGCTGATGGGGAAATCGTACTCTTCTATTCTTGGCCAATCGGCACCAAGCAACAAAATTAAAATCGGGTTGATTGGTTGCCGCAATCAGGGGTGGTCAAATTTAAAGGCATTCCTTCAATATCCGGAAACCGAGTGCGTTTCTATGTGTGATGTAGACGACCAATGGTTGTACCAAAGAGCCGACGAACTAGAGGAGATGACCGGTAAGAGGCCGCCACAACTGGTGAAGGACTGGCGAAGGGTAATCGATAACAAAGACGTGGATATGGTGATCATCGGTACCCCGGATCATTGGCACTGCCTTCAACTCGTGGCTGCTTGTGAAGCGGGCATGGACTCTTTCGTGGAGAAGCCGCTCGCGAACACCATCGAGGAGTGTGATTTGATGGTGAAGGCCGCTCGGAAATACGACCGGGTAGTACAAGTAGGGCAGTGGCAGCGGAGCGACCCTCACTGGGACGAGGCAGCCGCTTACGTGCAGAGTGGGAAACTGGGACGAGTACGTACCGTGAAAGTGTGGGCTTACCAAACCAGCAAGTGGACACTGCCGGTGGTAGCCGACTCTCAACCCCCCGCGGGTGTGGATTACGATATGTGGTTGGGGCCGGCACCAAAACGTCCCTATAACCAAAACAGGTTCCATTATAACTTTCGTTTCTTCTGGGATTATGCCGGAGGATTGATGGCCGACTGGGGAGTGCATCTGCTTGATTATGCCATGAAAGCGATGAACGTTGGACTGCCCTCCTACGTGTATGGAGCGGGAGGGAAGATGGGTTATCCCGACGACGCGATGGAAACACCGGATACGCTCATGGTTACTTATAAGTATCCCGATTTCAATATCATCTGGGATCATGCCTGTGGAATCGGAAATGGCCTGTTTGGCCTACGCGAGGGAGTCGCCTTTTTCGGGGAAAATGGCACGCTGATTCTTACCCGAAGGGGATGGGAGGTGATCCCCGAAGAGGCGGTGAATAGCCGGAACTTCCCGTACTGTTACCCCTGCGACGATGAACGAAAACCGAATACTCCCCGGATGGAAGCGGTGGAAATGCGAAGGGGAGCTGGAAAAGGATTATATCTGCACGCGGGTAATATGCTCGATTGTATGCGATCGCGCAAGCTGCCTAATGCCGATATCGCGATCGGTGCTGAAGTAGCCAAGCTCAGCCATATGGGCAATATCTCTTGCCGGGTTGGATCGGCACTTAATTGGGACAATGATACCGGTACGTTCGACCATCTGGAGGCAAACAGGCTTATCAAGGCTAACTATCGTTCACCTTGGAAGTTGCCGAAAATTTAACCCCGGAAATTCATGCGAATCGTTACGGGATGCCTTATCTTGTTCATCCTTTTAGGGTGCAACAGTGATAGAGGCGAAAAACCTTCGTTCACGGTTGTTGGCCTGAAAACCGACTACCTAGACAACCCCATTGGCATCGATAATCCCGCTCCTCGGCTTACATGGAAGATGAGCGACGAGAGGAAAGGGACAAAACAATCGGCGTACCGGATTGTATTGGGCACCGATTCAATGGCTCTTGTTGAGGACGAAAAGGGTACATGGGATACAGGCAAGGTGGCTACAGATGAACAATTGATCGTTTATGATGGTGACCCCCTTCTTCCTTTTACACGCTATTTCTGGAAGGTTATCGTGTGGGACAAAGAGGGAGAGCAGGCGAGTGCTGAAATTCATTCCTTTGAAACGGGAATGATGGATATTGCCAATTGGCAGGGAGCGTGGATCAGTGATGGCAATGATATCCATCATGAACCCGCTCCTTACTTCCGAAAGGAGTTCAACGCCGAAAAAAAGATCGCGGCCGCACGGGCTTATATAGCTGTTGGAGGATTGGTGGAAGTGTACGTTAATGGTAAGCGAGTAGGAGATCATCGTCTCGACCCGATGTATACCCGTTACGACAGGCGTAATCTTTATATTACGCACGATGTAACTCATCTTTTGCAAGAAGGGCCTAACGCGGTGGGAGTACTGCTTGGCAATGGGTGGTATAACCATCAGTCGATGGCGGTATGGGATTTCGACCGCGCACCTTGGCGCAATCGGCCGACCTTTTGTCTCGATTTACGCGTTACCTATTCCGACGGTAGCGTGGAAACAATATCGACCGATTCAAGTTGGCGGAGATCCGACAGCCCGTTGATATTTAACAGTATCTATACAGCGGAGCATTACGACGCTCGCTTGGAACAGGAAGGATGGTGTGAGCCCGGTTTTGATGCGTCCGAATGGCAGGGAGTGCAATTACGTTCCGCGCCTTCAAACAACATCATCGCGCAGCAAATCGAGCCCATACGGCATGTACAAACGATACCGGCGGTGTCGCTCCACAAAATTGATGAGCGGACGTACATCTACGATTTCGGGCAAAATATGGCGGGTGTAACTCGATTACGGGTAGAGGGGCCTGAAGGTACAGAGGTGAGGATTAAACACGGGGAGCGCCTCCATGACGATGGGCGTATCGACCTATCCAATATTGATGTCTATTACAGAGGGGATAACGAAACGGACCCGTTTCAGACTGATATCCTTTTCTTAAGTGGAGAGGGTGAGGACGAGTTCATGGCTCGTTTCAATTACAAAGGGTTTCGGTACGTGGAGGTAACCACAGACCGACCCCTCGAGTTGGGCGAAGAAAATCTGGTAGCTTACTTTATGCATAGCGACGTATCTCCCGTGGGAAGCATTAAAAGCTCCAACGAATTGCTCAACCGTATTTGGTGGGCGACGAACAACGCGTACTTATCAAATCTCATGGGGTATCCTACCGACTGCCCCCAACGTGAGAAAAATGGTTGGACAGGCGATGGGCATTTTGCCATTGAAACAGCACTGTATAACTTTGATGGTATCACGGTGTATGAAAAATGGTTGGGTGACCACCGCGATGAACAGCAACCCAACGGGGTACTTCCCGATATTATTCCTACCGGTGGATGGGGGTATGGTACGCATAACGGGTTGGATTGGACGAGTACCATCGCGATTATTCCCTGGTATGTTTACCTCTTTTACGGTGATGATACCATCTTGAGGGAGAATTACGATCATATAAAACGCTATGTCGACCACGTGGATCGTATGAGTCCCGATCATTTAACTTCGTGGGGGAGGGGCGATTGGGTGCCGGTGAAGTCACGATCGAACTTGGAGTTGACTTCCTCTGTATATTTCCACGTGGACGCGAAAATACTGGCCGATGCCGCCTTGCTCTTTCGGAAGATGGAGGATCATCGCTACTATTCCCGGTTGGCGGAAAATATAAAAAATGCGATCAATCACAAGTACCTTGATCGTGAGACCGCTATTTACGCGAGTGGCACGCAAACCGAATTGAGCGTTCCCCTTCAGTGGAAGGTTGTTCCCGACGATATGATCTCGAAAGTGGCAGGGAGTCTTGCTAAAAAGGTTGAAGAGAATGATTTTCATCTCGATGTAGGCGTGCTCGGTGCTAAAGCCATTCTGAACGCGTTGAGCGAAAATGGTTATCCTGAGGTAGCCTTCAAGGTAGCCGTACAAGACAGCTACCCCTCGTGGGGATGGTGGATCGTGAATGGTGCCACTACCTTGCTAGAGAATTGGGACCTAGATGCTGAACGGGATATATCGGACAATCATATGATGTTCGGGGAAATTGGAGCATGGTTTTTTAAAGGGTTAGGGGGTATTTTCCCCGATCCCGAACAGCCGGGGTTCAAGCATATCATCTTGCGTCCCCATTTCATGAAAGATTTGGATGAGTTTGAAGCAATTTTCGATTCGCGGTACGGTACGATCTCGTCAAAATGGAAATGTGAAGGTGATCAAGTTAATTACTCTGTGCGCGTACCCCCGAACAGCAGTGCCACACTCTACCTACCCGACGGTATGGAGGGAGATCGCACGGTAAAACTGGAAGCAGGAGAGCATCGTCTTTCTTTGCGATTAGCCGATCGTTAGATGCTGTAATAAAGTAGTGGATGCGATTGTGATTTTTTACCGGTTTAGTTAAGACCAGAGAAATGTGTATAAAGAAAGGGTGAGTCCACTACGCGACTCACCCTTTCGGTATTAATTAAATGAGATTTGATGTCCTGTTTAGAACTTATGTACCCATGCGGCAAAAGCATCGACCCAACTTTTCAAGAAAGCACGCGTATCTTCGCTTTTGAGTTTATCGTTTTCGTCGAAAAGTCCCATAGTATTTCCTATATATGCTTCCGGTTGCTGCATCGTGTAAACATCCAAGAAAACCAATGATTGACGCAGCGTGTGGTTGGCTACAGCACCGCCTAACGCGCTGATCGAACTGCTTACAACTGCCCCCGGCTTGCTGGCCCAGTTATTTTGACCGTATGGCCTTGAACCAACATCAAGCGCGTTTTTCAGGACGGCGGATACCGATCTGTTGTATTCGGGCGTGAAGAAGAGATATCCATCGGCATCTTTGATCTTTTGCCGGAATTCTACCCACTCGGCGGGCGGATTTTCATCCAAGTCTTCATTATACAGCGCTAACTGTCCAATCTCGATGATCTCCATTTCCAACGATTCAGGAGCAATATTTATTATTTCATGCGCTAACTTTTTGTTGTACGAGCCCTTACGCAGGCTGCCTACCAATACTGCAATTTTTTTACTCATATGTTTTCTTAATTTTATAATTTAGTTATTATTTCATCTGTTCCGGATTGAATCTTTTCCACATCTCTAATTTCGGTATATCTCTATTTTCGGTACATCTCTAATCTCGGCACATCTCTATTTTCCAAAAACATCGTCTATGGAATATTACAACGTTTTCACGTCCCTATTTGTTTGATAACAAAAATTGATGTGCGATTAATGCCACACTTCTGTCCGGGGTCACGAAAGTATCTGCTTTTCTTCGGCTAATTTAACGAGCTCTTTCAAAAGTTCTTCGATTTTTCGCGGCCCTTTTTTGATTCCTTTCAATGTCTCAAATACCATATCGGATGTTACATCTGCTTCTCGCCAACTGATGCCCGAGCTATAGGTGTTCAATAACACGGGCATGATCTTGTCGACCGATGCCGCGAAAATGGAGTCATGGGTCTCTTCTTTCTCGAACTCGAGCCAGAGGTCGTAATACTCTTTTCCTTGATCGTAGGGAAGCTTCGTGAATAGTTTTTTCGCGGCTTGGTTTTCCCGGTTAAATCTGTCAATGTTGGCTTCCGAGTCGAACATAAACGTGTCGCCCGCTTCGATTTCCACCAAATCGTGTATAGCGATCATTTTAACGATGCGAAGGGGGTTGAGCTGCGGCTTGTTTTCGGCATACTCGTATAGGATCAGTGCCGTTAAGATGGAATGCCACGAATGCTCTGCCACATTTTCACGGCGAGAGTCATCTACCAGGTAATTTCGCCGGATCACGTTCTTCAACTTGTCCACCTCTAAAACAAATTCGATCTGCTGTTTTAATCTTTTATCCATGCTATCTTGTATTGGTTATGCAATATTAACGTTTTTCCGTGTAAAACGTTTAAGAAAGGGGAGGAGTTTTTACATTTGTCCCCGCGACGGGAGGCACGTAAGACTTCGCGAGAGAGCTTAAGCTATCTATCGGAAACGAGAAAAAAAGAGTTTCATCAATTCGGCACAATCATCGGCCATCACGCCGGGGGTAACCTTGGTCTTCGGGTGAAGGAGGTGTTTCGAAGCCTTCGAATAGCCTCGTTTTTCGTCCGAAGCACCATACACTACGCGATCGATCTGAGCCCAGCGCAACGCTCCCGCGCACATCGGGCAAGGTTCTACCGTGACGTACAAGGTGCAGTCGTTTAGGTATTTTCCACCTAACACGCTGGCCGCGGCCGTAATTGCCTGCATCTCGGCGTGAGCGGTTACATCGGTCAACACCTCCGTGAGATTATGAGCCCGGGCGATGATTCGCTGATCGGCCACGATCACCGCACCGACAGGTACCTCTTCTTTGTCGAATGCCACGTGTGCTTCCTTCAATGCTTGACGCATGAAATAATCATCATTTAAAATCATCATCTCCTCATTTCGTTTTCTTCAAACAGGGTCGGGTAGTCCTGCTCCATGTTTTTCAACACGTGCCCTATTACCGTTTCGCGAAACCAGCGAGAACGGTTTGTTATTTTGTACTTTTTCAGATAGAAGTGAATTAATTCAAATTCCTCATCGCTCAGCATAAACACGGCTTTCTTGGTCCGCGTTTTTGCTCGGCCGGACAAATTACTTTTTTTTACTCTCATCCTTTGAACGTTGAAATAGCGCGCGTAATGGCGGCTTTTGCAAACGAAAAGCGCCGTTTTCATTTGCCGCTACAAAAAAACAAAATATTTCCCCCAAAATGAAGAATTTATGGCTTAATTTTGTATTTTTACAAGGTACATGGGTACTTTGCCCTTTTTTGAAGATGGCCAAACACAACATACTAGGATGGAAAGGTGAAGAAGCAGCCGCCGATTATCTGGAGAGAAAAGGACATCATATCTTGGAAAAAAACTGGAGATTCCGGGGGTACGAGATTGATATCATTTCTTTAAGCGATGAGTTTATTGTTTTTATAGAAGTGAAAACACGCGCATCCACCGTGTGGGGTGATCCCGAAGAGGCTGTCGGTATGCAACGCATGCGCCGTATGGTGCGAGCAGCAAGCCATTATTTGAAAAAGCACCGCATCGACAAACCGGCCCGGTTTGATATCGTGGCGGTATTATGGGACGAGAAGCGGTTTGAAATGGATCATATCGAAGATGCATTTCTGTCATTCCCTGAATGATTCAACTCGTTAGGAACAGCTAACTATGAATATCGAAGAACTGTTTGACTATTGCCTCTCTATAAAGGGAGCAGAAGCTACTACCCCTTTTGATGAGGTCACCATCGTGATAAAGGTGATGGGAAAGATGTTTGCCATGATACCGACCGATGCAGAGCGGTTATGTATCTCCCTAAAATGCGATCCCGTGAAAGCAACTCGGTTACGAGAGAAGTACACTTGCGTGGAGGGAGCCTATCATATGAACAAGACCTATTGGAATACCATCTATTTGGATGGAAATATGTCGTTAGAAGAGCTAAAAGGGTGGATACATCATTCCGTGGAGGAAGTGATAAAGAAACTACCTAAAAAGATACAAAAGCAATATGATGAATCGATCGAGTAACGGGCATCGGATGATTTGGTTGGAAGAGGTGGATTCCACGAATAGCTACATGAAGCGATTGTTGCAGGAGCTAGATGAAGAGGAGGGGCTTCTGGTGGTAGCGGATTATCAAACCGGAGGAAGGGGGCAGATGGGAAGCGGATGGAGCTCCGAGAAAGGACAGAATCTTCTGTTTAGCTTGCTTATTTATCCTGAAAATGTCGCGGCCAATGCGCAGTTTATTATCTCACGGATTGCATCGTTGGCCGTGAAAAAAACACTCGATCAGTTCACGGATGATATCCGGATCAAATGGCCCAACGACATTTATTGGAGAGAGAAAAAAATATGTGGAATGCTAATTGAGAACGATTTGTTCGGTAAGCGCATCCAGAATTCGGTGATAGGTATAGGACTCAACGTGAATCAAGAAAGTTTTTCTCCCGATCTGCCAAACCCGGTATCACTTCGTCAAATTACCGGTTCGCCCTATGATAGGGTGCGACTGATTGATTTTTTTACCTTAGAGTTTTTTGAACTCTATCGAAATCTACAAAGAGGAAAATTTAGCGCGATTGAAGAGGAGTATATGCTCAACCTGTACCGACGAAACGAGTATCATTGGTATGAAGATAAAAACGGGCGCTTTCAAGCAATAATTGAGGATGTGTTGCCGACGGGTCACCTTATAATGAATACTTTAGAGGGTGAAGCGCGAAGTTACGCTTTTAAAGAAATCAAATACGCGAATGTGCCAGAATCAAAAAGTATATGAAGTATAACAGAATTTTACTAAAGCTAAGTGGAGAATCGCTGATGGGTAGCCAGCAGTATGGGATCGATGAAAAGCGATTAAACGAATACGCGGGGCAGATTCACGAGGCTGCTCGCATGGGTATTCAAGTAAGTATAGTGATCGGGGGAGGTAATATTTTCCGGGGGTTGAGCGGCACCGCCAAGGGGGTCGACCGGGTAAAGGGCGATCAAATGGGAATGTTAGCTACCGTTATCAATAGTCTCGCTTTGAGCTCGGCATTGAGTGCGATCGGCCAGCGAAACCGGGTATATACCGCTGTTCGGATGGAGCCGATCGGTGAATTTTATTCCAAATGGAAAGCTATTCAATCGTTGGAGCGTGGCGAGGTTGTTATTATCGCGGGGGGTACCGGGAACCCTTTTTTTACCACCGATACCGCCTCGGCACTACGAGGAATAGAACTGGAAGCCGATGTTATGCTTAAGGGAACGCGGGTGGATGGAATCTACACGGCCGATCCTGAAAAAGATCCTACTGCCACGAAGTTTCAATCTATTTCGTTCGAGGATGTATACGAACGTGGACTTAAGATAATGGATTTAACGGCCACTACTCTCTGCAAAGAGAATAACTTACCCATCGTGGTTTTCGATATGGACACTGTAGGGAACCTGAAAAAAGTAGTTGAAGGGGAGGATATTGGTACGCTTGTGCATCTTTAATTATGCTCTTATCACGGATTGATAGGTGACAATTACAATTTTTTCACTATTTTTGCTTCGGAACAGTAAAAAACAATGAAGTTATGGAAACGACCAAGATCAAACAAGAAGCGGAAGAAAAAATGGAGATGACGCTCGAGTTTCTGGATGAAACTTTTTCTCGCATCCGCGCCGGCCGCGCGAATCCGCGTATATTGGATGGTGTGCGCGTTGAATATTATGGAAGTATTGTCCCGTTGTCTAACGTGGCCACGGTGACCACTCCCGATGCAAAAACCATTCTCGTGCAACCATGGG
>Ga0209075_1003601_pt1 | contig 12773 bp, 14 predicted proteins | sample Stecom2011_FD_187523 | JGI IMG/M metagenome (GOLD analysis project Ga0209075, IMG submission 187523) | Agricultural soil microbial communities from Utah to study Nitrogen management - Steer compost 2011 (SPAdes) (version 2) | ecosystem: Environmental > Terrestrial > Soil > Agricultural land...
GATGACCTCTATAAAATATTTCCCTTTTTGTATAATAAAATGTCAGAAAGATTCGTTATATTGTAAAGGATGTTTAAGTAACTATTAAAAATATTGGAGATGTTATGAATAAATGACTACGCATTAATTAAAAACAAAAATTATGAGTAAGTTGAATTTATTTGGAAAAGAGTGGAGCAATGTTGTGTTTGAAGGACGCAATAAATTGTATGGAGCCTACAAGTTGAGACAGGAAAGTGCCAAAAGCACTTTGTTGGCACTATTGATAGGTTTAGGAATTATGAGCATTGTTTTTGGAGGTTCTCATCTTTATGCCGCCCGAAATTCTGAGCGGGCAATAATTATAGAATATCCTAATGATGATCCTGTGGTTCTCGTAGCTCCCGTTGACACAGAACGGGAAGAAGAGGTGCCTGAGTTGCCAAAACCCGTAGAACATGAAGCAGAAGAACTTTCTGATGATACAGAACCTGCCGGAGCTTTGGCAGATGTACGTGAAAACATCAAATTAACGGAAACTGTGGTGGGAAAAGATGAAGAAGCAACAGAGACTTTAGCCGCACAAGACGAATTTAGTGATGAGATTCAGTCAGGTACCTATACTACAGAAGCTAATCCCGATGGTGTGATTCGAACAGAAGGAGGACAAGCGGGGACTGCTGTGGAAGGGACAGACATAGTTACGAGAGAACCTGCCGAAGCAGCAGTTGCAGGAAATGCCATTGTAACTTTGGTACAGGTTAAAGCGGAGCCCAATGAAGGTTTTCAGGCTTTTTATGATCGTTTTAGCCGAAAATTCTCTCCGGGAACTATAGACAGTAATGTGAATGAAGTAGTTGTTCGTTTGCGGTTTGTAGTGGAAAAAGACGGGTCGTTTTCGGATATTAAAGTATTAGACGACAAGCAGGGGTTAGGAAATGAAGCGATTCGGGTATTAAAGTCAATGCCTCGTTGGAAACCGGCACAACACAATGGCACTACTGTACGTTCTATGTTTACGCTGCCTATAAAGATTAAAATTAATAACTAAAATAAAAGAGAGGTTGTCTGAAAAGAAGTCTTGCGTTTGTCAAAAGATGTTTTTTTCAGACAGCTTTTTCTTTTGTAACAGAGAATCATCTGGTTTTAAATTATGGAAAAAGGATCCTGCTCTCATATAAAAACGAAGGAAATCATGGTCAAAAAAAATGTAGTGTTAAAAATACAGTTTTTGTAAAGTCTATTAAAAAAAAATTTAGTAGATTTAGCAATTGATTAATGTGTCGGTTATGAAACAGCTTTTTTGGTCAGTATTATTAGTGGGGACTTTAGCATCTTGCAAGAAAGATGTGCAAAACGAAACTTCCGAAGTAAAAGAAGCTTATGACAGAGGTACGGTGGAAATGTATGTGGAATCATCGGTCTATCCTATAGTTGAGGATATCAATGAGGTGTTTAAAAGTTATTACAATCAAGCCGATATTCAATTAAAAATGATGTCGCAAAATGAAATTTTAAATGCACTGAGCACTGATACTAACCGATTGGCAGTTTTGCCTAAAGAATTTTCAGAACGTGAACTGAAAGCGTTTCAGGGCAGAGCGGTACCTAAAATCACTCCGATAGCCAAAGATGCGATTCTTTTTGTGGCACAAAAATCATCTGTGGATACATTAATTGATTATCGGGAAATAATTGATATATTTAAAGGTGCAAAACCTTCGGATAAAATACTGGTTTTTCACGATGCAAATTCGGCATTGGTGGCAAAAATGAAGGAAGATGCAGGGATAAAAGAAATCAGTCAAAATGTTTATTACACGAAAACGGTTGAAGAAATTGCAGATTATATCAATAAAAACCCCAAAGCAATTGGAGTTGTGGGAATCAACTGGATGGTGCAGCCCGATGAAAATTTAAAAGAAAGTATTAAAGAACTGCGGTCGCTGTATGTTTACAACGATTCACTGAAACAGTATTTTAGGCCTTCACAAAGCACTATCGCAGACGATACCTATCCACTGGTTCGAACGATAAATATTGTTGATGTACAGGGGAAAACAGGTCTGGGAACAGGGTTTGCAAGTTTTGCTGCATCAGACAAAGGACAGCGTATCGTGTTAAAATCCGGTTTGATGCCGGTTAAATTACCAAAGAGAGAAATTAATATAGTAGAATAATTCAGACTCAATAGAACGTATATTATGAATAGAAAAATTACACTAAGCATCGCTTTATTAGCTGTGGTTTTTAATACCGCTGCACAAAACGATTATACTTCAGGAAGAGACATCGACACAGCAATGAAGTTTGGTCAGTATGATGTTGCAAAAAAAGAATTATATAAACTTATAAGAACACAGCCTCAGAACGGAATGCATTATTACCGTATGGGGCTTATCCATCTCGACGAAGATAACCGTGATTCTGCAAGTTATTATTTCAAACAAGGCTTGAGAACTCCTAAAAACCGGGATATTAATAACCTTGGTGTGGGAAAGCTTTCACTGCTTGAAAAGAAAAACCGTGAAGCAAAGTCTAAGTTCAATGCGGCAACGCGCGAGTTGGCTCTTGGAGATTTCCAGACGTATCTTGACGTGGCTCATGCCTATACTTTTGCACCCGAACCTGATTACGAAGAAGCATATCTGTTTATCGGTGCAGCATTAATGGTAAATGATAAAACGCCCGAACCGCATATTGCCCGCGGAGACATCTATTTTGCTGAAAAGCAGTTTATAGATGCTCGCAGAGTGTATTATGCAGCCTATAAAATGTTCCCGGAAAGTGTGCTTCCAAAAATGAAATTAGCAGATGTTTTCAGAGCAGGAAACGAATTTGCTGAAGCGATAGAGCTGTATGAAGAAATCATGGAAATGGATCCGGATTACGCTGATGCCTATAAACAAATAGCACTGACCTATGCGGATTATGCCCGTTTCAAAGACGATCCGTCTCTAATGCAACCCGGGGTAGAAAATTATTTTAAATACCACGGAATGATAGGGGAAAGTTTGGACAGTGACAATGAGCTGGCAAACTATCTGATTAAAAATAAACAATATAAAGCTTTGGGCGATATTGTAAGAACCAAATGGTTTACCCGCGGAGATAACTTCTATATGTATCGCTATCGTGCTATTGCGGATTTCCAAAACGGAAGATTCCTTGATGCACAAGAGAGTATCAATATGTATTTTGATGTTCAAAGAAATAAAGAAGAAATTCTGCCTATCGATTATTTATATAAAGGATTGTCAGAACTGGAAGCCTCACGCAATGAAGACGGGACGTTTAATGAAGATGTGTATAAAAGATCTATTGATGAGATGACAAAGGCTGTGAAAGAAACCCCACAGTTAGGTGTTGCCTTACATAATCTGGGAATGGATTTGTTTAAAGACGAACATTATGAGCAAGCCTATTTTGTATTTGACTTAGCTTCAAAAGACGAAAAATCGCCGTATTACGTATATGATATGTACTATAAAGGAAATGCACTTTATATGGCAAGTGATACACCGATGTTCAACGATCAGTTGCAGAAAGCCAAAGCAGACTTGGATGTTTCGATGAGAAAAACTCCTACTTTTGAAGCAGCACTGATCAGTGCACGTGTCAACAGAAATCTTAATACCGCCACCTCTTTAGCTCAGATGGAAAAAGATTATGAAAGTTTTATCGATCTTTTGAGTAAAAAAGGAATGGAAAATGAACCAATGTTTCAGGAAGCATTAATTGAAGCTTATACAATGATTGGAAACTATAATCAGACTACCAATCCGGAAAAATCGGTCACTTATTTCAGAAAAGTATTGCAATTAGATTCGACCAACGAATATGCAAGAAAACAAGTAAACGCAGCAAAATAATCAGAGAGGAGCAATTTTTTAAAAGTTGCTCCTTTTTTTAGGACTTCATCTTTTAGAGAATCGTTGTATCTTTGCAAAAAAAATCAGCAATGACAAACAAAAGCGATTCAGTTACCAGACTACCTTTAATGGAAGCTTTTTATACCATTCAAGGCGAAGGGTTTTACACCGGACACGCAGCTTATTTTATCCGGCTGGCTGGCTGTGATGTTGGCTGCCATTGGTGCGATGTAAAAGAAAGCTGGGACAAAGACCTGCATCCGGTGGTAGCGGTTGAGGAAATTGTGCAACAAGCCAAAAACCACGGAAAACTTGCTGTAATCACAGGTGGGGAACCATTGATGTGGAATCTGGATTATCTGACCGGACAGTTAAAAAAAGAAGGAATTCAAACCAATATAGAAACATCGGGGGCTTATGAACTTTCCGGTGTCTGGGACTGGATTTGTCTGTCGCCTAAAAAAGCAAAACTGCCGGTTCAGAGTGTTTATGACGCTGCAGATGAACTGAAATGTATCATCTATAATAAACATGATTTTATTTTTGCTGAACAACAAGCCGAAAAAGTCAATAAAAATGCCCGACTCTATCTTCAGGTAGAATGGAGCAAAAAAGACGAGATGCTGCCGGTTTTAATAGAATACGTCAAAGAACATCCTAAGTGGGCTATTTCAACACAAACGCATAAATATTTGGATATTCCGTAAAATAAGTTATATTTGTTTAAAAATTGTATGATGAAAAAGTATATCTATCTATTTGTATGTACATTTCTCACTTTAGGGACGTTTGGGCAGGCAAATAAAAACGACGTCCAAAAGTTAGTGGAACTATCCGGAGAATTACAGGAATTTTACTCTATTGCAGATCAGTTGTCAAAACAATTATCGTCTGAAAATCGTGAAAACTTTAAAAAAGATTTGCAACCCCTGATCGAAAGACAGAAAACCAGGCTTATTGCTTACTATTCTCAAAATTTGTCTCAGGACGAAGTAGATAAGCTGATTGTATTTTATGAATCGCCTTTGGCAAAAAAATACATTATGATCCGGAAGAATTATGAAGTGGTATTGGCCAACAAATCGGATACTTTCAAAGAAGAAATGCAGGGAATTATTATGAAATATATGATGTAGGAGAGCGGATTGGTATTTTTCAAGTTGTTCCTGATAGGCTTAACTACTTGATTAATTTCCCAATTTTGTAATTCTCGCTAAATAATCAAAATTAGTTCCTTCTAAAATCAATTCACAATTTAATTGTTGTGCCATACAAGCGTTTTGCAAGGTATTGTAATCTAAATAAAGCCAGTCAAAAGGCTCTTCCTGTTGGTTTTTATAGGTAATGCAAAAAGTGAGTTCGCCGTAATAATCGCCATACATCGGAATCCATTTTCCGCCGTCTTCATCTTCATCAAACATATAAATCAAGTCGGAACTGTCTATTAAAATTTGTCCGTTGTCTGTCAGTAATTCTTTTAATTTAGACAGGTATTTGTCGGTATTTTTCAGTTTGCCAAAAATCCCGGTGCCGTTCATCAATAATAAAATTGTATCGAATTTTTCATCAGCAGGAACATCCAGTAAATTCATCTGACAGACTTTTTGTACACCACGGATTTTACAAGTTTCTACGGCATTTGCAGAAACATCAATAGCCAGTACATCCAATCCTTTTTCCTGTAAATACAAAGTATGACTTCCCGCCCCGCAACCTACATCTAAAACTTTTCCACGGGCAAGTTTTAATGCTTTTTGTTCGATTTCGGGCATTTCGTCAAAAGAACGAAACAAATAAACAACATCCATTTCGTCTGCTTCGCTGATATTCGTTGCCGTCCATAAATTTCCGGGTTGCTTACCGGTAACATAATCCAGCATTGCTTTGCCAAAAAGATCTTTAAACATATTCGTTGATTATTTGTAATTTTACAGTTTTAAAAATGCAATGGAAAAGTATTTAAAACAATTGCCAAAGTTAGCAAAAGATAAGCATTCTGAAAACAAGAAATATTTTGATAAGTTAAAGAAAAAGACACCAAAAGATTTAGATTATCAAATGCAGGAAATTCACAACGATGTTTTTAAGAAAACAGATTGCCTCACGTGTGCCAATTGTTGCAAAACTACCGGACCATTGTTTACGCAAACCGACATTGAACGCATTGCCAAACATTTGCGTATGAAACCGCAGCAGTTTGCCAATCAATATTTGCGTATAGACGAGGACAAAGACTATGTGCTGCAAAATGTTCCTTGTACGTTTTTAGATGCCGAAAATTATTGTTTGATTTACGATGTACGCCCCAAAGCTTGTAGAGAATACCCACATACCGACCGAAAAAAGTTTCAGCAAATCAGTGCGCTGACTTTAAAAAATGTAGCTATTTGCCCGGCGGCATTTGCAGTTGTGGAAGAGATGAAGAAGAAAATGCCTTTAAAATAAAAAAGCCACCTTTTTCAGGTAGCTTGCTTTATTTATCATAGGCAAAGTGCCTTATATAAAACTATGTTCGTTTTCTAAATAATTCTTTAAAAAAGCGTTGGCATCCTGTTCGTTATCAAACGTATCAATAACGTATTCGACCAAGCTTAAGACCAAGTCTTTAAAACGGTCAAATAAATCCACAACACGACCGATAAATCTTAAAAACCATTCGTAAAGAGTCTGGAAACGATCAATAAATGAAATAATAGTGTCTGTTACGTTCATAGCACTAAACTTTGTGTGTTACATTTCCTCAAAAATAAGAAAAAATATCAGATAATAACAGCGATAGAGTAATAAATTGACGTTAAAAATCACTGTATAACAAATATTTTTCGCGTGTTTTTTTAAAGCGGTCTAAATCAGTCTGCCAGCTTTTCCTGATTTCTTTTTCAGATAATCCTTGTTCTATTTGCTGACGCAGTTTTTGGGTTCCGGCTAATTTGACAAAAAAGTTGTTGAAAAACTTCGATTTGTCCGAAGTGTTTTGATAGGCTTTTATCAACCATTGTAATGATAATCCATTGACGAATTCGTGGTCTGATAAATCTTCTCCATAACATTTTTTGCCGTTGTGCATTGGATCTTTAGCTCCTTCGTTGGGTTTTGGAGTAAAGGTAAAATCCCTGTTTTTCAGGAAAGGCGAACCGTAAATCTGAAATTGTTTTTCTGTTCCGCGTCCCACACTTACATTCGTTCCCTCGAAAAAACACAGACTGGTATAAAGGTTAATCGATAAATCGTTGGGCAAATTCGGTGAAGGTTTCACTGGCAGCGAATAAAACATACTTTTATTGTAATTCTTAACCGGAATAACCGTTAAATCCGCCTCAATACCGTTTTTAAGCCATTTTTCGCCGTTAATCATCTTTGCATATTCGCCGATGGTCATTCCGTGTAAAACCGGTACCGGATGCATTCCTACAAAGCTGGTGTGCTCCATTTCCAAAACCGGTCCGTCGATGGTGGCACCTTTTGGATTTGGACGGTCTAAAACAATGATGGGAATATTGTTTTCTGCACAAGCTTCCATCAGATAATGTAACGAAGAAATATAAGTGTAAAACCGTGCACCGACATCCTGCAAATCAAAAAGCATTACATCAATTCCGGCAAGTTGTTCCTTTGTGGGCTTTTTGTTGTTTCCGTAAAGAGAAATAATCGGAAGTCCGGTTTTGGTATCTTTTCCGTCTTTAATCAATTCTCCTGCATCGGCAGTGCCTCGAAAACCGTGTTCGGGGGCATAGATTTTCTGAACGTTGATTTTACTTTTGATTAGATAATCTATAATCGATACATTAATAAAAAAATTTACTTGTTTTAGTTCGTTTTCGCCTTTTCCGGCAGTGGCTATAAATTCAATAACCCCCGTTTGATTCGTCAAAACGCCTACTTTTTTATCCGTTAATAACGGAAGATATTTGTCTGTTTGTTGTGCACCGGTGTGTATTTTATTTGACTTTTGACTTTCGACTTTTGACTTATCTTGCGCATTACAATCAAAATTTAAACCTGCAAACAATATCATTACAAAAAATAATACCGTATTTTTGATGAGAATTTTAGTTTTCATATCTGTGAATTTATCCTATTTTATTGCTAAACGATTAGCTGCTTCAAAAAAGTATAAAAATAGTGTTTCTGCGCCAATTATAAAAATCGCAGTGGCTGCCGTTGCCATCAGTATTGTAATGATGTTGGTTTCGGTGGCTACGGGCTTGGGTTTACAGCAAAAAATCCGGGATAAAATTACGTCGTTTAACGGACATGTAGTAATTTCTAATTACGATAACAATCAGTCCGAAATTACGTTGGAACCGATTTCTACCGATCAATATTTCTATCCGGAATTTACCGAAGTACCTCAGGTAAAAAGCATTCATCCGTTTGCAACCAAAGCCGGAGTGGTGCGTACCGATCAATCATTTGAGGGCGTTATTTTTAAAGGTGTCGATGAAAATTATCAATGGAATTATCTTAAAGATTATCTGATTGACGGAGCATTGCCGAAATTTGAAGCAGAAGGAATGACCAGTGAAGTTATTGTTTCTTCGTTTCTGGCAAATCGTCTGGAACTAAAAACCGGCGATAAAATTCAGACGTATTTTTTGAGAACCGATGGTGATGGAATGCCGCGTGTAGTCGCTTTTACGATTTCGGGAATTTATGAATCGGGTTTTCCGCAGTTTGACGAAAATCTTGTCATCGGTGATTTGAAACATATTCAACGGCTCAACAGATGGCAGGAAGATGAGGTAGGAGGGTTTGAGCTTTTTATCGATGATTTTACAAAAATTGATGTTATCGCAGACGAAATCTATGCGCATATTCCTTCTACGCTGAACAGCGAACCCATTACGACCAAATACCAAAATATGTTTGATTGGCTCAGAATGTTTGATTTTAATATCTATATCATTGTGGGGTTGATGATTCTTGTGGCGATTATCAATATCGTAGTGGCATTGCTGGTATTGATTTTGGAACGTACCCAAATGATTGGTATCCTGAAAGCGATAGGAGCAGGGAATTGGAGCATTCGTAAGATTTTTGTTTACAATGCCACTTATATTGTTTTGAAAGGCTTGATTATCGGAAACATCATTGGATTAGGATTGCTGCTGATTCAAAACCATTTTGGTATCGTTCAGTTAGACCCTTCCCAATATTATGTAAAAGAAGCACCGGTTTATATTTCGGTAACGGCAGTCATTGTACTCAATGTATTACTGATAGGATTGTGTTATTTGGTGTTGCTGATCCCGTCTTATCTGATTACTAAAATATCTCCGATTAAATCGATTAAGTTTCAGTGATATAAAAAGGCTGTTCATTTTTTATTTCGTTCAATATCGAGTGTCGCCAAGTTTCAAAATTTCACCAAGTTTAAGATTGTATCAAAAGTGAGAACTTTAAACACAGGTTCTCGATTTCGTTCGAGGTGACGTTTGTAGCATTATACAATTTTACAATATACATTAACAATTCTAAACCACACAATTAATTCTCGTACTGCTGCACCAGTTCCATAATTTTTTTATCCTGTTCTAACAGAATCAATCGGGTGCCGTCTAATTTAAAATGTGTTACACGTCCCAGTGCATCAATAAAAACTTTTTCGTTTACGTCTTTACACGACATTTCTGTTGTGGTAATGTGATTGAATTTCATTGTGTTTTGAAACATTAAAAGCTGACCGTTTAAAAGGTTGCAAGCGGTGCTTCCCGAGAAAACCGGCTGATTGATGTCGATTTTTACAAAAGGTTTTTTATAAGGATACAAATCGGCAGCTTTGATTCTTCCCACATATATTTTATCCAAATACCAGTTGCCGTTTAGAGTCACTTTGTGGAATCGGAGTTCAGAGTCTTCTGATTTTAAAAGTAAAACATTGTCGTTTTTCAATTCGTAATGAGTTGCACCAATCAAAGCTTGTTTGTAATCTTCGCTTTTTACTTTGTTGCACGCCATCATTGTAGAGGTCATTTCTTCTGCAACAGCAATTTTATGGTCTTTTTCCAGCGTCGCTTTGGTTCTGATTCTGTTGCAACCGTCATAACCATAGACAGACAGGTTTTCAGAGCTATCAAAAGTAAGTGTTGGTAATCCTTCTTTAAAATCAGCAGCTAAGTTTTTACTAAAACTTGCCGATGCTAATTCCCAGGTTCCGTTTAGAGTGATCTGATCTTCTTTGATTTCTTTTTTTACAGCACACGAAACAGTCAGGGCTGCAAGAGACAAAAATGCAAATAGTTTTTTCATAGCTTTTATTTTGGACAAAAATAAAAAAAGCTTCGCATAAATCGAAGCTTTTGTATTATTGGTTGTGTAAAAATGCTTGACGTTCCAGCAAAACTTCTTCACTTTCCACGTGGTCATCGTCCGGAACACAACAGTCCACCGGACAAACGGCAGCACATTGCGGTTCTTCGTGAAAACCTTTACATTCTGTACATTTTCCGGGAACAATGAAATAAATGTCATCAGAAACCGGGGTTTGGGCTTCATCTGCATCCACTTCGGTACCGTCAGGCAATACAATTTTTCCGCTCAAAGCCGTTCCGTCTTTCCATCGCCAGTCGTCCGCACCTTCATAAATTGCCGTGTTGGGACATTCCGGCTCACATGCACCACAATTGATGCATTCATCCGTTATAATAATTGCCATAGCAAGGATTTTATTTAATTAATGTAACTTTGTACAAAAATACGATATAAAGAATTTACAAACAAATCTATATGGTTTTAACAGATAAAAAAAATGCCTTTGTGAAGTTGGGCTTGTTTTTAAAGCAATTTACGGCACAGCCTTACCAGGTGAATAATGCGGTTTTGTTTAATGCAGTGTTTTTTGATGATTTTGAACAATTAATAGCCCGATTGGACGACAGTAATAGTTGGTTTACACGTGAACAGCTGGAACACGCTTTTTTGTCGTGGAGCAATGCGTTAACGGTAGAAAACCTTGATCGATGGTTGCGTGTCTATGATTTGAAGAAAGAACCTTTAAAAACCGTTGGTTTGATTTTGGCAGGAAACATACCGATGGTAGGTTTTCACGATGTGGTCGCGGTTTTGCTTTCGGGCAACAAAGCATTGATTAAGCTTTCGTCTAACGATCAGGTATTGATTCCGTTTTTGTTAAAGTACCTTGCCACCGTAGCACCGGAATTTCAAAACCGATATGAAATAACCAAAGAACGGTTGGAAGATTTTGATGCGGTTATTGCCACAGGAAGCAACAATACTGCGCGTTATTTCGATTATTATTTTGGAAAATATCCTAACATTATTCGTAAAAACCGCAATTCGGTAGCTGTTCTCAATGGAAATGAAACCAAAGAGGAACTGATCGGGTTAGGTGAAGATATTTTCAGGTATTACGGTTTGGGCTGCCGGAATGTTTCCAAGCTTTTCGTTCCGGAAAATTATGATTTCAAATTATTTTTCGAGGCAATGTATGAATACAAAGACCTTATTTATTACGAAAAATACGCCAATAATTATGATTACAACAAAGCGGTATTTTTAATGAGTAACTTCTCAATTCTGGACAATGAGTTTATGACTCTGAAACAGGATGAAGGTTATGCATCGCCGATTTCCTCTGTTTTTTACGAATATTATGACGATTTGGAAAAAGTATGTCAGAAATTGAATCACGACAGGGAAAAAATTCAATGTGTGGTTTCCAACAACCTTGTACCTGAAAGTCTGTCGTTTGGAACAACACAACAACCTGAATTATGGGATTATGCTGATGGTGTGGATACAATGAAATTTTTAGTATCTTTATCATAATAAAAAATTATCAAAATGATCGATCAAATTCAACAAATGGTACAGCAGCTGACGGAAAAAGAAGTTGGCAGCAACGAAAAAATCTCTAACAACCTTGCAGGAAGCGTGGCGCAGGAAACAGGTGCCTCTGTAATGGAAGGATTAAAATCGGCAGTTTCGGGTGGAAATATGGGCGACCTGATGAATATGTTTAACGGAACAGATGCAAATTCTTTAACATCAAACCCGGTGGTAAAAAACATCATCGACTCCTTGACTTCCAAATTGGGAACCAACGTAGGTTTGGATGCCGGCACTTCTTCTAATTTTGCAGGATCTGTGATTCCGCAGATTTTGAGTATGGTTTTAGGAAAGGCAAAAAACGGAGATATTAATATCGGCGAACTTTTGGGAGGTGGTGCTGTTTCTGCTTTAGACCAAAACGGTGACGGTAAATTGGGAATCGACGATGCTATCAGCGCCGTGACCAACGGAAAGTTAGGCGATGTACTCGGAGGCTTTTTTAAAAAATAATTTTTTTTAAACATACCAAGGAAAGCTGTTCATTATGAGCAGCTTTTTTTATTTCTGATGTATCTCAAAAGAGGATTTGGTTTTAACAATATGCAAAATAATGATTAAATTTGAGCGGTATTTTACAAACAAGCATTAAGACGGAACACAAGTGGCAGAAAGTTTTCACACAATTGTTATTATCATCGCTTCCATTACACTTTTTGTATATGGATTACAGAGTTTTAGTAAAGAAATAGATCATTTAGGTACCGAACGGCTATCAAAATGGATGAATAAAATAACTGTTTTACCATTAGGCGGTTTCTTAATGGGAGGTATTTTTACTTCGATTGTACAATCAAGTACTTTGGTTTCTTCACTCACGGTTTCGTTGGTCAATACCGGTGTAATTACGTTTCGGGACAGCATTTTGATTTTGTTGGGAACCAACGTGGGAACTACTTCCACCGCCTGGATTGTTTCGATGGAATCCTCCTTTTTAGGACCTCTTTTTATTGTTTTGGGTACATTGATCAGTATGATTCCAACCCGGATTTCCGTAGCAGGAAAGTCGATTTTTTACTTTGGATTTATATTTTTCTCTTTGAATTTCATCAGTCAGGCGATGGAACCACTTAA
>Ga0209075_1003603_pt1 | contig 12768 bp, 8 predicted proteins | sample Stecom2011_FD_187523 | JGI IMG/M metagenome (GOLD analysis project Ga0209075, IMG submission 187523) | Agricultural soil microbial communities from Utah to study Nitrogen management - Steer compost 2011 (SPAdes) (version 2) | ecosystem: Environmental > Terrestrial > Soil > Agricultural land...
CAATCCATTGAGCCCCGCAGTAAATTAATAGTGTAGGGATAAAAGTGGCCCCACCTAAAACTAGTCTTGTCTAATAAGTGGGAGCCACTATAGTAGTTGAATGACAACAGACCCATCACTAGAAAAACAAGAGACCCAAAAAAGACATAGAACTCTGGGACAGCGTAAAAAAATTCAAAACCAAGCATGAAATAACAAAAAAATCACAATCTGGCCCCCTAGTAACCCAGTAAGGCCAGCAAAGCGGTTATTCCATCCGAGAAGTACCAGAAGTAATTTGAAGCCGCGTAATTCATATGAATAGTTAAAAATAGAAGAGGGGCTGTGTATACAATCTCAGAAATACGCCAATCCCAAGTGATTTCAGATTTTTCAACCGCTTGATAACCGACGCTTAGGTGTTTCAACTTATCCTCTACAGGAACATATTTTACAAAGTACTTATAATCGGAAGTTACTGTACCGTAAACCATACGGTTTATAAGCAGAAAGTGAGCAATAGCTGTAATACAAACACCAGTTAAGCACAGGAACGCTATAGAAGGAGAAGTTCTAAAAATACCCATTAGGATATGCAGCTCTGCGATAAAACTTCCTGAAACCGGGAAACCCGCGTTAGCGACCAATGCAAAAAACATCAAGAAAGAAATAACCGGCATACGGCTAGCTAAATCAGGCATATAAAAAACTATACGTGTGTGGTAACGGTCGTAAATCATACCTGCTACGAAGAAAAGTAAACCCGCAACAACAGTATGGGCTAACATGGTGTAGTAAGCACCCTCTAGTGACAAAACGTCTGGGGAGAATAGGGCTACAACCATCAAATTCATATGAATAACCGATGTATACGCAATAAATTTCTTAAGGTCAACCTGCCTAAAAATAATGAAGGAACAATAGAGTGTGCCAAGGGTACCAATCGCCATACCCAAACTTTGGTAGTGATCATACGCCAACGGGAAAAACGGCATAACATAACGAAATATACCGAAGCCGGCCATTTTCAAAAAAAGAGCCGCCAGTATAACCGAACCCACGGTTGAAGCCTCACCATGGGCTTCAGGTAACCATATATGGAAAGGAAAAACAGGCATTTTTATAGCTAACGATATAAATAATAAAGCAAAAACGGTCAACTGCATAGAGTATTCAAACTCAATCGGAGTAAGGTTGCGAAACATTAGGTCGCCCGTCGTAAACTCGTTGTAATAAGACCATAGACTAGTCGAACCTGTTTGAGCACTAAGGATAATTATAGACACTAAAAAGAATACCGATGCAAACATCGAAAAGAAGAAATAGGTGTACGCAGCATACGAACGTCTACTGCGTGAGCCCCAGACCGAAATAAGCAAAAACATAGGTAATATGGACAACTCCAAAAATATAAAAAAATGTAAATAATCGTAAGAAAGGAACACATTCATCAAAAGCGGATCCATAACCAAAATTAAAGCGTACAGAAGCTTAGAGCGCGAAGTTCCCGCTCGAACAGAAATAGCACATAAAAGTAATATAAGAGGGACCAGTAAGTAAAAGAACATAGACATATAATCGACAGCAAGACCTACAGTCGTACTGAAAAATCCGAAATCGATATCAAAATACTTTATATATAAAGCCATATGGCTACTAAAGTCTAAATGGGTTACAACCCATAAATTTAAGAATAGCTGACAAGTAAGTGCAAGAATAGAAAGATACCGCCAAACGGAATCAGACTTAAGAGGCAATATAAAAGACAGTAACGCAATCACAGGGATAATCAAACCCCAATGAAAATTTGTCATAGCGTAGTAAATATCTGTCAAAGGGGCATCCGCCAACAAAGTTATAATAAAGTAATCTCCTTGTATAACCATTTTATTTTAGTTTTCTATATTAAAATTAAGTTAAAAATTAGATAGTCAAAAATCCTTTTATAAACCTTTTTTCTGGGTTTTCTACACCCCGCTTTTTACGAATAAAACAAAAAGCGTAAAAGCTCAAAACATACCTTTTAGAAAGATAGTTGGATACTATACAGGGATTGGGATAGAAGGATTCGAACCCACGCTCACAGATCCAAAGACTGCCGCCTTACCGCTTGGCTATACCCATACCCTCTCTGGCCTTACCCACTTTTTACCAGAACCTGAAAACAAACGCCTTATAAAAAAAATTTACTTGAAACCTTAGACGGGTAAGGGCGATCCCGGCAGGGCTTGAACCTGCAACCTTATAGTTAACAGCTATACGCTCCACCAATTGAGCTACGGGATTACGCCACCATTTCCTACAACAACCGACCGCCTACGAAGATTTGTAATACCTTGGTTCGTTAGCCACAGAACCCGCGTTATTATAACGGTATAGAGCAGCCCCTAAGGAATCACCCTCATACCAGGCACGGGGTTCATAATCTACGTAAAGTTTATTTAGAAACACACCGCTGTCGATATCCTCGATCATCCTATTGTAATACTTCTCATCGAAGTACATATCTTTAACCAGAACTGGATCGGTAAAATCGGCTGCTCTAAAATCAAGCTCCGTATGGTCCATAAGATAGGCGACCTGACCTTGTCTATACGAGTGATGGGCTTCCATAGACGTCCTATCCAAAGACATCATGTGTAAAAAATCAAGCTTATAAAAAAAGCCTTTACGGTTACGCATATCATAAACCTCTACATTTGTACGCGGCCCTGACGGGAAAATTTCATATCTAGACCCTCGCACTTTATCAATATTCTGATCACGCGACAAAGGTTCGCTAGATAAACCAGTTCTATACAAATCTCCTGAGTGACTTGCGTTAGAATTTTCTCCGTACTGAGAAAACACATAATGGGATAAAATCGAACCGAACGTTAAAAGAAGCTGTAACGAGTAAAAAGAATTAAAATTGTCTAACTCTCTAAAACCCATCCATTTACCAAAGGAAAGACCCCTATTATCGTAAAGATAAAGAAATATAGGAAAGAACACTATAAAATTAGAGTTTTCCTTTATAGGGTCACGCAGCCCAGGGAAAATAAAGTAAAGGATCGCATACAAAATCCAAATACGGAAATACCACCAATTCGACTTATACCAGTGCCCCACAAGGCCATGAGTTATAATATCCAGCTTACCTAAACCAAGATCATAATGACTAAAACCCACAAAAAGGTCGGAACGATAGAAAAACAGAGACAGAATCGCCACAGCAGCTAGTAGGGACATTAACCAAAAAAATATCGAATGTCCGAAATAAAGAATAACAACCAAGTTATTACGCACCATAAAGGAAAGTAATTTGTAATACGCCAACCTCAAAACGGCAGCGATCGGTTCCAAAAACATTCTCATGAACAGTTGAAGAGCATCGAAAAGCAAAAACAGTTGTGATGATATAAAAAAAAACGAGAAAGTACTAGCATTATAAACGTACACGAATACAGAAACAAACGCACGTGGGACCGCAGTAATTAAATAAAGCATAAATTGAAAAAGGATAAAAAAACAGAAAGCTACTTTAGCCGGCAACCGTACAAGTAAACGAACAAACTGAAAAAGGCTTCTCACCAAATAGTACCCCAGACTCTTTCTACCTAAGTACCACAGGGCTAGTCTAGTCTTTAAAGGCCCCTTTTTTGCAATAGAGTGCAACTCTCTAGGGAAGAAAATTCTACGGTACTGCTCGTAAAAAGGGAACGGTATAAACCAACATTTTACAAAATTTAATATAAAGTTAATCAAGCCAACACGCATTTAATTTTTATTTATCTGAATCATTTAGAAGCCACTCGATAAAGTCGTCTACCTCCTTTATTATAAGGTCCAGCTCATTATCAACAAGGGACTCTAAGTTACCTCTTCTTACACAAATAACCAAAAATTTAACAAAATCTAAAGGAAATGTAATAAACCTATAAACACACAGAGTTAAACTGCAGGTTAAGGCATAAAGCCATTTTAAACTCGATACCAGGGCTTTTGATAAACTAATACTAAAGACCATAAGAGACCAAAAAACAGAAAAAGGGGATGCCTTAATTGGGTAGGTAAAAAATTCATATACCGGTGCAAGACCTTGTTTACCGCGGGCGACGGAGGAGGGTAGTTGTAATACAAAAAATAGGAGAGAAAGGTAGACCCTAAATAGAAAATCTCCTATAACCTGTTTCAACTGCAGTAATAGAGAGGTAAGGGATCTATAAAGGACAGACAGTAACCTACTAAAAAGGCCATACAGACCAGCAATACTACCTAAAAGTCCAATGGACAAAACCCTAAAAAATGAACCAGGCTGCTGCCTGTACTTTAGGTCGTTATCATCTGAAATTAGAGCCGGCAGCCCGAACCGTCGGTCTAAAGCTAAACCAGAATCGGGAAGCAAAACCCTTTTAAACCAAAAACGCTCTATTTTAGACTTATAGTTAACTTTAGTCTTTAAATAATGATCGTAGTCATCCACGAACTGGCTAAAGTGGCCACCAACAAACGCTCTACCGCTAATATCTGTTGACGACCGGTAATCATCAAACGAAGAGCGTAAACCCTCAGAAACTGAAATTTCACGAAACCTGCGTCTATCGAACAATTTACCGGCAAGCTTACGCCCAAAGAGAGGACTCGTATAGTCATAATTATTGTATGAAAAAATCGGATCCTTTAATAAGCGATTTTGGGAGTATTCAAACCAAGTTAGTCCCCGATCAGGGCTAGTAACCGCCCTTCTGTAATGGATCCAAAAATCGGGATTTTTACCCCTGTTACGCAAGGTGCTACTAAATATATTATAATAAAAATTAACCGCTGGAACTAAATTAAAGCGCAGTAAGCGGCTAAAGAGTTTAGACCTGTAGTATTCAGGAAAACTGGAGAAATTAAAGTTGTGCACCAACCCCATGCTTATATATCTATGATACTCAAAGATTCTCACTGCATTGTATATCGGCTCCCCAAGGTTAGCTTCCAGTTTTCCGGAAGAGTAGCTGAGGCGCAGCGATCTACGTTTTTTCATAGGTTGGTAGAAAAACCTCGCATTATGGATTAGGTGATGACTAGAACTAAGCTCACCGCCCTCATGCTCATACCGCCCATTAAAATAAACACTAAACGGAACATGGCCTAAAAAATACTTATCTAAATCGAAAGTCCCTGAATTATTATAGTAGTTACCAACCTTAGAGGAGGATATACTACCAAATTGCTCAAAACGGAAACGCTGTCCTAGGGTCGACAAAGTTCTCAGCACATCCCGGGTAGTTAGTTTGCGCCCGCTCCCAGTTGCGTTCTGCCTCAACGACCGTAACTCAAGCAACCCTAAGTAACCACGAACGAAAGCTTTCAGGGCCTTATAAAACCAGCCTAAAACCACGTAGGATAAAGCCTTTACGTAATAGATAATAAAGGAACAGAGGTCATAAGCATATACAAGCGGGGGGATAAAAATAGCAAAAGCGGTCACCTGTAGAAACCAAGGAAAGAAACTTAGCGCTCGAAGTAGAAAAAAGGTTAGGTAAAGTAAAACCTTTAGTACCGACAAAGGAACCGAAAGAATTAGGTATAGTGATATAGTAAAAAATTCCGATCGAGGCGTAATGAATCCTATAAACCTAACCAAGCCATCTGAAAGTTTCATATCTAAGATATAGAGGGTATCTAAAGAAACCTCCAAGAATATGTAAGGAAACTTTATCAACCAATTTAAAAAAAAGAAAAATTTTTGTATAGATCTGTATAAAACTATACACGCAATACAAACAAATACAGAAGCCCCAACGTAAACCTTTGTAGCAAGAGATGCAAACCTTAACCAAATTAAACCCATAGTATTACCACTGCCGCCCATCATTTTTTTTTCTTTATTTTTTAAACGTTAAAAATTCTATAGTTTTCGTCCATACGGGCAACAAGACTTGAACTTGCACCAAGGCAAGCTTGATCAGATTTTGAATCTAACGCGTCTACCAATTCCGCCATGCCTAATGAACTTTTTTTAATATGGCAGAAACACAAAAGTTAGTATGAGAAGGAGGTAAATAACAAAAACCGTCAACGGCGCTCCAAGCTCAGACTGAATAAAAGCTACTACGCGGGTAGCTCCGTAATTAAGAATATTTATGATACCGTAAGGGCCCAAATACTCCAAGTACCCCTTATCCACCTGAGTATAAATTATACGAGAGATCTTAAACACAGATATCGAAACAAACTTATTATAAATAGAATCGAACAACCATTTTTTACCCATAAAGTTGTAAAAAGCTTTTAGAAATTTCGAAGAATCGAAAATTTTATCAAAACTCTTACCAAAACGAGAATAAAAATAATAGGTAACGGTGTAACCGCCAAAACTAAGAAATATAGGCAAAGTCTTTATGTACCCCGGAACAAAAAACTCATAGTATACTGAATTAAAGGACATAGTCGATATAAACACAGAGGGGCCCCAAAAAGTGGTACCCATACCTATAATCAATTGCTGCAAAACATAACCGGCAAAAATACTACCAAAAAATAACGGCAGGAGTATAACTAAGAAATACTTAGATATGTCATTTATAGCCTGGCTTCGTAGGAATAGACCACTTGCCTTATTGTAGACACCTTTATAAACACTTGAAACCCTCAGGTTAGAGAAAAAAGTATAGTATAGTATCCGGATGGAGTAGCACGCAGTAAAGAAAGCCGCTAAAGCACAAGACAGAAAACCGTAATAGGCAAAAGGAGAGGATCCTGAATATGCCAATTCGATAATTGCATCTTTAGAGTAGAAGCCGCTCAAAAAAGGCATGCCTGAAAGAGACAGAAACCCAACTAGCATAAAAATATAAGTTACTGGGAAAAACCTAGACAATCGGCCCATCTTACGTATATCCTGCTCATTGTTTAAATTATGTATAATAACCCCCGCAGTCAAAAACAGGAACGCTTTAAAAAAGGCGTGAGTAATAAGGTGATACATCGCAATATGGTAACCGGAAAGGCCGCATGCAACAAACATATAACCTAATTGGCTTGTAGTTGAGAATGCGATAACCCTTTTTATATCAAACTGAAATAGTGCAACCAGAGACCCGAATAAAGCTGTAAGTGAACCGATAACTACACACATATTCCGAGCAGACGGAACATGTTCAAAAATATAGGAAAATCGGACAATAGTGTAAATACCCGCTGTAACCATCGTCGCCGCGTGCAACAAGGCTGAAACAGGCGTTGGCCCTTCCATAGCATCTGGAAGCCAGGTGTGTAAACCTAATTGAGCAGACTTAGCAAACGCCGCAATTAGAATCAACCAAGCCAAAACAGTTAGTACACTAACGTCATAACCCAAAATAGATATAATCAATAATTCAGGAGAGGTACTCGAAAGGACATCAACCATGGTAAAAGCAACCGAAAAAGAAGCTGTACCGAAAAAGGAAATAAAAGTAAACATAGTCAAGAATAGGGCGGCATCTCCGAACTTATTCATTATAATCGCTTTCAAAGAAGATTTATTAGCCTCCTGTCGAGTAAACCAAAAATTGATAAGCAAGTAGGATGACAAGCCAACCCCCTCCCAACCGATAAACATCTGAACAATATTACCGCTTGTCACAAGCAACATCATAAAAAAGGTAAAAAGGTTTAAAAAAGACATAAACCTCATGTAAAACGGATCGAAGCCTAAGTACTCAAATGAATAAAGATGAACGATTAAAGATACGAATGTTATAACAAAAAGCATAACTGCGCTTAGAGCATCGAACTGAAAGGTGACATCTTGTATAAAAAAATCGCCAGCAATCCAATTATCGAGTCCCGGAGGGCAAAGTCTATAAACATGAAGCGACTCATTACCCAGAGTTACGTACAACAAAAATAGCGAACAAACCCAAGAACTAAAAATAGCAGCAGAGGATAATAAATTTATAAACACCCCCGTAAACTGATAATAGAAGTAAGATGCCGAAGGATCTTTAGCTGAATATCTTTTACCTAGAAGGTAATCAGCTACGTTCGAAATAGTATTCTGCCCAAAAAAAATAAAAATAAAACTTATAAGGGGCATAAAAAGGAAAAAAACAAAATAACCTGAACTAATAAAGTCTAAAACCGGATCAGCTATAGACTGTTGCGACACAACCTCAACATTATAAGGTTTCAAGGTATTCTTTAAAAATACAAAAAATGAATTAAAAAAATTACTTGTAGACTCCATTATTTTTTTCTATAAAGTTCTGCGTATTAGGAGCAAACCTTTTAGCCTTTTAACGATACCAGCGAATCTACCGCAGCTGTATTACGTAATCTGTAATAAACAACCAGAATAGCTAGGGCAATCGCGGCTTCTGAGGCTGCAACGGTTAAAACAAATAGGGAAAATACTTGGCCAAAGATATCGTCTAAATAGGTGGAAAATACAATAAAATTAGCATTTATCGATAGAAACATCAGCTCGATTGAGATCAAAATCAATATTATATTATTACGTCTATTTACGATACCAAATACTCCTATAAAGAACAGCGAAAAAGTTATCGTTATTAAATTTAGCAAGCTCGCATCTAAGTAGTTTACAGTACCCATAGGTTTATTTTTTTATATATGTTGTGCAGTAATAAGGTTTTTATCTAGTATTATCACAAGCGAGCGGTATAATGAAATACTTTACACTCGGCTCGACAGGACTCGAACCTGTACTTTCAACTTAGAAGGTTATTATTCTATCCGGTTAAATTACGAGCAAACCCCATTTGTGCTAAAAAGGGGTTTTTCAGCTACGTCCCTTAAACGTTTGCATCAACCCACTCGGCCCAAGAAGCGAATGGTAAAGCCTTAACCACAATTGGCATAAAACCGTGATTAACACCACACAACTCACTACACTGACCATAGTAAACCCCTTCCCGCTTTATAAACAACGAAAATTGGTTTAGGCGGCCAGGAACCGCATCAACCTTAAAACCTAATGATGGAACCGCCCAACTATGTAAAACATCGCTAGCAGTAACTAAAACATTTATGTGCGTATTTACTGGAAGCATAAATGCTCTGTCAACCTGAAGAAGTCGTAGCTCACCAATATTTAATTCATCCTCAAAAACCATATTACTATCAAACGCAACAGATTTTAGATTAGAATCTACAACGTTTGCGTATTCGTACGACCAATACCATTGGTGCCCAATAACTTTTAGAGTTATCGTAGGCTGAAGGACCTCATCCATAGCGTACAAAAGTACAAAAGATGGAACTGCAATAAAAACTAAAACAACACTTGGTAAAATTGTCCAAACTAATTCAAGAACCGTACCATGAGTAACAGCATTACCATCTAGCAGATCTTTACGGAAATGTAGATCTTCGCTGTTCGAGGGGTACACGTATCTGTAGAAAAAGTCATACGACACATTTAACATCATAGCTAGAACAAGGAAGAATACTAGAAGTAGGTACAAAAAGATATAATTATGTAAATCAATTATACCTTCCATTATAGGACTCGCAGGGTCTTGGAAACCTATGAAATTTGTGCTATTTATAAATTTAAAAAACATTTTTCTATGTTTCGTATATCTAAAAATATGACGGGAAAAAATCGAAACTTATAAGTAAAGCGGACGTAAGTATAACAAATGCAAGCGACCAAGGCAGTATAACCTTCCAACCTAAACGCATAAGTTGATCGTACCGGTACCTGGGGAATGTAGCTCGAACCCAAACGAACATAAACGCCAACATAGAAACTTTAACGGTTAACCAAACAGAATCAGGAATAAAGGAAAATTCAAAAAATGGCAACACAAACCAAGGCACTAAAAAGAAATCTAGAACGGACAGGTAAAAAGGTGAAGGGGCTAACCAACCACCTAAAAAGAAGATGACCGACAGAGTGCTCATTAGAAGTATATTAGCATACTCCGCAATAAAAAATAATGCAAACGATATAGAGGAATATTCCACATTATAACCCGCAACGAGCTCACCCTCCGCTTCCGGAAGATCGAACGGAGCCCTGTTTGTTTCAGCAACCGAAGATAGAAAAAACAGAAAAAACACAGGAAATAATGGAACTATAAACCATACGTTCTCTTGAAACATAACAATAGTATGAAGATTAAGGCTACCGACACAAAGTATAACATTTATAAGAACAAGACCCAAAGAGACCTCGTAAGATATCATTTGAGAGGCGGAACGCAAAGATCCTAAAAAAGCATACCGAGAGTTACTCGACCAACCGGCCATTATAATACCGTACACATTCAAAGAGGATATAGCAAATATAAGTAGTAACGCTAAATTTATATCGGCATAAACCGAATTGTAAGCTAAGGGAACGATCGACCAACTAGAGAGACTCAAAGAAAACGAAGCTAGAGACGAAGCGATAAAAATCAATTTATTCGAAGATGCTGGAATAACAAACTCCTTTAATATCAATTTAGCAGCATCCGCTATAGGCTGAAGCAACCCTATAAAACCAACAAAATTTGGACCAACTCTTTTCTGCATAGCAGCTAGAACTTTACGTTCTACAAGAGTCAAAAAGGCTACGCCTATTAGTACAGGGACTAGTACAATAAGCAATTCTACAATCGTAGTAATAAAGAAAGTTAATACCGGCATGATTCAATATTATATATAAATTTATTAATTATAAAAAGAAGTTGGCTGTTTGAAGCGGCTTTGGGAAAGGGCCATAATGTGTGATGCACGTGTCGATGAGTCAGAAACATAAAAAGAGAAATAACGAGGATTTAAAGGGCTTAGGTCAAAAACAGTGCGACTAAAAACGGTAAAATCCAAACGTTTAGCCCCGTTAACAAGCCGGGTTACACCCAAGCCAAATCGATAAGAATAGCTATCCAAGCTGTTCAATGGGTTATGTAGCAACCACGAACTAGAATCTAAAAACTCGTTACATCCAGACTTTAAATTTATTAAGGTAGCTCTAAAGGAATAGTCATTAATAGTAAAATATCGCAACTTAAACCAAGAAGGATTTAGAACCTTAGTAATATCTAAGCGCTCAGAGATATACCCCAGTATATCAGCATTAGAGAGAACAGACTGACCAAATGTTCTAACTTTACTAACGAACTGAAAATCACCATAAACGTTCAAATAGGATGTAGTGGAAGATTCATAAGGGTGTAATGTAGGAACTATCAAATTAGCGTTTGAAGCCCCAAAATCACCATGATGGCCCTGATAGGTAATAAAATCATACCTACCCGACTCAAAAATCAAGTTATCGTTACCGAAATTGTACAAAGAAGTAAATGAAGACCTTTTGTTCATGTTAGGTACGGAGCTATTCAAAAAACTCAAAGACAGGTCGTGTAACGAATTAGAGGATGCATCTAAGGACAAAAAATTTAAACCGTACCAACCGCCCTTACCCCAAATTTTATTAAAAATAGAGCTCGAGTTAGCTAAAGCGCGAACTGAATTTGACAAATCTGTCAAATGCAGGTTAGCTATAACGCAAGGAGTTTTCGATTTATAGAAAAATTTAGAAAGTTTATGCTTACCTTTGAAAAAGCTGCCCCAAAAAGAAGCGAGGTCGCCCAAGTTTACAACAGGGTAAGTTGTAGATAAAGCAGCGGTAGAGCCGACCGAAAAAACTTTAACGGAGGGATTATTTCGCAGAACCTTCCGAATCTTTATATTTACCGAAGGGGCCTCGAGACGCAGATTAATTCCTAAAATAAGGAACATATCCGATTCCTCGATACGGCTTGCAGGGGTGTTAAAAAGATAATTCTCAGACAAATCACTATAAGATTCGTTGAAGGAAGGATTTTTCGTTAGATTCCCTAAAAAATGTTTAATTCTCGACATAGTCTCGAAAGACGATTGATTACTAAACGAAAAATCCACTGAGCTTTCTGAGTAGGGCAGGTATTTTTTAACAATAGCAAACAACCTCAACCAACTAACTCGACTAAAAGGCTCACTCCTCTGCGCACGATACAAGGGAGTATTTAAGCGCTGAGAAGATAAGCCATCGTATGAGAATCGTACCTTATCCGTAATCCAAACCTCGTTTAGATTATCGTTCGTGCGAGGTAAGATTCTTAAAATGTCAGACCCTCTAGTGTCTATCCTTATATTCGACCCAATAGAATCATTCAAATCTATTGAATCGAAACTTTTTAATTCCCAAGATCGGGCGCTAAACGCATAAGGTTTTGATGTAAGAGCACCCATGAACTTTATCAATCGACAGCGTGCGTCACAATTTCCATACTCAAGAAAACAGTCACCAAATCTTGAGTATGCGGGCTTCATAAAGCCTCCCAAACGACTTAATTAAAGAAGAAAGAGTCGCTAACAGGACTTGAACCTATAACCTTTGTTTACAAAACAAATGTTTTACCATTAAACTATAGCTTTTAAACTCGGTGGTGGGAGCAGGATTCGAACCTACGTAGACTTACGTCAATGGATTTACAATCCACCGCCTTTAACCACTCAGCCACCCCTTTTAAAAAATATAAGCGCAGGCTAAGCGCCAAATATAAAAATTATTATGGTCCAGCCGCAGATTCCTCTACGACTACCTTGTTACGACTTCACCCCAGTCCTTAACCCTACCTTCACATTGAACAGATTTCGGACAACTAAAAAGGATTTACCTATTTTAGCTAGATAAGTTACCCCCTAATCGACCGAACTGTCCAAAATTTCGGATAGAACTAATTTCCATGGCGTGACGGGCGGTGTGTACTAAATTTGGAGATTCATTCACCGTAGCGTACTTATCTACGATTACTAGCGATTCCATCTTCATGAGCT
>Ga0209075_1003604_pt1 | contig 12768 bp, 12 predicted proteins | sample Stecom2011_FD_187523 | JGI IMG/M metagenome (GOLD analysis project Ga0209075, IMG submission 187523) | Agricultural soil microbial communities from Utah to study Nitrogen management - Steer compost 2011 (SPAdes) (version 2) | ecosystem: Environmental > Terrestrial > Soil > Agricultural land...
ATCCTTTTGGCGGTAACCTGCTGACAGAAGCTGGCCTTGAGTTGATCTTCCCGACGCCGTTTGCCGGTGATTCCCGCAGCATGCGTACGTCCTTCTTCCTGGATGCAGGTCAGGTGTTCGATACCGAGCGAGGGTTTGATCCGGAAGCGTCAGAAGTCCGTGCTTCGGCCGGTGTCAGCTTCCAGTGGATAACCGCGGTAGGCCCACTTGCATTCAGTCTGGCCAAACCGCTTAATGACAAGCCAGGTGACGACACTCAGGTATTCCAGTTCTCACTGGGACAAACCTTTTGATGTGTAATACAAAAAAACAAAGGATGAAACAAAGGAGATTTCCGATGACCCGTATACCAGCTGTAATTGGCGCCCTGTTGCTGGCCTTTTCAGTTCAGGCCGTGGCAGAAACCCGAATTGGTGTTGTAGACCTTCGTCAGGCATTGTTTTCCTCGAACGACGCCCAGGCGTTCAGCGATCAGCTGCAGAAAGATTTTGCAGGTGATGAGGTCAAGGTGCGTGAAGCACAGGAGGCTGCCCGTAGCCTAAAAGACCGCCTTGAAAAAGACGGTTCCATGATGAATGAAAACGAGCGCACCAAACTCGCCACCGAATTTCAGGAAAAGGTTCAGGAATTCAATTTTCTCAAGCAGCGTCTTGATGCCACGGTTTCTCAGCGAAAACAGCAGTTTCTTGAGAATGCTCGCCCAGAAGTCGACGTGGCTGTGAAGGAGCTTCTGGATGAGCACGACCTGGATCTGATTCTGCCCAGTGAAGCCGTCGTCTACGTAAAGCCGGAAATGAATCTGACGTCTCAGTTGCTCGATAAGCTGAACAAGTAAAAGACAAGGCCTCCCCGGCCCGAGTGTTTGGAGAAGAAAATGGCACAGAAGTCCTACCGTCTGCAGGAAATTGCTGATGCGTTGGGGGCCAGCCTCCGGGGAGATCCGGAAGTCCGGGTGTCCGGCCTGGCCACATTACAGGCTGCCGGCCCCGGTGAAATCAGCTTTCTGGCAAATCCGTCTTACGGCAAGTATCTCAAGGAAACGAAAGCAGCGGCGGTGATCGTATCGCCGGCCGTTGCTGATCAGGCTCAGACCAACGTCCTGTTACTGGATAATCCCTACCTGGGGTATGCTCGCCTCAGCCATTGGTTTGACCCGGCACCCGTTGCACCCGCCGGCATTCACCCTACCGCTGTAGTCGACTCCAGTGCCACTGTTTCGCCCTCCGCCAGTATTGGCCCTCACGTGGTGATTGAGGCTGATGTGTGCATCGGTGAGCAGGTCGTTATTGGTGCCGGCTCCTACATCGGTGCCCGTTCACGAATTGGTGATCAGTCCATACTTCGGCCCCGGGTTACGCTGGCCCACGACGTTGTTGTTGGCCAACGCTGCAATATTCTGAGTGGTGCGGTGATCGGTTCTGAAGGCTTTGGCTTCGCCAATGAAAAGGGCGTCTGGAATCGCATCGCGCAACTGGGTGGAGTAACACTGGGTGATGATGTGGAAGTGGGCGCTAACACCACCATCGATCGCGGTGCTCTGGACAGTACGGTGATCGGTAATGGCGTGAAACTGGATAACCTGATCCAGGTTGGCCACAACGTCCAGATTGGCGATCACAGTGCCATGGCAGCAATGGTGGGCATTGCCGGCAGCACGCGGATCGGCAAGCATTGTGTGTTTGGTGGCGCCAGTGGGGTAGCCGGCCACCTGGAAATTGCGGACCAGGTGCACCTGACCGGTATGACCATGGTCACCAACGATATTCGGGAGCCCGGTGTTTACTCCTCCGGTGTCATCGCGGACAAAAACCTGCAATGGCGAAAAAATGCCGTCCGCTTCCGCCAACTGGATGCCTTGGCGCGGCGGATCAAAGAACTGGAAAAGAGATCAGAGGGCTGAGGCCGATTAGCATGATGAAAATCGATGAAATTCTTGAGTACTTGCCACACCGCTACCCGTTTCTTCTGGTTGATCGGGTAACCGAGATCGAAAAGGGAGTATCGATCAAAGGCTATAAGAACGTGTCGTTCAATGAGCCGTTCTTTACCGGACATTTTCCTGACAATCCGATTATGCCCGGTGTACTGATCATCGAAGCCATGGCTCAATTATCCGGAATTCTTGGATTTGTGACGGTTGGACGGAAACCGTCAGATGGCGTGGTACAATATTTGGCTGGTTCCAGCAAAGCGCGCTTCAAGCGCCCCGTGCTGCCCGGAGACCGCCTGGAAATGGAATCCGAGTTTGTGTCGGGTAAGCGCGGAATCTGGAAATTCAATTGCCGCGCATTGGTTGATGGCGAGGTCGTGTGCGTGGCGGAAATACTTACCGCTGAGAGAGAAGTTTGATGGCGACAAATGACTGGTCGGGTGTCCATCCTCAAGCGATTGTGGACCCGTCAGCCAAACTGGCGGACGGTGTGACCGTTGGCCCCTGGAGCTATATCGGCCCGGGTGTGGAAATCGGTGAAGGTACCGAAATTCTATCCCACGTGGTCGTCAAAGGCCCTACGGTTATTGGCAAGAATAACCGCATTTTCCAGTTCTCCAGTATCGGTGAGGAGTGCCAGGACAAAAAGTACGCCGGAGAGCCAACCACACTGGTCATTGGTGACAACAACGTCATCCGCGAGAACTGCACCATTCACCGGGGAACCACCCAGGACAGGGGGGAGACTCGCATCGGCAGTCACAATCTTCTGATGGCTTATGTGCACGTGGCCCATGACTGTGTGGTGGGTGATCATGCCATTCTTGCTAACTGCGCGACTCTGGCCGGCCATGTCACGGTAGGGGATTTCGCCATTCTGGGGGGCGGCACCATGGTGCACCAATTCTGTCATATTGGTCCTCACAGTATGGCGGCCGGTGGCAGTATTGTGCTTAAGGACATTCCTGCCTATGTTATGGCCAGTGGCCAGTCTGCTCAGCCCCATGGCATGAATGTCGAAGGTTTGAAGCGCCGTGGGTTCAGTAAAGATGAACTCCTGGCTCTGCGCCGTGCCTACAAGATTATCTATCGACAGGGCCTGACGACCGAGCAAGCCCTCGAAGAGCTCGAGAAGGGCTTTGCCGGCGTTTCTGTGGTGAACCCGTTGATTGCCTCGCTCCGGGGATCGGATCGCGGCATCATCCGTTGAGTCGGCAGGAGACTGCCGGTGGCGCACATTCAGACTGACCCAGTCAGCTCCCGCAAGATTACCATCGCGATCATAGCCGGAGAGGCATCGGGGGATATCCTTGGTGCCGGACTGATCCGATCGCTGCGCAGTCGCTACCCCAAGGCGCGCTTCGTTGGTATCGGTGGTGATGAGATGATCTCCGAGGGTTTTCATTCCCTGGTCCCTATGGAGCGCTTGTCCGTGATGGGCCTGGTCGAGGTGCTGGGCCGCATCCGTGAACTGTTCAGCATTCGTGCCCGTTTACTGGATTACTTCTTCACAACGCCACCGGATGTTGTGATCGGTATCGACTCCCCGGATTTCACGCTTGCGATCGAGCGCCGTTGTCGGGAAGCTGGTATTCCTTCGGTACACTATGTCAGTCCCTCTGTCTGGGCCTGGCGTCAGAAGCGCATCTTCAAGATTGCCAGGTCGGTTGATCTGATGCTTACGCTGTTTCCCTTTGAAGCCCGGTTTTATGAAGAGCACGACGTGCCAGTGGCCTTTGTGGGGCATCCCCTGGCGGACCGGATACCTATGGAGCCAGACACTCGTGCCGCCCGTGTGAATCTGGGGCTGGACCTGAACAGGCCAGTTCTGGCTGTGTTGCCGGGTAGTCGGGGCGGGGAGGTGGAGCGCCTGGGTACGCTGTTTCTTGAGGCGTCTCGCTGGTTACAGGAGCGCAGGCCGGATATTCAGCTGGTGATCCCGTGCGTAAACCGCGATCGGGAAAAACAGGTGCAGGGTCTGGTGGAGTCCCTCGAGGTCAAGCTGCCGGTCACGCTGGTCCGGGGGCGTTCCCGGGAAGTAATGGCCGCCAGCGATCTGGTGCTGCTGGCGTCCGGCACCGCGACACTGGAAGCCATGCTGCTGAAAAAGCCCATGGTGGTGGGGTACCGGTTGAGCAACTTCAGTTACAAACTGCTCTCGCACCTGATCAAGGTACCCTGGGTGGCGCTGCCGAACCTGTTGGCGCAGCAAGAGCTGGTGCCCGAGCTGCTACAGGATGACGCCACGCCGGAAGCGCTTGGTGCTGCGGTGCTGGAGAGGCTGGATGATGGGCCGGCCAGGGCCAGTCTGAAACATGCATTTTCGCAACTTCATGAAAGTCTCAGACAGAATGCCGATGAGCGTGCAGCGACCGCTGTGTCGGAGTTGCTGGAGCGGAAGCGCTGATGGCCGCGAAAGATCTGCCGCCGTTCGAGTGTTCTTATCGGGGGGCGCTGTTGGCGGGCGTGGATGAGGTGGGCCGAGGCCCGCTGGTGGGTGCCGTGGTCACTGCGGCCGTCATTCTGCACCCGGATAGACCGATTGACGGCCTGGCAGATTCCAAGAAGCTGACCGAGAAGAAGCGCCTGAAACTGTACGACGAAATCGTCGAGAAGGCGGCCGCCTGGAGTCTGGGCCGCTGCGAGGCCGAGGAAATTGACCGTTTGAACATCTATCAGGCCACCCTGCTTGCCATGGCGCGTGCCGTGGATGGTCTGGCGATAGTCCCGGAATATGTGCTGGTGGATGGCAACCGTTGTCCGTCGTGGGCCTGGCCTTCGGAGCCGGTGGTCAAGGGGGATAGTCGGGTTGAAGCCATCAGTGCTGCCTCCATCATCGCCAAGGTAACCCGCGATCGGGAAATGGACGTGCTGGATCAGAAATACCCTGGCTTCGGTTTTGCGCAACACAAGGGCTATCCCACGCCGGTCCATCAGGAAGCCTTGATGCGCCTGGGGGCAACCCCGGAACATCGTCGCTCTTTCCGGCCTGTGAAGGAGGCCATCGACAGCGTTGGAATGTATCGTGCTGGCCATGAATCAGGCGAACGAATGGCTTATCCATCCGATTTGTTCGAAAACATGGGTTGACGGGTGTGGCGTCGATCTGTAATATTCGCGCCACGTTGATCGGGGTTGACCCCCGAAGCCAACAACCAGTTTGATGCGGGGTGGAGCAGTCTGGTAGCTCGTCGGGCTCATAACCCGAAGGTCGTAGGTTCGAATCCTGCCCCCGCTACCATATAAAAGAAAGGCAGATCAGTAGGTTACTGGTCTGCCTTTTTTGCTTTCCGGGTGGCAGATATTCTTGTGTCACACCTGTGCCCAGATTGTGCCCGTTCTTGCCTATCAAACAGGAGCCTTCTCATGTCCGCTCGCCTACAAAGTATCTTTCGCCCGCTATTCCAGCTGGGCCTGATAGCCCAGATCGCTATTGGCATTGTCGCCGGGGTTTTGCTGGCCGTTTTTCTCCCGGAATACGCTCGGTCCGCCGCACTCCTTGGTCAGTTGTTCATTTCTGCGTTGACTGCAGTGGCGCCCATTCTGGTGTTTGTCCTGGTCGCTGCGGCTATTTCCGGTCATCAGAAGGGACAGCCCACCCACATTCGAGGAGTCATCGTACTCTACGTCATCGGTACGTTGGTGGCGGCGTTCGTGGCGGTGGGGGCAAGTTTTGTGTTTCCTACCGAGTTGATACTGGACAGGCCAGAGGTCAGCGGCAATCCCCCCGGCGGTATTGGCGAGATCCTTCAGAACCTGGCTTTGAGTGTTGTTACCAATCCGGTCACGGCACTGATGGAAGCCAACTTCATTGCCATTCTTGCCTGGGCGATCGGCCTGGGGCTGATGCTGCGCCAATCCAGTGATGCCACTCGCACTATGCTCAACGATGTGTCGGATGCCGTCTCCGGGATCGTGCACCTGGTGATTCGCTTTGCGCCCTTGGGTATATTTGGCCTGGTGGCCAATACATTGGCTGATACCGGGCTCAGTGCGCTGCTGGATTATGGTCGCCTGTTGGGTGTTATCGTTGGTTGCATGCTTTTTGTGGCCCTGGTGACCAACCCCCTGATCGTTTACCTGACCACCCGTCAGAACCCTTATCCGCTGGTTTTCGCCTGTCTGCGGGGAAGTGCCATCACCGCCTTTTTTACCCGCAGTTCGGCAGCCAATATTCCGGTCAACCTGGAGCTGTGTGATCGCCTGAAACTCGATCCGGATACCTACGCGATTTCGATTCCGTTGGGTGCCACCATCAACATGGCCGGCGCGGCGATTACCATTTCCGTAATCACTCTGGCGGCGGCCCATACCCTGAGCATTCCTGTAGACTTTCCGACGGCGTTGTTGCTCTGTGTGGTATCGGCGCTCGCGGCCTGCGGCGTGTCCGGCGTGGCTGGTGGCTCACTGCTGTTGATTCCGCTGGCCACCAGTTTATTCGGTATCTCCACGGAGGTGGCCATGCAGGTGGTGGCGATTGGTTTTGTGATCAGTGTGGTGCAGGACTCCACGGAAACCGCGCTTAACTCATCCACCGATGTGCTGTTTACGGCTGCGGCCTGTCGTGCTGCGGAGGCACGGGAGGATTCATGAACGGGCATCGCCAGAACCTTGTCTTTATCGGTATGCCCGGCAGTGGTAAAAGCACCGTGGGAGTGCTCGTAGCCAAGCGGCTCGGGTTGGGTTTTGTTGATACCGATTTACTGATCCAGCAGGAAGCCGGCCGTACCCTCCAGGAAATCGTGGATGAGGATGGCTATCAGGCCCTGCGCCATATCGAGGAGCAGGTGTTGCTGGCCCTCGATGTTCAGGGGCAGGTCATTAGCACCGGCGGCAGTGCTGTATACAGCGAAGCGGCCATGAGGCACCTCAAGGCAAGCGGAACGGTGGTGTTTCTTGATATTTCCCTGAAGCGTGTCATCGAACGGATTGGCGATCACAGCTCGCGAGGGATATCCCGCAGGCCTGAGCAGTCTCTGGCGGAGCTTTTTGATGAGCGTTTTGCTCTGTACACTCGTTACGCAGATGTGACCGTTAATGGTGAAGAACTGAATCAGGATCAGGTTTGCGAGGCGGTGATCAAAGGGCTTGCCTGGGGAGAGTGAGATGCCAACGTTTTTACACACCGCCGATTGGCAAATGGGGCGTTCATACAGCCGCTTTGATACTGAAGATGGCGCTGCCTTGGTCGAGGCTCGGTTTGAGGCTATTGAGAAGCTGGCGCAGCTGGCCAACGAACAGCAATGCGATGCCGTGCTGGTGGCGGGTGATGTGTTCGATGCGCAGACGGTTTCTGACCGCACGATTCGCCGGGTGTTTAATGCCACTAAAGGCTTCACTGGCCCCTGGGTAATGCTTCCCGGTAACCACGATGCGGCCCTGGCTGAAAGTGTGTGGACACGAGCACGTCGGTTGGGGGCGGTGCCAGACAATGTTCACCTTGCGCTCGAGACCGATGTCATCACTTTGCAGCCTGAAGGCCTCGCCATACTCTGTGCCCCGCTAACCCAGCGCCATACCTACGGCGATCTGACCGAAGCCTTTTCCCACTATGTCACCCCGGACGGACTGGTCAGGGTCGGGCTTGCTCATGGCAGCGTTCAGGGTCTGTTATCTGAAGACATTGATGCCACGAACCCCATAGCCCCAGACCGCGCGGATGCGAGTCGGCTGGACTATCTCGCTTTGGGAGACTGGCATGGCACCCGACAGATTAACGAACGCACCTGGTACAGCGGAACACCGGAGCCGGAACGGTTCCGGAACAACGAGGCAGGCTACGCATTGCTGGTGAAGATTTCCGCTCCGGGAGAGAGGCCGGAAGTTACCCCAATATCAACAGGTCGCTACCAGTGGCATCAGTGGCGGGAAACGTTGTCCGTAGAGTCCGATCTTGATCAAATTTTGCAGCGGCTGGAAACATTGCCGGACCCCTCCGTGGTGGACCTTCGCCTTGAGGGCTCCATTACGCTGGCCGGTGAAGACCGGCTGCTGAAAGCCCTTTCCATAGCAGAAGCCAGATTCCGCAGCATCCAGTGCGATCGAAGTGGGCTTCAACTTGAACCCACGGATGATGATATTGCGGGTCTTAGAGCCGATGGCTACGTCGGTGAGGTCATCGAGAATCTGCGCGGTCAGCAACAGGGAGACCACGGAGAGGCGGCCCGGGATGCTTTGGCTATCCTGGCCGGGCTGTTGAAAGATCGCGACCCGGAGGCTCTGCAATGAAGCTGCAACGCATACGCATCGAGCAGCTGCGCCAGTTCCGGAAGCCTTTCGTGCTGGATCACCTTCAGCCCGGCCTGAATTTGATTCACGGCCCCAACGAGTCTGGCAAAAGTACGCTTGTGCGGGCCATTCGTGCGGCGTTCTTCGAGCGTTATCGATCAACTGCGGTGGATGACTTGCGGCCTTGGGGAGATTCGGCCGCAGCGCCCACCGTCGAGCTGGATTTTGAGCATCAGGGTCGTCTCTGGCGTCTGACCAAGAGTTTTCTGCAGCGAAAGCGATGTGATCTGATCGTGGGATCCGATAGCTATAGCGAGGATGATGCTGAAGAGAAATTGGCGGAGCTGCTCGGCTACCAATACCCGAAACGCGGTGTCAGCAAAGCGGAACATTGGGGTATCCCCGGGCTGCTGTGGGTTGAGCAGGGTACCGGTCAGGATCTGGAGCTATCCGTCGAGCATGCGGGAGATCATCTCAAGTCTGCCCTGAACTCGCTGGTTGGTGAAGTGGCCAGTTCCGGAGGTGATGAGGTCATCGATGCGGTTCGCACTCAGCGTGATGTCCTGTTAACCGGAACCGGAAAGCCCCGGGGTGATTACCTGCAGCTTGAGAAAGATCGTGCCCAGTATCAGCAGGACATCGAGCTGCTGGGCGAGCGTATTCTGAAGTATCAGGAGCAGGTCGATCGGTTGGGGAAGTTGGCTCAGGAATATGAGCGTGTGGAAGCTGAGCGCCCTTGGGAGGATGCGCAGCGCCAGCTGGAACAGGCCAGCGAGCGTTATCGGCAGGTGGAGCGCCTGGAGCAGGCGCAGGCTCAGGAGAAGGCCACGCTCACTCAGCTTGAGCACAATCACAGGTTGGTGCAGCAGAACAAGGAGCACCAGGAAAATTTGAGCCGCCAACTGGTGGTTCGAAAGACTGAGCTGGACAAGGCCGAGCGTGCCTTCGGTCTGGCCGAGCAGCAAACACCGGTTGTTGCCAGTCGCCTGAATGAGGCAAAAACGGCGTATGAGACTGCCGAAAGGCAGGTAAAACTTGCCCGCTTGCTGGAGGTTCGGGGCCGGCTTGAACAGGATGTCCGTCGTCTTGAACAGCAAAAACAGGTGCTGAACCAAAGCGTGGCGAAAGCTCGCGAGTATCAGCAGCAGGTCGATCAGGCCCGGCAACAGGCAGCGGACAATCGAATTGATGTTAACGAAGTTCAGCGGTTGAAAGCGACAGAACATCAGCTGAAGGAAGAGCGCATCCGGTCACGCACGATTGCCACGCGATTACACTGGCAACTGGACCCCGGCGCTTCGCTGATGCTCAATGATGAGCCACTTGCAGCCCAAGGGGAGCGGCAGTTGCTGGAGGAGTCCAGCCTGGTGATACCGGGTGTCGGCACCCTGGCGATTACCCCCGGTGGTGAGGAGTTGGCCAGCACCCGACGCAAACTCAGTACACTGGAACAGAGGTTTGAGGCGCAACGACGAGCGCTTGGCGTGGAATCGGTTGAGCAGGCAGAAGCCCGCGTACTGACTTTTGATGGGGCGGTGAGGACGTTGAAGCATGCCGAAGAGCTGCTCAGGTCGGTAGCACCGGCCGGGATTGATCAGCTGGAGGCGGCACAGCGTGACGCAGAGCGTGAACTTCGGGCCAGCATCGATCAATTGCAGGCCGAAGCCCTGCCGGATCAGAGCGAGGCGGTGCCGACGATGGCTGAGGCTGAAGCCGCATTTGCAAGGGCTGGCCAATCGCTGGACGCGGCAGAGTCGGATGAGCGTCAGCATCAGGGTGAGCTGCTGACCCGAAAGCAGGCCATGGAAAATGCCAAAGCGGAGTGGCAGCGTCTGGCCGATGAAGAGCAAAACCCGGAGCGCCAGCGCCAACTCAGACAGTTAGACGATGACCTGGCCGACATTGAACGGCAGACAAAACAGCTTCAAGCCAGACTGGAAAGCCGTGAGCGCGAAATCCTTGAGGCTCGTCCGGAGCTTCTCCGGCAGGATATCGAGCGCTATCAGAATACCATCAACAACCTTCGCCAAACCCAGGAGGCCCGAGGTCGGGAACTCAGGGATATCAGGATACGGCTGGAAGCCTGGGGTGCCGAAGGCCTGGAAGAGCAGCTGAACGAAAAAGAGGCGGAACTCGAGCATTGCAATCGTCGCTATCAGGAGTTGCATCGTCGTGCCCGGGCCCTGGAACTTCTGCTGGCGCTGCTGATGGAGAAAAGGCAGGCATTGACTCGGCGCCTGCAGGCCCCTCTGCAGAAGCATCTTGACCACTATCTGTCGGTGGTGTTCCCGCAGACCACGCTGGAAGTCGATGAACAGCTTCGGCCCGGAACCTTCAGCCGGGGAACCGAGCTGGGGCAAATGGCCGAATTGAGTTTTGGTGCAAGGGAACAGATGGGCCTGATCAGCCGCCTGGCCTACGCCGATCTGTTGCGTGAGGCAGGAAAGCCCACGCTGGTCATTCTGGATGACACTCTGGTTCACAGTGACCAGGAGCGCCTTGAAAATATGAAGCGCATTCTGTTTGATGCCGCCAGCCGGCATCAGATCCTGCTGTTCACCTGTCATCCGGAAAAGTGGCAGGACCTTGGTGTGCCGCCAGTGGATATTCAAGCGTTAAAGGAATAGCCGCTCTGCTACGCTTATCGTTCAGGCGGAAGTTCTTCGGCCATCGTTAAGCTTCGTTATCGAGCAAGGAGTTCCAGATGACTCTCCCGGTTTTAATCAATGGTGAATGGCTGCAAGGTAAGGGTAAGGCGTTTCAGTCGCTGAACCCGGCCACTGGCGACGTGTTCTGGCAGGGTTGTGCAGCCGACGAGCAGCAGATTGCCAAGGCTGTGGCAGCGGCAAGGGCGGCGACAACGAGCTGGGTCTTTGCGGGGCTGGAGCAGCGGGTGTACGTTGCTCGCCGGTTTGCGGAGATATTGGGAGAGCAGAAAGAGGCGTTTGCGGTCTGTGTTGCTACCGAAACCGGCAAGCCGCTGTGGGAGGCCCGCACCGAAGTGGCGGCCATGATCGGTAAAGTCGAGATCTCGGTGCAGGCTTATACCGAACGCACTGGCCAACGCAGCAGTGAGGTGGCCGGAGCTCAAGCTGTGCTTCGCCACAAGCCCACGGTGTGGTGGCGGTGTTCGGGCCCTATAACTTCCCCGGCCACCTGCCAAATGGCCATATTGTTCCCGCGCTGATTGCGGGCAATACCGTGGTGTTCAAGCCGAGCGAGCTGACCCCTGCTGTGGCGGGCATGATGGTAGAGTTGTGGCTGGCTGCGGGCTTGCCGGCGGGTGTGTTGAATCTGGTACAGGGCGAAAAGGACACCGGTATCGCATTGGCCAGCCACCCGGGCATTGATGGCCTGTTTTTCACGGGCAGCTCTGGCACGGGGCATCTCCTGCACGCGCAGTTTGCCGGCAATCCGGGCAAGATTCTCGCGCTGGAAATGGGTGGCAATAACCCTCTGATCATTGATGAACCGGCGGATGTCCGGGCTGCTGTCCATGAAACTATCCAATCTGCCTACGTTACCTCTGGCCAGCGTTGCACCTGCGCCCGGCGCTTGCTCGTGCCGGAAGGCGAATGGGGGGATGGGTTCCTGGTGGCGCTTGCCGATGCGGTGAGATCCATTCAGGTCGGTGGTGCTTTTGATGATCCCCCTCCGTTCATGGGCAGCGTGATTTCCGAGGCCGCCGCCGATGGCATTCTGGCAGCTCAGGATGCGCTGCTGGAGCAGGGGGCCACGGCACTGTTGCGCAGCCAGAAACTCAAGGTTGGAACCGGGCTGCTGTCACCGGGTCTGCTGGATGTGACGCCGCTGGATACGTTGAAGGATGAAGAGATATTTGGCCCGTTGTTGCAAGTTATCCGTTATCAGGATTTTGATGAGGCCATTGAGCGCGCGAACGACACTCGCTTCGGGCTATCGGCGGGGCTGTTCAGCGACAGCGAGGAGCGATTCGACTATTTCTACAAAAGGATTCGCGCCGGAATCGTTAACTGGAACAAGCAGTTGACTGGCGCCTCCAGCGCGGCGCCGTTTGGCGGAATTGGCGCGAGTGGCAATCATCGGGCCAGTGCTTATTACGCCGCCGATTATTGTGCCTATCCGGTTGCCGGGATGGAGAGCGCTCGCCTCTCTATGCCGGAAACACTGGCCCCTGGCCTCAAAATAGGTTGATCTTCGGGTTTGCTTGCTTCCCGAAGAGTCAAAAAAGTGACGTATTTTCGCGTCAAAAAATGATGCCATTCGCATCGGTTTGCCTCTCGATTTTATAGAATTTCACAAAATCGACGGAAAACCGGTGCGGATTGCATATGAAACGCGTCATCAAAGTGTCAAAGGCATGGACTGCCGCGTTAATTGTAGGGATGTTGCTTTCAGGCTGTGGCGGAGGGGGTTCCGGAGAGACGGGTACCTCTTCATCCAGCACCTCCTCCAGCAATGGCTCCGTGGCCGCGTCAGATGTTGCGAAGGCTACGCAGAGTGCCGCAGTGTTGAGCTGGTCCGCCCCGTCTACCCGGGTCAATGGTGATGGCATCGCCATGGGGGAGCTGGACAAGTACGTTATTCGGTATGGCCAGAGTGCTGACGACCTCAACCTTGAGGTGGTGTTA
>Ga0209075_1003605_pt1 | contig 12762 bp, 10 predicted proteins | sample Stecom2011_FD_187523 | JGI IMG/M metagenome (GOLD analysis project Ga0209075, IMG submission 187523) | Agricultural soil microbial communities from Utah to study Nitrogen management - Steer compost 2011 (SPAdes) (version 2) | ecosystem: Environmental > Terrestrial > Soil > Agricultural land...
CAACACGCATCTGGCCCCGCCCACTGAATTCACCCGCGATCCCGAGGCTCGCCACGATGCCGCATCCATACGTCATCACCTCGAGCGCGCGGTGGGCGCGCACCGGCTGCACAGCATCGACGCGCATGCGCTGGCGCGCCAACATTACGGCGACACGATTCTGGCCAACATGATCATGCTGGGCCACGCCTGGCAGCGCGGTGCCGTTCCTGTCAGCTGCGCAGCGATCGAACAGGCCATTGCGCTGAATGGCGTCGCCGTACAGGCGAACCTTGCGGCATTTCACCTGGGGCGCCTTTCGGCCTGGCGGCCCGATGCACTGCAGGATGCCGGCATGCCGGAACCCGAGTACGACCCCGGGCACGACACCATCGATGCCGTGCTCGAACGCAATGCTGCGGCGCTTGCCGCGTATCAGAATGCCGCCTATGCACGCCGCTACGAAGAACTGATCGTGCGCGTGCGCGATGCGGAACAGCGCGTGCGCCCCGCAGCGGCACCCCGGCTTGCACTGGCCGCGGCGCGCTCGCTATACCAATTCATGGCGATCAAGGACGAATACGAGGTGGCGCGCCTGTACACCGACGGAACGTTCCGGCGCCGGCTGGCCGAACAGTTTGAAGGTGACTACACGCTGCGCTTTCACATGGCACCGCCGCTGTTTGCCCCCAAAGATGCCCGTACCGGTCGCCCCCGCAAGGTCGCGCTGGGGCCCTGGGCCGAAACAGTGATGAAAGCCCTGGCGCACGGGCGGCACGTGCGGGGCACCTGGCTCGACATTTTCGGCATGCAGGCCGAGCGACGCATGGAGCGCCGGCTGCTACGCGAATTCGAAACGGTGCTGGAAAGCATCGTGACACATCTTGACACGAAAAACTATGAGACCGCCGTGGCCCTGGCTGCACTGCCGCAAACAGTGCGCGGATTCGGTCACGTGAAGGCGGCTGCTGCGCAACGCTACACCGCGGAACTGGCACGCTTGCGGCCCCTTTTCATGCACCACGACACCCCTCATACCGCGCTGCAACACGCGCTGCCCTGAGCCCGTTTCCAACCTCCAATTCTGTACCGCCCGGCGCCCACAAGGGCGTTCCGGGCCGTTGCCTTTCGCCAAGCCCGCCCCTACAATTAGTTCCGCTTATGATCCAGACCACTAGATATAGTATTCAAGGGGCCGATATGCTGAACACCACCCTCTCCGACTCTCTCGAGGCCGGCCTGCCGCCCGCCGCCCCGGAGACGCATGCGGAAAGCGAAAATCCCTGGTCGCAGTACCATGTGATCCGCCGCAACGGTACAGTCGTACCATTTGAACCTTCAAAGATTGCGGTCGCCATGACGAAAGCCTTTCTGGCAGTGCACGGTGGCCAGGGTGCAGCATCTGCCCGCAATCGTGAAATAGTAGATACATTGACTAAACAGGTGATCGCGAGCCTGCAGCGCAACCGCGCCGGCGGCGGCACCTTTCACATCGAAGACATTCAAGACCAGGTCGAACTGGCGCTGATGCGTTCGGGTGAACACGATGTCGCACGCGCCTATGTGCTGTACCGCGAAAAGCGTGCGCAGGAACGCGCCGCCACGCGTCAGGCCCGGGCACCGGAACATGCTCCGGCGCTGAACGTATCGGACAACGGCGTACTGCGCCCCCTCGACCGTGAAAAGCTGCGCGCCACCATCGCGGAGGCCGCCGCCGGCCATGATGCCGTGGACGTCGACGCCATTCTGGAAGAAACCATCAAGAACCTGTACGACGGCGTGCCAGTCGATGAAGTGTTCAAATCGGCGATTCTGGCCGCCCGCGCGCGCGTCGAGATCGACCCCTCGTACAGCCGCGTCACGGCGGGCCTGTTGCTGCACACCATACGCAAGGAAGTGCTGGGCGAGGAAGTGGCGCAATCCGCCATGGGCCAGCGCTACGCCGAATATTTTCCGCAGTACATCCGCCTGGGCGTGGAAGGCGACCTGCTTGACAAGAATCTGGCACTGTTCGACCTCGAGACCCTGGCCGGGGCCCTGAAGGCCGAGCGTGACACGCAATTCAACTACCTCGGTCTGCAAACCCTTTACGACCGCTACTTTCTGCACCTGAAGGGCCGCCGCATCGAGCTGCCGCAGATCTTTTTCATGCGCGTGGCCATGGGCCTCGCGCTCAATGAAATCGACCGCGAGGCGCGCGCCATCGAGTTCTATGAAGTACTGTCGTCGTTCGACTTCATGAGCTCCACACCCACGCTGTTCAACTCCGGCACCCTGCACTCACAGCTGTCGTCGTGCTACCTCACGACAGTGGCCGACGACCTCGCCAGCATCTACGACGCAATCAAGGAAAACGCGCTGCTGGCCAAATATGCGGGCGGGCTGGGCAACGACTGGACACCGGTACGCGCGCTGCGCAGCCATATCCGCGGCACGAATGGTGAAAGTCAGGGCGTGGTGCCCTTCCTGAAAGTCGTGAACGACACGGCCGTGGCGGTGAACCAGGGCGGCAAGCGCAAGGGTGCCGTCTGCGCCTACCTCGAAACGTGGCACCTGGATATCGAAGAATTCCTGGAACTGCGCAAGAACACCGGCGACGAGCGCCGCCGCACGCACGACATGAACACGGCCAACTGGGTGCCTGACCTGTTCATGAAGCGGGTCATGGAAGAAGGCGAATGGACGCTCTTTTCACCCTCTGACGTTCCCGACCTGCATGATCTGTACGGTCGCGAATTCGAAGCCGCATACCTGCGCTACGAAGAAAAGACCCGCACGGGCGAAATCACGCTGTTCAAGCGCATTCCAGCCGTCTCGCTGTGGCGCAAGATGCTGTCGATGCTGTTCGAGACCGGCCACCCCTGGATCACGTTCAAGGATCCGTGCAACATCCGCTCGCCGCAGCAGCACGTGGGCGTGGTGCACAGCTCCAACCTGTGCACCGAGATCACGCTCAACACCAGCGACACCGAAATCGCCGTATGCAACCTGGGATCGGTGAACCTGGCCGCACACATGAAGCCCGGCCCCGACGGCACCTACGTACTCGACCACGACAAACTCGAGCGCACCATCACCACCGCGATGCGCATGCTCGACAACGTCATCGACATCAACTATTACGCCGTACCCAAGGCGCGCAATGCCAACCTGCGGCACCGCCCGGTTGGCCTGGGGGTCATGGGCTTTCAAGACTGCCTGCATCTGATGCGCGTTCCCTTCGCCTCGGATGCCGCCGTGGAGTTCGCCGACCGTTCGATGGAAGCCGTGTGCTATTACGCATACTGGGCCTCCAGCCGGCTCGCCGTAGAACGGGGCCACTACTCCAGCTTCAAGGGTTCATTGTGGGACCGCGGCATTCTTCCACAAGACACGCTGGCGCTACTTGCCGAGGAACGCGGCGGACACGTCGAAGTCGACACCAGCGCCACCCTCGACTGGGACAGCCTGCGCGCGCACATCCGTCAGCATGGCATGCGCAACTCGAATTGTGTGGCCATTGCCCCCACGGCCACGATCTCGAACATCATCGGCGTGTCGCCGTGCATCGAGCCGCACTACCGCAACCTGTACGTGAAGTCGAACCTGTCGGGCGAATTCACCGTGGTCAACGAATACCTGGTGCGCGACCTCAAGGCCCTGAATCTGTGGGACGCCGTGATGGTGTCGGACATCAAGTACTTCGACGGCAGCCTCGCCCGCATCGACCGCATTCCCGCACACCTGCGCGAGCTGTACGCCACGGCCTTCGAGATCGATCCGAAATGGGTGATCGAATGCGCTGCACGCCGCTCGAAGTGGATCGACCAGTCGCAGTCGCTGAACATTTTCATGACGGGGGTGTCGGGCCGCAAGCTCGACGAAACCTACAAGCTTGCGTGGCTGCGCGGGCTCAAGACCACCTATTACCTGCGCGCCATGGGTGCGACCAACGCCGAAAAATCAACGGGGCGCGGTGGCGAACTGAATGCCGTATCGGCCGACGCCGTTTCAGGCATGGCCGCAGCCCATGCACCGATCGCGCTGCCGGCGGCCGAAACGGTGGGCGACGTCTGCACCTTGCGGCCGGGCGACGACGGCTTCGAATCGTGCGAGGCCTGCCAGTAAGCGAACTGCCGCCGCAACACGACCGACCACACTACACAGCAAAGGATTCGACAATGCTTGACTGGAACGACACGCCTGCGCCCCGCCCGCAAACGGCCACGCCAAAGCCGCGGCCTGCGATGACGCACCCCCACCCCACCACACTGAACCCGGGCATGGGCCACCCCGGCGCGGCGGCGGGCTCCGCAGCCCACGCCACAGGCCCGGCCGGCATGCACAGCGTGGCCAGCGGCGACACCAGCCGCGTGCGCGCCGCCGACAAGCGCATCATCAACGGCACCACCGACGTCAACCAGCTCGTGCCCTTCAAATACAAATGGGCCTGGGAAAAATACCTGGCCACCTGCGCCAATCACTGGATGCCGCAAGAAATAAACATGTCGCGCGATATCGCGCAATGGAAGAACCCCGACGCGCTTACGGAAGACGAACGCCGCATCGTGAAGCGCAACCTGGGCTTCTTCACCACCGCGGATTCGCTTGCAGCCAACAACATCGTGCTGGGCACCTACCGCCACATCACCGCGCCCGAATGCCGCCAGTTCCTGTTGCGCCAGGCATTCGAGGAAGCGATTCACACGCACGCCTACCAGTACATCGTGGAAAGCATCGGGCTCGATGAATCGGAGATCTTCAACGCTTACCACGAAATACCGTCGATCCGGGCGAAGGATGAATTCCTTATTCCGTTCATCGACGCGATTTCCGACCCCAACTTCCAGACCGGTACCGCGCAAGCCGACCAGACGCTGCTCAAATCGCTGATCGTGTTCGCCTGCCTGATGGAAGGGCTGTTTTTCTATGTGGGCTTCACGCAGATTCTGGCGCTGGGCCGTCAGAACAAGATGACGGGCGCGGCAGAACAATACATGTACATTCTTCGCGACGAGTCGATGCACTGCAATTTCGGCATCGACCTCATCAACACCATCAAGCTCGAGAACCCGCATCTTTGGACGCCCGCCTTCCGCGAAGAAATTGCGGAACTGTTCAGAACAGCCGTCGAACTCGAATACGCTTACGCGGAAGACACCATGCCGCGCGGCGTGCTGGGGCTGAACGCTGCGATGTTCAAGTCGTATCTGCGCTTCATTGCGAACCGCCGCTGTCAGCAGATCGGCATCGATACGCTGTTTCCACAGGAAGAAAATCCCTTCCCATGGATGGCTGAAATGATCGATCTGAAGAAAGAACGCAACTTTTTTGAGACACGTGTCATCGAATATCAGACGGGAGGCGCCCTGAGCTGGGAATAAGGCTTGGTGCTGATTTATCGTTCAGTTAGACTTGAGGCGACTCACTCTACCAAGGAGCACTACCATGGCAAAAGCCAAAGTGGCAGCCAAAGTAGCAAAAAAGAAGAGCACCGCCTCCAAGTCAACTGAGGCCGACACTAAAACGGCAACGGCCGGTAGTGGGGTAGAGACGAGCAGCCCCGCCAAGGCCGCAGCCAAAAAGGCAAGTAAGGCTGCCACCAAGGCCGCCGCGAAGAAGTCTGCTGCAAAAACCGCTGCCAAGAAGTCTGCCGCCACCAAGGTCGCAGCGAAGAAGTCGGCGGCAAAGAAGGCAGCGACGACTTCTGCAAAGAAGGCTGTGGCAAAGAAGGCTGCAACCTCGGCCGCAAGCAAGGCAAGCACGTCGGCGGCCAAGAAAGCCGCCAAGAAGGTTGCCAAGAAGGCGGCCGCCAAGAAAACGGCCGCCACACCCGCAGCAGCCAAAAAGGCTGGTGCAAAGAAGGCCGCGGCAACCAAGGCTCCTGCCAAGTCTGCGGCCAAGGCTGCGACCAAAACCGCAGCGAAGGCAGGCGCCGCCAAAGCGGCGGGCGCCGGCTCTGCAGCCAAAACCGCGGCAAAGAAAACCGCTGCAAAGGCTGCGGCCAAGGCCACCAAAGCAACAGCAAAGTCGTCAAAGAAGGAAACCACGGTGCCAGAAACATCCACCGCCAGCAAAACCGCCAAGAAGTCCGCTGCAAAAACCGCAGCCAAAAAGGCCGTAACGAAGGCGGCCGCCAAGGCCGCCAAGAAAACGGCCGAGGCGACACCCGCCAAGAAAACGCGCAATCCGGCCGCCTCCTGGCCCTTCCCCACCGGAAACCGTCCTTAACGATGCTCTGAATAATCCTGACGCTCAGCGCATCCGTACAGCCGGTCTTGGGTGGCGCGCGGCGCCACGCCGGAACCTCCGGCGTGCGTGGTGTAACCCATGTGCCTCAACAAGCCCGAAGCCTTCGGGCTTTTTCATTTGTGCGACAATGGCGCTTCGCGATTTTTCAAGTAGACGGCCATGTTCAGCGATGTCCTGTACTTCCTGCTAAATATTCTGTTCTCGCTATTTGGCATCGCACTCATCATCCGCGCATGGATGTACGCCATTCGCCTGCACCCGTTCAATCCGTATTCGCAGGCCGTGCTGCGCGTCACCAACTGGCTGGTGGGGCCGCTACGCAATGTGGTGAAACCGTCGAACCGGATCGACTGGCCCAGTCTCGTGGCCTGCTGGCTCACTGCCCTGGCCTATCTGCTGCTTACATGGGTGCTGCTCACGGGTCAGTTTCCCTCGGTCGAAGGCCTGACCCGCTCGCTGGTAGCCGCCGTGATCACCATGGCCAAATGGGCATTCAACGTGGTGCTGTGGGTCACGCTGATCCAGGCCGTGTTGTCGTGGGTCAACCCGCTGGCACCCGTCATGCCGCTGCTGCACACGCTTACGGCGCCGCTGCTCGATCCGATCCGCCGCCTCATGCCGAACCTGGGGGGGCTCGACCTGTCGCCGCTGGTTCTTTTGATTTTGGCGCAGGTCGCAATCATGATGCTGCAGCGGATCGCCTTTTCACTGTTCGGGGTCTGAACCCCGCCCTGCTCTTACATTGGCACGACGCGGGTGGGGCCCCCGCCACTGATCACGCGCACCCGCTGCCCGACATTGAGCTGCACGTCGGCTTCCTGTGCAATGACACGCGTCTCGCCGTTATCGAGCCTGACGGTGATTTCAAGACCGGCACTCTTGCCCATGCCGTGCTCGACGGCGTCGCCGGCCATGGCGCCCAGCAGCCCGCCGCCGATCGCCGCCAGAACCTGACCGCGACCGCCGCCGATCGAACTTCCCGCCACGCCGCCCAGCGCACCGCCAGCCAGTGCACCTGCGCCGCTCGTGCGGTCACGTTGAATCACGACATTGCGCACGGCTTCCACCGTGCCGAGTCGTACGATCTGTTCGCGTTGTGCCTGACCATAGGTGTACACCGAGCTGGACGCGCTCTGGTGCGCACAGCCGGCCAGCACGGCCAACGAACCTGCCAGCGCAACCATGGCCAGCAAACGTCGCGACGCGGGGCGAACGCCCTGTTGAGTTGAGATGTTCATTCGGTACTCCTGTTAGCCCGACCCGGCACGAGCCGATGTCGTTCAATTCGTGTTGACTGAGGCGCCCGGCAGCGTGAGGCCATAGTGGGCGCTGAGTACGGCTTCGATTTCGGCGCGGCTCGGCCGATGATTCTGGGGGCCGCGCGAGGCCACCTTGAGGCTGCCCATTACATTGCCCAGTTTACATGCGTCGGCAAGTGTCCAGCCACGCGCCAGACCAAAAAGCAGCCCCGCCCGATGCGCATCGCCACACCCGGTGGGATCGACCACCGCCGAAGCGGGAACGACCGGCACTTCGGTGAACTGCCCGCCTTCGTACACGTGCGAGCTTTCGCTGCCATGTGTGACCACCACGCCCTGCAGCCCCTGCGCCAGTTCCCGCATGGTGGCACCGGTGCGCTGCTCCACCACGCTTGCTTCGTACTCGTTCACGCACAGAATTGACGCCATCTCGAGCATGCGGCGGATATCATCACCGTCGAACAGCGGCATGGCCTGCCCCAGATCGAATACGAAGGGAATGCCGCTGCGGTGCATTCTGCCGGCATGCGCGAACATGCCGTCTTTGGAATCGGGCGCTACGATACCCCAGGCGGCTTCCTGCCCGCTGATGTCGTTGTCAGCCGACTGCTCCATGGCGCCGGGATGAAACGAGGCGATCTGATTGTTGTCGAGATCGGTGGTGATGAAACACTGCGGCGTATAACGGTCGGGCAGCATGCGCACCAGGCTGGTGTCGATGCCGACCTGCTTCATGTAAACGAGGTAATCGGCGGCGTCGCCCCCCACGGTACCCACGGGAACGGCGTACCCGCCCAGCAGTGCCAGGTTGTAGGCAATGTTGCCGGCGCAGCCACCGTATTCTTTGCGCAGGCTCGGCACGAAAAACGAAACGCTCAGCGACTGAATGCTGTCGGCCAGAATATGGTCTTTGAAATGGCCTTCGAATACCGCGATGGTATCGAACGCAATCGAGCCGCAGATCAGAATTCTTTCAGACATTGCCTTGTTCACCCTCAGGGGAAAAATTTGTCGAGTTGGTAGCCATTCGCCTGCAGGCCACGCACCGCCACAGGCAGCTCCACGGTCAGTTCACGCCCTTCGGGAAACGGCCCGTCACGCAATTGTGGCGGCACCCACGTGCCGGGTGGCAGATTGCGCCGCACCACCACGGCGCCCGAGGCGTCTTTCAGGTCGAGCACCAGCGTGGGCCATTCCTGCGGGCGGTCGAAGGTATTGCGCAACGTGACCTCAAGTGTGAGGTTCGAGACGTCGTCTTGTGGCGCGGCGCTGGCGCGCAATGCCGAACGGGTAATGGCAATTGCATCGATCTGCCGGTCGTATGCCACATAGCAGCCAAGACGTTCGCACGCCTGTTCGAGCATGGGCCTGAGCTGCGGAAAATTGTTGGCCAGTTGGGCGCGGTAGACGTAGACGCCCTGCAGCAGCAGGGTGGCCAGCCCGATGATGCAGAGAATGCCCCACACCAGCGTGAGCCAGCCGCGTCGGCGCTGCACGCCGTCGAACAGTTCGGGCCGGCCGCGGCTGCGATGCCCGGCACGCGGCTCGATGTAGAGCGCATCGTCGGAAGAAGCGTCAATCGCCCCGTCGACCGCATCGGCTTCGGAGTTGCCAATCGCGAAGCGTTCAGCATCAGGTGCCTGCACACCCGCCGCACGCTCGGGCACATACGGGCCGGAGGGCCGCCCGGTGTCGGCGGCCACGGGGATCACGGGCGTGCGAAAGGCCGGTTCACCATCGGCCGCGGGCGCCGCCGACCCCACGGAAAACGGACGGGCGGGCGTACGGGTCTCGAGCGGCGTCTGCTCGGGTGGCGGAATATAGAACGGATCGGGCGAAGGAGGCGCAGGCGCACGGCTGCCTGCTGGCGCCACCGGAGGAGGAACCGCCGATACTGGCTTGGCTACGGACAGATGGCGCTGCTGCGGCGGCCGCGATTCGGGCAGCCGGGATTCCGGCACGACGGCTTCATACGCATCGAAGATGTGCGCACACTGAATGCAGCGTATGTACCCTTTGCGCAGCTGCAGCTGCTCGAGGGTGACCGCAAAGGCGGTATGACAATGGGGGCAACGGGTGGTCAGTTCCATGATCGCACCCCGGCCTCAATGCGCGGCGCGCCGACCATGCAGGCACACCCAGCCATCGCGCGCCTGCCACACGTTCAACTGCAGCCACGGTGCATACGCGGCGGCAACTTCCCCGGCCTGGCGCTCGAGCACACCCGAAAGCACCAGATGGCCGCCCGGCGCCACCCGGTTTGCCAGCATGGGCGCCAGCACCTTCAGCGGGTTCGACAGAATGTTGGCCACAACCACGTCGAACTGCCCTGCCCCGAAGTCGTCGGGCAGCCAAGCATGAACTTGCACTGCGTTCACCGCTGCATTGTCGCGCGTGGCCTGTACGGCCTGGGCATCAATATCGACGGCGTCGATGCGACCCGCACCCAGCATCGCGGCGGCAATCGCAAGAATGCCCGAACCGCAACCGTAGTCGAGCACGGTGGCACCCCGAGGCAGTTCGTGCGCAAGCCATTCGAGACACAAATGCGTGGTGGGGTGGCTGCCGGTACCAAAGGCAAGCCCCGGGTCAAGCTGTATGCGCACGACACCTTCGCCGTCCCGGGCGGCATCTGCCACCGGCAGGTCGGGGTCGGCACTGTGCCAGCTGGGAATGATCCAGATGCGCTCGCCTACTTGAATGGGGCCGAATTGCGATTGCGTGAAGCGCACCCAGTCTTCATCGGGTACCTCGCGCAGCGACCAGTCGTGCTCGGCAGGCGCATGCCCCAATTCGTGTGAAATCTGTTCGAGCACCTGCTGTGGATCGAGCCCGTCGGGCAGCAGCGCCACCACGCGGTTGTTGCGCCAGGCCTGCACGGCCGGCTCGAGGCCCGGCTCGCCGTACAGCGGCGATTCCCTGTTCGTGTCGCTGTCGGCGTCTTCCACGGAAACGGCCAGCACGCCCGCTTCCAGCAGAGCGTCGGAAAGCGACTCGGCCTGGGTTTCGGAACAGCTCAGAACCAGTTCACGCATACGTTCTTCCAAGGCAAAGCCCGGGCTATTCACCCGGGCTTCTGTGCAAACCCGGCCCGCCGGGTGTCAGGGCCGCTGGGCCAGTTTCTGTTCGAGATAATGGATGGAGGTTCCGCCTTCGACGAAGCGGGCGTCGTTCATGAGTTCTCGGTGCAGGGCAATATTGGTGTTCACGCCTTCGACCACCATTTCGGACAGCGCAATGCGCATGCGGGCGATGGCCTGCTCACGCGTGTCGCCATACGTGATGAGCTTGCCGATCATGGAATCGTAATTCGGCGGCACGGTATACCCGGCAAAAACGTGGGAATCCATGCGCACGCCGGGGCCGCCCGGCACATGCCAGTTGGTGATGCGACCCGGGCTGGGAATGAACTTGAATGGATCTTCGGCGTTGATGCGGCACTCGATGGCATGGCCGCGGAACTGCACGTCGCGCTGGCGCAGCGCGAATTTTTCGCCTGCTGCAATGCGAATTTGCTGCTGCACCAGATCGATGCCCGTGATCATTTCGGTGACGGTGTGCTCGACCTGGATACGGGTGTTCATTTCAATGAAATAGAACTCGCCGTTTTCGTACAGAAACTCGAACGTACCGGCACCGCGATACTGCAGGGTGCGGCAGGCATCGGCACAGCGTTCGCCGATGCGCTCGATGAGTCGCCGCGGAATGCCCGGAGCAGGTGCTTCCTCGATGACCTTCTGATGACGCCGCTGCATCGAGCAGTCGCGCTCACCCAGCCACACGGCATTGCGACCCCCATCGGCCAACACCTGGATCTCGATATGGCGAGGGTTCTCGAGAAACTTCTCCATATAGACTTCGGGGTTGTCGAAGGCCGCAGCGGCCTCGGTGCGGGTGAGGGCCACCGCGTTGAGCAGCGCCGCTTCGGTGTACACCACGCGCATGCCTCGCCCGCCGCCACCACCGGCGGCCTTCACGATGACGGGGTAGCCAATATCGCGCGCAATACGAAGGATTTCGGCAGGGTCTTCGGGCAGACCGCCTTCGGAACCGGGTACGACCGGCACGCCGGCCGCCACCATGGCCTGCTTGGCCTTGACCTTGTCGCCCAGTTCGCGAATCGATTCGGGGCGCGGGCCGATGAACACGAAGCCGCTTTTTTCCACGCGTTCGGCGAAGTCTGCGTTTTCGGCCAGAAAACCGTAACCCGGGTGTATGGCCTCGGCGTCGGTGACCTCGGCCGCCGAGATGATGGCCGGCATGTTGAGGTAGCTGTCGCGCGGCGAAGGCGGGCCGATGCACACGGATTCGTCGGCGAGGCGAACGTACTTGGCGTCGCGGTCGGCTTCGGAATGCACCACCACGGTTTTCACACCCAGCTCGCGGCAGGCGCGCTGGATCCGCAAAGCGATTTCGCCGCGGTTTGCGATCAGGATCTTCTCGAACATGGATCAGCCGATGACGAACAGGGGTTGACCGTACTCGACCGGCTCGCCGTTTTCCACCAGGATTTCCTTGATGACCCCGGCTTTGTCGGCCTCGATCTCGTTCAGCAGCTTCATGGCCTCGATGATGCACAGGGCATCGCCTTCCTTCACGCTCTGACCCACCTCGACGAAGGGCGAGGCACCCGGGTTGGGCGCGCGGTAGAACGTGCCCACCATGGGTGCCTTCACGACGTGACCCGCCGGCGCGGGTGCGGCGGCCGCAGCAGCTGGCGCAGCGGCGGGGGCCGCAGCCGCCACCACGGGTGCGGGCTGCTCGGCCACCGGTGCGACCACCGGCGTGGTTTGCGAGAACTTGACGATTCTGACCTTGCCTTCGCCCTCGGTGATTTCGAGTTCTGCAATGCCCGATTCGGCAACCAGGTCGATGAGGGTCTTGAGTTTTCTTAGGTCCATTCCAACTTTCCGTGGCATTGCCCCACCGTCGTAGCGCAGGGCCCATGCATAGTGTTTGAAAAAAGAAGACCGCTCACGCCTATGCGGCGAGAGCGTACTGTAAAGCGGCCTCGTAGCCAAACGCGCCCAGGCCGGCGATTACGCCCTGCGCGATATCAGACAAATACGAATGATGCCGGAACGACTCGCGCCTGTAGACATTGGACAGGTGCACTTCGACGAAGGGAATGTCGACACCGGCGAGCGCATCACGGATCGCCACGCTGGTGTGCGTGTACGCCGCCGCATTGATGATGATGTATTCGGTGCCGTCGCGGCCCGCTTCCTGAATGCGGTCGACCAGTTCGCCCTCGTGGTTGCTTTGATACGCCGTGAGCACCGCGTCATGGGCG
>Ga0209075_1003607_pt1 | contig 12757 bp, 11 predicted proteins | sample Stecom2011_FD_187523 | JGI IMG/M metagenome (GOLD analysis project Ga0209075, IMG submission 187523) | Agricultural soil microbial communities from Utah to study Nitrogen management - Steer compost 2011 (SPAdes) (version 2) | ecosystem: Environmental > Terrestrial > Soil > Agricultural land...
CTATTCCCCAGGTACTAATAGATTCATGATGATGATCTTTCACTTTTTGATTATGACTACCGCGTAATACGTCAACCACGTGTTGCACACCAAATTGTTGGCCCGTACGATAGACACAACTTAATGCTTTTTGAGCATCAACACTGCCGTCATATTGTTTAGGTGGGTTTAAACAAAGATCGCAGTTCATACAAGGTTTATCGCGAAATTCATTAAAGTAATTTAACAATACTAAACGACGGCATGTTTGCGCTTCAGCAAATAAACTCATGGCATGAAATTTCTGTCGCTCAACGAGCACTTGGGGCGAATCTTCTTGTTCATCAAGAATACGCCTTATCCATGCCGCATCACTCGGCTCATAGAACATAATGGCTTCAGCCGGCGCACCATCGCGGCCTGCCCGGCCTGTTTCCTGGTAGTAGGCTTCGACACTACGCGGTAAATCGTAATGCATAACATAGCGCACGTTGGGCTTATTAATGCCCATGCCAAAGGCGACTGTTGCAACCACCACGTGGACGTCGTCACGAAGGAAACGGTACAAGGTGCTTTTTCTCAGTTCGTGAGGTAACCCAGCATGATAAGCCGCAGCTTTTACGCCTTCTCTCAGTAACTTCTCGGCTATTTCTTCGGTGCGTTTGCGGCTACCACAATAAATAATGCCCGAAGCCCCTTGCTGGGTTCGCACATACTCAATAACTTGTGGTTTTTGGCGGTACTTTTCTTGCACCACATAACGAATGTTCGGCCGGTCGAAACTACCTTGTACTAAATGCGGGTTGTGCAATTGAAGCCGTTCGGCAATGTCTGCTCGCGTTACCGCATCAGCGGTTGCTGTGAGCGCCAGAATAGGCACGCCAGGCAGCCAATGGCGCAGTATACCTAGCTGCCCGTAATCCGGACGAAAGTCATGGCCCCATTGGGAAATACAATGGGCTTCATCGATGGCAATTAAAGAAATATTCAAGCCCTGTAAGCGTTCTAAGAAGTGAGTTTGTAACACCCGTTCTGGCGCTAAATAAAGAAGCTTTATGCCGCCTTCTTGAATACCCCTTAGCGTTGCCTGTACTTCCATGGGCTGCATACCGGAATGAATAGCGGCAGCGGAAATACCAAGCACTTGCAAGGCCGCAACTTGATCGTCCATCAGCGAAACTAAAGGCGAAATAACCAGCGTAAGCCCCGGCAATAGCAATGCAGGCAATTGATAGCATAAGGACTTCCCGCCACCAGTGGGCAGTAGAACTTGCGTGTCGCCGCCCGCTAGAACCTGGCGAATAATGTCAGCTTGGCCATAACGAAAGGTTTTATAACCAAAAACATCTTGTAATAACTCTTGGGCCGCCGCTAATGTAGCGTCGTTTGCATAATCAGTTGGGGTATAACCGGTTTGGGTATCATCCACGTGAGCCGACGGTTGCGTTACGCTTTTTGAAACCACTCTAATGTACTACCTTTAGTTAAATGTGAATCTAGTGACGTGTGCTAATTGACTTGGTTTAGACTGCTCACTATTGTAGGCGTCTCGAACAACAATGACCATTGCTTATGCCCACTGTCGATTTAGTCGCTCAAATATCAAACTATATGAACACTCAAGTGCCTTTTCAACAACTGTTAGGGTTGGAGATTACGCAATTTTCTGGGCAATTGTCTGAAGTACGCTTTCGCTGGAAAGAAGAGCTTATCGGTAATATGCCACAACGCATTTTACATGGCGGAGTTACCTCTACAGCCTTGGACACTGCCGGCGGTGTTGTGGTTATTGCTAGCCTAGTGGAGCACTTAGCCGACCACACGCCAGCTGAAGAAATTATGCAGCGTGTCGCTAAATGCGGCACCATTGATTTGCGAGTTGACTACTTGCGCCCTGGTCGTGGCGAAGAATTTATTTGTACTGCAACCATTATGCGTTCAGGTAATAAAGTGGCTGTCGCGCGAATGGAAATGCACAATGAAGAGGGCACCCATATTGCCGTTGGCACAGGCACCTACCTCGTTGGCTAGCGCGGCAGAAGCGCTCGCACAGCGTTCAAAACAAGGTGTTTTTTTTGCAACCGCCGCTTATAGCATGTGGGGTATTGCGCCTATTTATTTCAAGGCGATTAGCCAAGTACCCGCCCTTGAAATTTTAGCCCACCGTATTTTTTGGTCTTTTGGCTTAGTTTTTTTATTACTTGTTGCTAGCAAGAAACTGCACCGAGTTATAGCTGCATTTAAAACACCGAAACAACTCGCTTTACTGGGCGTTGCTACCTTATTGATCGGCTTCAATTGGTTTCTTTTTATTTGGGCCACCACCAACGACTTTATTCTTGATGCCAGTTTAGGCTATTTCATTAACCCACTCTTGAATGTAGCCATTGGTATGCTGGTATTTGGCGAACGGCTACGCAAGCTACAAATAGTTGCTGTATTACTCGCTGTTGCTGGGGTTCTTATTCAGCTGATTACCTTTGGCTCCATTCCTTGGATAGCCCTCGGCTTAGCTGGCTCTTTTGCAACGTACGGGGCTTTGCGAAAAAAGCTTCCTTTCGATTCATTGACTGGTTTATGGCTTGAAGTAGCGCTGCTGCTTCCCGTTATGCTAGTTTACTTCTTGTTTTTTGCCCAAAGCAGCGCCAGCAATATGTTAGCGAACACATGGCAATTGAACACGCTACTTATTATGGCGGGTGTGGTTACCACATTGCCCTTACTTTGCTTTACCGCAGCAGCACAGCGATTGCGCTATTCAACATTGGGGTTTTTCCAATATATAGGCCCAAGTATTATGTTCGTTTTAGCCGTATTTATTTATAACGAGCCGCTCGAAGTTGAGCGCTTGATTACCTTCGCTATTATTTGGTCAGCCTTAGCTCTATATTCCTACGATGCTATTCGCACCCATCAGCTGTTAAAGGCCAACCGTGTTAAAATTGCCCCGTAGGTCATGTTTGAATGCCAATTAATCTAGTGCGGTTAAACGTGCATAGGCCACTACAAGCCACTTACTACCTGCATCGAAGTTCACCTGAATTCGACTTTGTGAACCACTGCCTTCGTAATTTAATACCGTACCTTCACCAAATTTACTGTGTTGCACTCTCTGACCCAAGCGAAAACCTGTTTCAATAAAACTTTCGTGCGACACCCCCGTATGAAAACGGCTGCGGTTATGCCCCGGCGCTTCGACTCGTGCTTGCGCCCGTACCGTATCGACACTATCGGGTGGTAATTCTCCAATAAAGCGGCTGGGTCGGTGGGTATTCATTTGACCGTATAATCGACGCGTTTCCGCATAAGTGAGCACCAACTCTTCCATAGCTCGAGTCATACCCACATAGCAAAGGCGACGCTCTTCCTCGAGGCGACCCGATTCTGAAGTCGACTGCTGCGAAGGAAAGGTACCTTCTTCCATACCTGTCATAAACACCAGTTTAAACTCAAGCCCTTTCGCACTGTGCAAGGTCATGAGCTGCACCGCGTCTTGGTGCGCGTCGGCTTGCTCTTCACCTGCTTCGAGCGCTGCGTGCGACAAGAATTCAGCCAGTGGAGTCATTTCTTCTTCACCCGTCGCGACAAAGGTTTCCGTTGCACTGACTAATTCTTTCAAGTTATCAACACGGGTTTCAGCTTTATCACTTTTTTCTGCTTGGTACATAGCCAGTAAGCCACTGCCGTGTAGCATTTTGTCGGTTTGTGCTGAAAGCGACAGGTTGCTTGTCGCCTCTTCGAGGTCGTTAATCATCACCAAGAAGGACTCAACTGCAGACTTCGCTCGACCCGTAAGTAGTTGCTCACTCACCATGTGTTTAGCAGCGCGCCAAAGGGTTAAGCCTTGGTTTTTTGCTGCCTCGCGTAACAGGCCAATAGTACGTTCGCCAATACCGCGGGTCGGCGTATTCACCACGCGTTCAAATGCAGCGTCGTCATTACGGTTACTAATTAAACGTAAGTAAGCGAGGGCGTCTTTTACTTCTTGGCGATCAAAAAATCGCAAGCCACCATAAATTCGGTATGGCATTTGTGCATACAGCAGGCTTTCTTCTAACACCCGCGACTGGGCGTTATTTCGATATAAAAGAGCTACATCGCTTAATGCGCCGCCTTGATCACGCCATTGCACAATACGCGACACTATATAACGAGCTTCTTCTTGTTCATTAAATGCCCCATATAAAGAAATGGGTGAGCCTTCCGCACCTTCGGTCCAAAGCTTTTTGCCTAATCGGTCGGAATTGTTTTCAATAACAGCGTTTGCAGCCTGCAAAATAATATTGGTTGAACGGTAATTTTGTTCAAGCCGTACCGTTTCAGCACTGGGGAAGTCGCGCAAAAAATGCTGTAGGTTTTCCACCTGAGCGCCGCGCCAGCCATAAATAGACTGGTCATCGTCGCCAACAATAGTGACATAGTTTTTATCACCCGCGAGCATTTGTACCCAAGCATATTGAATTTGGTTGGTGTCTTGAAACTCGTCGACAAGAATATGCCGGAAACGACGCTGATAATGCTCACGTACATATTTATTATCGCGTAATAGTTCATGAGCTCGCAGCAAGAGTTCCGCGAAATCGACCAAGCCCGCACGGTCACACGCTTCTTGATAGGCGGCATAGATTTCTTTATGGGTTCGGTCGCTAATATCGAAAGCGTCGATATGTTGCGCTCTAAGGCCTTCATCTTTTTTATTATTGATGTACCACTGTGCCTGCTTTGGGGGCCATTGCTTTTCGTCAATATTCAACGCCCGCATACTGCGCTTCACTAAGCGTAGTTGGTCGTCGCTGTCGAGTATTTGAAAGTTCTGCGGTAAACCTGCGTCTTGATAATGAGCACGCAAAAGTCGGTGTGCTAGGCCATGGAAGGTACCCAACCACATGCTACGAACGTCACGACCAAGTAGGCTTTCAACCCGGCCACGCATTTCGGCAGAGGCTTTATTGGTAAAGGTAACCGCCATAATCGACATAGGCGAGTACTGCATCACTTGTATTAGCCAAGCAATACGGTGAACTAAAACACGGGTTTTACCACTACCGGCACCTGCTAAAACAAGCATGTGGCGCTCATCTGCGCTAACAGCGTCGCGTTGGCGATCGTTCATACCGTCGAGAAGATGAGAAACGTCCATAGCCTGCCTATTTTCTGAGAAATTCTTGCGCAAGTTTACTGACCTATGGCTGTATATGCAACCAGTGGTCTATTTACAGCAGTGCGCGTAAGGCTTGCAAGTTTTCTATGGTGGCATGGGGTAAGTGAGTTACCGCTGGCACACCTTCTGCGGGTTTAAATGGCGAGTTATACCAAAGCGCTTGTGCGCCAAAGCGCAGCGCTCCTTGCACGTCACTTATGGGGTGGTCGCCTATATGCAGCATTTGGCTAGGGTGTTGGAGCTGAATTTTTTCAGCCGCCACCTCAAACATATCGGTAAATGGCTTGCCACGAACGCCTGGGCCGGGCCGGAATGCCGCGGCAAAATAGTCGCCTAAACCAATACGGTGAATGTCGGCATTGCCATTACTGATGGCTATCAAGGTATATTTTTCTGCCAACTGCGCTAATAATTCATGTACGTCTTGCTCAAGACTAACTTGGTTGCGGGCGACAAAAAAAGCCTCCATAGCTTCGCTCGCTATGGTTTCAGCATTCGCAACGCTTCTTTTCGCTAACTCTCGTTCAAAGGTTGCTAAACGCAAAGCAGTCATATCGCTGCCGAGTTCGGCGTCTTCGGCTGCCATTTGTTGGCGCAAACTACGCCACTGCTCCACATTAATACACGCTAATTCTGGGCTGCGCGCTCCGATAAAGTCGGCTAAATACTGCTCTGCTTTTACCATTACTGGCGCATTAGCATATAAAGTGTCGTCCAAATCAAAACTTAATACTCGAACCGGCTCTAAACGCCGATGAATTTGCCAATTCACGTTATATCCTCGTTATATTTACAAACACTAAAGCTAACAATATTGCAAGATTATTATCCACTTGGTACCTTAATTTGTGCGAGTTATATTCAACAAACTAACTAATAAGGTAAATCCATGTTTAAACGTTTTATGTTTTATTTAGTTTAGTAGCATTCCCATCTGTAAATTTAGCAAATAGCGATTCATCCGTTTGTAATACAACCACCTGCATTCATTGTGTAAATTCTTTTTGTGTTATTTGCGATCTAAGCTCCGGCAGCTGCAAGCCTGTCATGGAAAAATAAACATTTATAATGGAGTGAATCATGAGACTTTCCTTGCTCATATTGTTATGTATCATTTACTTACCAAATACTTTAGCGGCTACTAAAGAAGTAGCCATGTCAGAATTACAGCCGCTTTTGACTGTACACCAGATAAATGTTGAATACCCACTCACTCTTTTTTTTAATTCGCAGGGCGAGCATACTTATACACATACTGGTACGTTTGACGACTCTTTAATATCCGTAAACATATCGACACACAACCCCCCCATCTCTACGCTTCACTTTGACGAAATAAATGAGCTGATACCCGTTAATACACTGGGTACAAATGGCACGGCTATTTTGTTTACCATTGACGAGCGTATGTGCCCTGCCTGCGCTACAGAAAAGGAAGCCTTAAAGCAGTTCGGCGAACATAATTTCTCTAGCGTGTCGCACATACTCGTTGAGTTTAAGTAGCCTTGATGAACAAACGTACGCATATTATTTACCTCGTTATCATCGCCAGTTTAGCTAGCACTTGGTTTGTTGTTAGCCGCCAAAAAGCGGCAGACAACCCTGTTGTGCCAAAATCGAGTGCTGGTTATACCGCTAGCCCATTGAACAACTCACCTGAAGCTCCACTTGAGGCTCAAGTTGAGCCAGCTACTATCGCTAACTTGGAAGCTCAGCAACCAAGGAGTCATGCTGCAGACCAGCTATTTAAAGAAAATACTAACCTAGCAGTGACCATTCAAGCAGCGGATGTGGCAGCTCTAGTGCAACAGCAGGTGATAGATCACAGTGCTACATTTGAAGAGCAGGATTATGATACGGATTGGTCCTATACGGCTACGCAACAAATAGCCGACCTATTCGCACTACACACAAAAGAACTGGCGCAGTTTTCAGTGCTCGACATTGCCTGTAAAAGCTCGATTTGCCAAATTAAAACTGACATTGATGGCAATCACTTTATGCAAATTATGCAGTTACAAAAATTATTAATTGAACAAGATTGGTATGGTTCAAACAGCGACACGACCTTTACTACGAACGACGATGGGCTACCTTATGAAATTTATATTTCTATCGACCGTTAAACTAGGTTAATAAGTGCTTTTGAATAGCAGGTACGGTGTAATACGGAAAAGCCTTGGTGCGCTTACCGCTTTTTACTTCTATTGGAATAATATTACCAACCAAATCAGCAGCGATAAACTCCATTTCAGCCCGTGCGTCCACCCATGAAAAAGAATATAGGCGCATACGTAGTTAACGTTTCTTTTTCGCTCGCGGGTGGGCGTCGTCATACACCTTAGCGAGGTGAGCAAAGTCTAATTGGGTGTAAATTTGCGTGGTACTTAAATTTGCGTGGCCGAGTAGCTCTTGTACGGCGCGTAAGTCGCGGCTCGATTCTAAAATATGGGTCGCAAAGCTATGCCGCAATTTATGCGGATGTACGTTGTCGGCCACCCCTTGAATAATGCCCCATTTGCGTAACCGAAGTTGTACTGACCGAGCACTAATTCGACGCTGCTGATTACTTAGAAAAAGTGCAGGGTCACTCGCACCTGCCCAAGTGCTACGCTCTTTTAACCAGAGTTCTAACCAACGCAACGCTTCTTTACCCACGGGTACAATACGAGTTCTCTGTCCTTTACCCACCACACGTAGTTCACGATCGGGGTGAATGTCATTCACATTCAAGCTCACCAATTCAGCTAAACGTAGGCCACTGCTATAAAACAATTCAAACATAGCCCGATCACGCAAAGCCAAAGGGTCGTCTGGGGCAATATCAAGTAGCTTCATTACGCCGTCAACGTCGAGATTTTTTGGTAAGCGTTTAGCAGCTTTTGGCGCTTGAATTTGACGTGCAGGATTCGACTTTAGTATCTCTTTGCGTAATAGCTCGTCGCAAAATGAACGCAGCGCTGACAGTCGCTGTTGAATGCTAGAAATACCATTGCTCTTGCGCCGCCACTGTAAGACTAATTGTTCCACATGCGGCGCAGTTAGCGCAGACCACGAAGTAATATCGAATGCCGTAAGATCATGCGCAATGCGGGTTAATTGGCGTCGATAACTATCGACACTATGAGGTGAATAGCCACGAACCTCGGCCAAGTATTGAATAAAGCGCTCAACCTCTGGTTGCAACATGGCTATTTAGACTGCGCCAGCAGCCGTGGTAAAATAACGCTCAACAAGGCTTGTAGCTGGGTGATAAGCAGGTAGTCCATTTCTGGGTCAAAATGAGCAGGATCTTTACTACCAAAAGCAAGCATGCCTAATTCTTGGTTATTGCCTAATAGTACCAATGCCACAGACTCTACTTGTTCGTCGCGAAAAAGAAGTTTTTGCTCTTCTTTGGTTAAACGCCCTAAGTAGACACTTTGACTATTAAAACGTTTACTTAATAGCTGCTTGTGGGTATCAGAGGCAAACGCATATTGTTCTGGTAGCTCAATGGGGCTGTCAAAAAATTTCAACGACAGTTCAGGCAAAGCCAACTGCTCTTGAAAAGTTTGCGTCATGCTGGCCAAAACATCGTCGATGGTTTCACAATTTAATAGCTGTACATAGAGGGCGCTGTAACCTTTAAAAATACTTTCATTGCGACGGGCATTCACCATTAAAGCCGTAATTTCTTCCTGCAATACCGTGATTTGTTCACGCAAAATACGTTGCTGACGTTCGACCAAAGAAACAGAGCCCGCCTGTTGATGACGCAGGTTCATTTGCGCTAAAAGATGGCCGTGCTGCTCAAAGAAATTAGGATGTTGTTCTAAGTATTCCACCACTAACTCGGCGTCAAGTACGTCGCCCATTAGCTCTGCTGTCGATTTTTGTTCACTCATAAAGTTAATTGTCCGTCGTATACATGTTCCGCTGGCCCGCGCATCCATACATTCTGGCCGCGTTGCCAAGTAATTGTTAAGCTACCGCCGGGCAAGCTAATGGTTGCCGGCGACATTAGTTTACCCTGTAATATACCCCATACAGCCGCTGCACAAGCCCCTGTTCCGCAAGCTCTGGTTTCACCTGCTCCACGCTCGAACACACGTAGCTGGGCACTACGTTCGCCCGTAATTTGCATAAAACCCACATTGGTACCTGCAGGGAAACGCTCGTGCTTCGTTAGCAAGGAACCCACTTCTACAACCGGTGCTTCAAACACATTGTCGACCATCATAATGCAATGGGGGTTGCCCATGCTTACGGCACCACATAAAAATGTTTGTTCACCCGCCCGTAAAATATATGTCAGCTCTTCTTTATTCGCTTTAAAGGGGATCGCTTGCGGGTCTAGGCGGGGTTTGCCCATATCAACACTAATTTGATTTTCACCTTCAAAACGAATGCGGATCACACCACTTTTAGTCGATACGCTGATGTCGTCTTTATTGGTAAGCCCTTTCATACGCACAAAGCGGCCAAAACAACGCGCACCATTACCACATTGCTCAACTTCGGTACCATCGGCATTAAAAATACGATAGTGAAAGTCGACATCTGGGTCGTAAGGCGGCTCAACAAGCAAAAGCTGATCAAACCCGACACCTAGATGACGGTCAGCCAATTGTTTTATTTGCACAGGATTGAAAAATATATTTTGGGTGACGTTGTCCACCACCATGAAATCATTACCTAACCCGTGCATTTTGGAAAAATGAATTTGCATTCAGTTGCCTTTAAGTTCTTCTCTGTGTCCTTCAGGGAATAAGCGACTCGCCGCGCCACAAATCTTCTCGTGTTTCGCGGGCGCGAATTGAGTGTACGTTCGTGCCATCGACCATTATTTCAGCCGGCCGCGGGCGGGAATTATAATTAGAACTCATGCTGAAACCATAGGCGCCTGTGCTTTTTACCGCTAATACGTCATTAGGCTGCACCACCAACGAACGGTTTTGACCAAGAAAATCGCCGGTTTCGCATACAGGCCCTACAATATCGCCCTGAATAGGGGTTCCTACACGCGGTTGCACATTTACAATATCATGCCACGCTTGGTACAACGAAGGGCGCAATAAATCATTCATACCTGCGTCGACCATAACGAAGTGTTTTATTTTGTTCGACTTAAGCAACTGCACACGCGTAAGTAGAACCCCCGCATTCGCAACAATGGCACGCCCTGGTTCTAAATAAAGTGCTAAGTTTTCTCCACTTTTCTGCTGATATGTACTTAGTTTGTACAAAAGAGCCTGAATATAGTCGCCAACCGGCGGCGGCGACTCGCTGCCGTAGCGTACGCCCAAACCACCGCCCATATCTAGGTGTCGAATGGCAATACCTTTCTGCGCCAGCAAAGCAATAAGCTCGAGCATTCGGTCCATGGCATCGAGAAAAGGCTGAATTTGAGTCAGTTGTGAGCCTATGTGGCATGCTACTCCAACAACATTTAAGCTTGGTAGTTGTGTCGCTTGTACATAACTAGCAACCGCTTCAGACATAGCGATACCAAATTTATTTTGTTCTAACCCAGTAGCTATATAAGGATGTGTTTGTGCGTCTACGTCTGGATTTACACGCAAGCTAATCGCTGCAACAACACCTAGCTCACTGGCTATGCGGCTAATTTGTTCAAGTTCCGCGCGGCTTTCCACATTAAACTGGCCAATGCCTACCTGCAACGCTTCGCGTACTTCAGCATCCGATTTAGCCACGCCAGAAAACACGATGCGCTCCGCTTGCCCTCCGGCTTTTAATACGCGAGCGATTTCACCCGCAGACACCACATCGAAGCCTGCACCTAAACGCGCTAATACTTGAAGTACTGCAAGGTTGCTATTGGCTTTTACTGCATAGCAAACACGGTGGGGCTCTGGTAGGTATTTTGTAAATGCATGCCACTGCCGTTCAATGGCGGCCCGAGAATACACATAAAGTGGCGTACCGTGCGTATTGGCAAGATCAAGTAGCGAAACCGATTCCGCATGTAACGTGCCATTAACGAGCGCAAAATCAGGCATAAGTTATGTTACGACTCCGGAGAAGAAGGTTCTGTTGGCGCAGTGTCGTTCATTGGCGGTTGTTCAGGAAGGTACAGCGGCCCTTTTTGACCACAACCTGTTACTGACAACACAAGTACAATAAGCAACACTGCGAGGCTCGTGCGTTTTATCATAAGTCACGTTACACTAGGTTAAAGGAAGCCCATAATCGCATTCACAGGGCTATTTGTCACCCGATCACCTCATCAACTTTACGGTAATGACTTCTCAATGACTTTAAAGCAATCAAAAACGCAGACGCTAACCATAGCAACCCGAAAAAGCATGCTGGCCATGTGGCAAGCAGAACATATTAAAGCGCTACTTGAATCAATACATGAGGGCTTAATCGTTGAGCTGCTACCTATGAGCACTCGCGGCGATGTTATTTTAGACACACCCTTGGCAAAAATAGGCGGCAAAGGCTTATTCGTGAAAGAGCTCGAAGTGGCCATGCTAGAAAACCGCGCAGATATTGCCGTACACTCAATGAAAGACGTGCCGGTTGAATTCCCAGAAGGCCTCGAGCTAGCTACGATTACAACACGGGAAGACCCACGCGATGCATTTGTTTCAAACAAATATAAGCAGCTTGCTGACCTACCTGCAGGCGCTATTGTAGGCACCTGTAGTTTGCGTCGGCGCTGCCAAATTGCAGCCAAATACCCGCATTTAGTTATTAAAGACTTACGTGGCAACGTACAAACACGTTTACGTAAACTCGATGAAGGCGAGTTCGATGCAATTATTTTAGCTGCTTCTGGACTTATTCGTTTAGAATTAGACGACCGTATTACGTCGTTATTATCGGTGGAAGACTCTCTTCCTGCTAACGGTCAAGGAGCCTTAGGCATCGAATGCCGCAGCGACGACGAACGTGTAAAATCACTATTGGCACCTTTGAGTGACATAGACACTCGCGATTGTGTTTTAGCCGAGCGCGCCATGAACCGAACCTTACAAGGCGGTTGCCAGGTTCCTATTGGCGCTTATGCGATACTCGACGGCGACAAGCTTTGGTTACGTGGTTTAGTGGGTAGCCCAGATGGCGAGCAAATTATTCGCGCTGAATTAACTGGACACCGTAGCGAAGCTGAAAGTATAGGTAAGCACGTTGCAGATTTATTATTAGCCCAAGGCGCGGGCGAGATTCTTCGCGCCGTATATGAAGCAAAGGACGAGTAAATGAGCCGTGGCGTATTAATTATCCGTGCAGAACAAGAACAAAGCGTTCTCGAACTAAAGTTACGCGAACGCGGGTTCAATGCCTATTGTCATTCAATGGTTGATATTAATGCGCTCACGCCGAGCGATACCGATAAAGAAAATTGGTTAGAAACGCTCTGGGATGGGATTGTTGTCGTTAGTCCTAATGCCGCTCGTTTTTTTGAGCTAGTGGTGGATCAGGGCAATTGGCCGAAAGCGAACAAACATTACTTTGCCGTCGGCCCTGGTACTGGTGAGCCACTTTTAAGCCTCGCTAAACAACCCGTTACTTGGCCGACGTTAGAGCATAACAGCAATGCATTATTACACTTACCTGAACTGCTGAACGTAAGTAATGAACAATGGCTCATTATTAATGGCGCACCTG
>Ga0209075_1003610_pt1 | contig 12742 bp, 11 predicted proteins | sample Stecom2011_FD_187523 | JGI IMG/M metagenome (GOLD analysis project Ga0209075, IMG submission 187523) | Agricultural soil microbial communities from Utah to study Nitrogen management - Steer compost 2011 (SPAdes) (version 2) | ecosystem: Environmental > Terrestrial > Soil > Agricultural land...
ACGACCCGATGAACCAAAAAATCCGTGATCGTATTGGCGAAGAGAAAGTAGCACTGGCTGATTTAGAATACGGGCTGATTGAACCCTATCGGCAGTTTGGCCGTTATGTGCACTTTTTGGCGTATAAAGATTAGGGCTGGGGGCTGGGGGCTGGGGGCTGGGAGCCGAGTAACTAAGTGCAGTGAACTAATACTAAAACAGCAGAAGTTAGGTTGTTAGTTTATGTGGTTAGGTAAAGAAACAACAAACAAGCTGTCCGCAGCAGGCCTTTCGGTATAGCGCGTACAGGCCGTGTGCGCCATGGACGGCGCACTCGAGCATACAGGGATGTACTTGCTGCGTGCCTGCAAGCGATGTATCGAAAGTTGCCGAGTAACTAAGTGCAGTGAACTAATACTAAAACAGCAGAAGTTAGGTTGTTAGTTTATGTGGTTAGGTAAAGAAACAACAAACAAGCTGTCCGCAGCAGGCCTTTCGGTATAGCGCGTACAGGCCGTGTGCGCCATGGACGGCGCACTCGAGCATACAGGGATGTACTTGCTGCGTGCCTGCAAGCGATGTATCGAAAGTTGCCGAGTAACTAAGTGCAGTGAACTAATACTAAAACAGCAGAAATTAGATTGTTAGCTTATGTGGCTAGGTAAAGAAACAACAAACAAGCTGTCCGCAGCAGGCCTTTCGGTATAGTGCGAAACATCGTCGCTCATGCAAAGCTGAGAGTATATTTTGTAAGTCTGGGGATTTTGTAACTGCGAGGGTATTTTGAAATTTGGCGCGCTCGGAAGGATTCGAACCTTCGACCGCCTGGTTCGTAGCCAGGTACTCTATCCAGCTGAGCTACGAGCGCGCAAAAAATCTTTATTTACTTGTTTCATTCTTAAGAAAAGAATGGCGCGCTCGGAAGGATTCGAACCTTCGACCGCCTGGTTCGTAGCCAGGTACTCTATCCAGCTGAGCTACGAGCGCGCAAAGTAAAAAGTGGCGGAGAGAGAGGGATTCGAACCCTCGATAGGGTTAAACCTATACGCCCTTAGCAGGGGCGCGCCTTCAGCCACTCGGCCATCTCTCCAACACGGCGCGCATGATACCACGTTTATTTAAAATGCAAAGGGCTATTTGAGAAAAAACCTATTTTAATAGTTTCCGAAGGTTTCATCTTCATCGTTTTTTTCACGCTGAATGCGCTGGTAAATCTCTTCGCGGTGCACTGCAACTTCTTTAGGCGCATCAACACCAATACGAACTTGATTACCCTTGACACCTAACACTGTCACGGTAACTTCGTCACCAATCATTAAAGTTTCACCTACGCGGCGAGTTAATATTAACATCAGAATTCTCCTTAAATCCTTGTTTACTAGGGTGCAATTTTCCTACGTTCCAAATTAAACGGCTATATACGATATAAGCATAACCATATTTAGAAACTTATTAACATAATACGCTCTTAGAGTATGTTTTTCGAACAATTACTACTCTAACTGCGTAAAAACACTGTTGCTACTCTTCAACAGCCTCAACATCTAGATCGAAAGCAGTGTGCAATGCACGCACCGCAAGCTCTAAATACTTCTCTGCAATGACTACCGATATTTTAATCTCAGAGGTAGTAATAGCTAAGATGTTGATATTCTCATCCGCCAGCACTCTAAACATTTTACTGGCAACACCCGCATGTGAGCGCATACCCACACCAACCAAGGAAACCTTACAGATTTCGTCGGTACTGGTAACAGAACGTGCTTTCATGTCGGTAGAGACTTGATTCAATATTTTTAGTGCTTTTTTGTAATCAACACGGTTTACCGTAAAGGTAAAGTCGGTAGTACCGTCTTCTGATACGTTTTGTACAATCATATCAACTTCGATATTGCCATCACTGATAGCACCAAGAATACGTGAGGCAACACCAGGCACATCTGGCACACCTTTAATAGTGAGTTTGGCTTCGTCTCGGTTGAATGCAATACCAGAGATAATTGGATTTTCCACGGAGTTTTTCTCCTCAACAGTAATTAGGGTGCCGCTACCTTCTTTCATCGAAGAAAGTACGCGTAATGGAACTTTGTATTTACCGGCGAACTCAACCGCACGAATCTGTAAAACCTTAGAACCTAAGCTTGCCAGCTCGAGCATTTCTTCAAAGGTAATCTTGTCTAAACGTCGGGCTGCTGGGGCAACGCGCGGGTCGGTGGTATAGACACCGTCAACGTCGGTATAAATCTGACACTCTTCAGCCTTTAACGCTGCTGCTAAGGCAACGGCTGTAGTATCTGAACCGCCACGCCCAAGCGTAGTGATATTGTTGTTTTCATCGATGCCTTGAAAGCCGGCCGCAATGACTACACCGCCACTGTCGAGCACTTCACGCATGCTGTCGGTAGCGATATCTTCAATACGCGCCTTCATGTGCAAGCTATTGGTTTTAATGCCTATCTGCCAGCCAGTAAACGAACGCGCGTTAATACCACGCTTCTGTAAGGCTATTGCCAACAATGCGATGGTCACCTGCTCGCCGGTGGATACTAAAGTATCCATCTCACGTGGGTCGGGTGTATCGGTAATGGATTGTGCCAAGCCAATAAGGCGATTGGTCTCGCCGCTCATTGCGGATAGAACAATAACCATTTGATGGCCGGCATCATGGAAAGATTTTACTTTGTCGGCAACCGCTTCGATACGCTCAACCGAGCCTACGGAAGTACCGCCATATTTTTGAACAAAAAGCGCCATGGTAGTGATCTACAAATAAGTAGTTAACGAAAGGTCGCATATTAAACAATAAAACACGCTAAGTCGCTAGGTAGTGACTCTTGGAATGGTGAAATATATGGAGGTAGGCTTAATTCACTTAGCGCAGAGAAGATTAAGGGTAATGCCTTAAAAACAAAAAGACGGCCGTAGCCGTCTTTCGTATTTATTTTAAAAAATGTTGCTTAAGCAGTAACCGCTGCTGCCCATTTTTCAAAGGCAGCTAAGGCATCACTAATGCCTGCAGGGTTTTGTCCACCGGCCTGTGCCATTTCTGGTTTACCACCACCACGGCCATCGACATAAGGCGCACATTCTTTAACGGCGTCACCGGCTTTGGCTTTACCAATTAAGTCCTTAGTAACTCCGGCCAGTAAAGTGACCTTACCGTCGTTGTCTGAAGCCAACATAATTAACCCAGAGCCCAGTTTGTTTTTAAGCTGGTCCATAGTATTACGCAGGGTATCGACATCGGCACCGGCAAGCTGAGCCGACAATACTTTAATGCCATTAATATCTTTGGCCTGAGTGGCTAAGTCATTACCTGCGCTCTGAGCGTTTTTAGCTTTAACAGCTTCCAACTCTTTTTCTAATGCATGCGCACGGTTTTGTAGCTGCTCTACTTTTTCTAGCACTTTGTCGTTAGAGGTTTTAAAGTTATGCGCCAACGTACTTAAGATCGCTTCTTCTGCAGCAATAAAGTCCAGTGCTGCTTCACCTACGACTGCTTCAATACGACGCACACCGGCCGCGATACCGCTTTCAGAGGTAATTTTTAGCAAACCAATATCACCGGTACGGCTAGCGTGAGTACCACCACACAGCTCGATAGAGAACTCGTCTTTACCCATAGACAGTACGCGCACTTGGTCATCGTACTTCTCACCAAACAAAGCCATAGCTCCGGCTGCACGGGCGTCGTCTATATTCATTAAGCGAGTGCTCACTTCGGTATTGGCACGAATATGTTCGTTCACCATACGTTCGATTTGTGCCAGCTCGTCTGCTTTTACGCTTTCTAAATGCGAGAAGTCAAAACGCAGCTTGTCATAAGTAACCAATGAACCTTTCTGAGTAACATGCTCGCCTAATACCGCACGTAAAGCAGCATGCAGTAAGTGAGTGGCGGAGTGATGAATGGCAATAGACTGGCGTTTATCAGCATCGACCGTAGCGGTTAACGAGTCACCTACTTTCACTTGGCCTTCAACCAGCACCCCTTGGTGTAAATGGTTGCCACTTTCTTTTTGTGTGTCTTTTACTTGGAAGACCACACCATCGGCTTTTAGGAAACCAGTATCACCACACTGACCACCGCTTTCGCCGTAGAATGCCGTTTCATCGAGAACCAACACAGCCACATCGCCTGCGTTCAGCTCTGTTACTGCTTGGCCGTCTTTAAATAAGGCTTTGACTGTACCTCTGTTTTCTAGCTGACTGTAACCTAAGAATTCGGTCTCACCTTCTATTTCTAAGCCTTTGCCATAGTCTGCCGCAAAATTGCCGGCAGCACGTGCTTGTTGGCGCTGCTTTTCCATGGCTGCATCAAAGCCAGCTTGGTCTACGCTTAGGTTGCGTTCACGGGCCACGTCGGCGGTTAAGTCAAACGGAAAGCCATAGGTATCGTAAAGCTTGAAGGCGACTTCGCCGGGAATAATATCGGTGTTTAGTTTAGCAATTTCGTCATTTAAAATTGCCATGCCTTTATCTAAGGTCTTAGCAAATTGCTCTTCTTCTAAGCGCAATACTTTTTGCACATGCTCAGACAGCTTCACTAGCTCTGGGTAAGCTTCGCCCATCTGCTCTACCAGAGTGGGTACTAACTTAGCGAAGAAACCAACGGGAGCATTAAGCATATGACCGTGGCGAATAGCACGACGAATAATACGACGCAGTACATAACCACGACCTTCGTTTGAAGGCAGTACACCGTCGACAATTAAAAAGCTGGTCGAGCGAATATGGTCAGCTATTACGCGTAAGGATTTGTTTTCTGTGTCGTTACAACCGGTTAGCTCACCGGCTTTGGCTAGTAACGCTTGGAACAGGTCAATTTCATAGTTGCTGTGTACACCCTGCATAATGGCCGAAATACGCTCTAAGCCCATACCGGTATCTACTGAGGGTTTGGGCAGTGGAATCATATCGCCGTTTTCTTTGCGTTCGTACTGCATGAAAACGTTGTTCCAAATTTCGATAAAACGGTCGCCGTCTTCTTCAGGAGAGCCGGGTTTGCCACCCCAAATATGCTCACCGTGGTCGTAGAAGATTTCGGTACAAGGGCCGCAAGGGCCGGTATCACCCATCTGCCAGAAGTTATCTGAGGCAAAACGGGCACCGCCGTTATCGCCAATACGGATAATTTTGTCGGCAGGGATGCCTATGTTTTTATTCCATAACTCATAAGCTTCATCGTCATCGGCATAAACGGTAACTAAGAGTTTTTCTGCAGGAATATTTAACCATTCAGAGGAAGTTAAAAACTCCCAAGCGTATTTGATAGCATCTTCTTTAAAGTAATCACCAAAGCTGAAGTTACCCAACATTTCAAAAAACGTATGGTGACGGGCGGTATAACCGACGTTTTCTAAGTCGTTATGCTTACCACCGGCACGCACACAACGCTGCGAGGTAGTGGCACGGGTATAACTGCGTTGCTCTTTACCCAAAAACAAATCTTTAAACTGAACCATGCCGGCGTTAGTAAAAAGTAAAGTGGGGTCATTACCTGGAACCAATGGGCTAGAAGCCACTACTTCATGACCTTTAGAGGCAAAAAAATCGAGGAACGCTTGGCGAATTTCAGAGCTTTTCATACAAATGGCTGTCCGGAACGGGTTATTTACGAAAAGTGCAAGTATAGCCTTTTATCTGCGTAACTCTAAGTACTGTCTTAAAATTCATTGTTAGCTTGTAAACCTACTTGACAGCAAGTGATAATTGAATAACTATGTAGTTATACACATGCACACAAAGGTACGTCTTATGAATATTGATCGCGCTATGTTTGCTTTTGGTGGCATTATGGTTTTAGTGTCATTAGCACTCACCCACTTTGTTCACCCTAACTTTGTTTGGCTGACTGCTTTTGTAGGCGCCAACCTATTACAAGCTTCATTTACTGGCTTCTGTCCTGCTGCAAAAGTATTCAAGAAGCTTGGCATGACACCCGGCAACGTCTTTAAATAGTCATTTAACTCTTACGAGGTAGAAAGCATGGCGGATTTAAACCCCACTGCTTTCTTTTCCTTCTTTATAATGAGCGCATGATACACCCTAGACCTTGGAGGTCTTTATGCGCTTATTACTTACCCTTGTAATATTTTCCGCTTGTAACTTTGCTCTAGCAATGGATTGGCAGCCTTACCCATCCGATTTAACTCAATTCGACTATTCAGGCGATAAGCTCAAAGCCAATTGGGATAAGCTTACTATGGGTACCCAGCAGGAATGGCCAGACGAAGTCTTTATTAAGTCAATGGCGACTGCTTACCCTAAGCTCAAGAATAACATGCTTGAATTAGCAGCTAAGCCAAATGCCCACCCTGCAGTCAAAGCACTGTTAAATGATGATTTTAGTCCACTCGCTGCAGCACTACAGCAAGCTTGGCGTCTTCATTACGAAGGAAAGTTTGAGCAAGCTTATAATTTAGGCATGCAGCTAGGTGCTGCTGGCTCAGTACCAGCTATTTATTCAAAGCTGATACACACCACTTTTCTTGTACACTCCCCTACCGACAAGCTTGCTATTTTTCAGGCACTGGCCGACAAAGCTGAGCAGTCACTTGAACTAACTCCAGGTTATGATTTCGGTGAGTTTGGCTTACTCTATGCGCATGCGCGTACTTTAGAATTATTAGATACCAGTGCCGCTTTATCCACTGGCTTACTTGGCTCTACACAAAATAGGCTACAAGAGCTAAGCGAGCGCCACCCGAAGAACAGCTTGTTTCCTACGTCCTATGCGGGCATTCAAGCGGGCGTGGTTGAACGTGTAGGCTCATTTGTTGGGCGGGTGACTTACGGGGCTACAGCGTCTCGTGCTGTAGAAGGCTTTCAACAGGCATTAGAATTACAACCAAACTTGCCAGTCATCTATAATGAATTTATTGTGGCTCTAAAGCGTATCAATCATAAAAAGCATAATATCCTAATTCAAGATTTGGCCGCCTACTGTTTAACCTTAACCCCATACAGTGCAGAAGAAGCACTCAACCAAGCACTCTGCAAAAGTGCTTATACACAACAAGACTTGGTGAAAAATTGACTGTAAATCCTTGGCTTCTATTTGCCATGCTGCCTTCTGCAGCCGTTTTGATGTTACACCTTGCTGTGGGGCCCTTTGGCCACCCTACTCTTTTGCATTGGCATCTGCGCTGGAAAAAACAAGCAAGTCCTTTAAAGAATTCGATAATAATTTTGGCCGTTTTGACACTTATTCTGGGCACCTCACAACTGCTAGGGTTGTGGGGAACTCCTATTGAATAAGAAACAAATGAAAAAATTTATAATAAAAAATAAAGATATTGAATTAGAGACACGTGAAGCCGGCCCCGATAATGGTGAACTTATTATTTTATTGCACGGCTTTCCTGAATGCTGGAATACTTGGCGACATCAAATAGACCCACTAGCACAAGCCGGCTTTAGAGTATGCGTGCCGAATATGCGTGGTTACGGCAAGTCTTCAAAACCTAAAGAGGTAAGTCGTTATCACCTAGACGAACTAATTACCGATATAGAGGCTATTCGTCAGCATTACGGTAAAGATAAGTTTCACCTTGCTGGCCACGACTGGGGTGGTGCCGTTGCTTGGTGGTATGCACTTCATTATGAACAACACCTGGCTAGCCTCTGCATTTTAAACCTACCACACCCACTGGCCTTTTTAACCAAGTTAAAAGGCAGTTTTAAACAAATCCGTAAAAGCTGGTATATCTTCTATTTTCAAATTCCGTTCTTGCCGGAATGGGGAATGAAACGCTTTAACTTCGCATCGCTTAAAACGATTTTAACGCACACATCAAATAAGGGCTCTTACGATGCTGAAGATTTTCGCCACTTAGAAGAAGCTTGGAGTGAGCCTGGTGCATTAACAGCAATGGTGAATTATTACCGGGCCATGCTGCGTAATATCCGCATACCTGAAGGTGATGGCAAAATAAGTACACCCACGCAAATTCTCTGGGGCGAAAAAGACTTAGCACTGAGTTTAGAGAGTGCCTATGAAAGTGAAGCGTACTTATTAAACGGCCACTTGCTAACTTATCCAGACGCAACTCATTGGTTAGCTCATGACAAAGCTGAAGATGTCAGCAATAAACTCATTAACCATTTACGAAACCACTCGACGCACTAATTAACCCTAACAAATTTGCGCTTATCTTATACAATAAGCGCAATTATTCTTTTAGGGGCTCATCATGCAGCATATTGTCATTGTTGGCGGAGGCGCTGGCGGCTTAGAACTTGCCACCCGCCTTGGTCGAAAATTAGGAAAAAAGGGGAAAGCACAAATCGATTTAATCGATACCAACCGTATCCATTTGTGGAAACCCTTACTTCATGAAATCGCTACCGGCGCTCTAGACTCCAGCATTGATGGCTTGGACTATTTAGAACACGCTAAACAACACGGTTTTCGCTTTCATTTAGGTCGCATGAGTGGCCTTGACCGTGAAGGCAAACAAGTGATTTTAGAGCCTATGTATGATGAACAAGGTGAGTTGATAGCCCCAGAGCGTAAAGTTAATTACGATACTTTGGTGATTGCTGTCGGCAGTGTAACCAATGACTTTGGTACCAAAGGTGCTAAAGAGCACTGTTTCTTTTTAGACAACTCACATCAGGCACAGCACTTCCACCGTACCTTATTAAATGAGTTTATTCGTGCTAATACCCGCAACGACGATAGCCCGCAAACTTTACACATAGGAATTGTTGGCGCAGGTGCAACTGGCGTTGAGTTATCAGCTGAACTTTATAACGCTTCTGAAGTGTTGTTCAGTTATGGTTACAAAAAGCTGTCACCCTCTAATATCAACGTACATGTCATTGAAGCTGGTGAGCGTATTCTTCCCGCTCTACCTGAACGAATTGCTAACGCTGCCAAACGTCAATTAGAGACATTAGGCGTTAGCTTACACACCAATACCAAAGTAACAGAAATAACCAAAGAGGGTTTCGTTACTGAAAGTGGTGAAGTGATTCCTTCGCACATTAAGGTATGGGCAGCGGGCGTCAAAGGCCCTGAGTTTTTATCGACTATTGGCCTTAAAACAAACCGAGTTAATCAGCTTGTGGTTAACGGTAAACTACAGACAGAAGACCCGCGTATTTTTGCTATGGGCGACTGCTCTTCGGTCATGCATTCTGATGGCAAACCAGTACCACCACGGGCACAGGCAGCACACCAGCAAGCCTCATACTTGTTTGACGCTATCATTGCCCAACACAAAGGTAAGCCCTTAGCTAATTTTGTCTATAAAGACTACGGTTCTTTAGTGTCCTTGAGTAATTACAGTGCAGTAGGTACGCTTGCTAGTAAGCTGTCACGCAACTCAATTATGATAGAAGGTAAGCTGGCGCAAATAATGTATGTGTCTTTATATAGACTGCATCAAGTAGCCTTACACGGTTATTGGAAAACAGCTTTAATTACATTAGCCGGTCGTATTAACAAAGTTATTCGTCCGCGCCTAAAGCTGCACTAACACCCTTTAAAACTCGAGCCCGCTTGACTCTTTTGGTAAGGAGTAAGCGGCCAAAGCCTGTTGAATATGCTCAGAATTAAACCCACGCTGAGCCAAAAAACGATAGGCTTTACCCTTCTGCTTATGGTCTTGGGTGTCTAAATCTGCGTATTTTCTCTGAAGAATATCAGTAGCTTGGGCGTGCCAGTTCATATCGAGCTGTTCTAATGCTTGCTCGACTTGGTCTTCACTAATTCCTTTATTACCAAGTTCGTACTTAAGACGGATAGGACCATAACGATAGCGACGTGAGTTTAGGTAAGATTCGCAAAAACGAGTGTCGCACTGCCAACCTAGCTCGGCAAAATCATCAAGCACCGAATCTAAGTCAGCTAAACTTTCTACACGCACTTTGTACTTGTCGTATAACTCTTTGCGGGAGTAGTCACGCCGACCCAGCAAGTTAATAATGGCTTGCCTGAGTCCGGCGTAATCTAAAACTTTAGGCTTTAACTTCTGCATCTGCCTTGCCAGCTTTAGCTACTTTTTCAACCTCTTCTACTGCTTCAGGTTTTTCAGCTTTAGTCAGAACGACTGGAGCCAGTAGTTGTTCACGCACAGCGGCTTCGATCTCTTCTGCAATGGCAGGATTATCTTCTAAGTACTGCGCTGCATTGGCTTTACCTTGACCAATTTTATCGCCCTTGTAGCTGTACCAAGCGCCGGCTTTATCGACCAGGTTGCACTTAACACCAAGGTCAATAACTTCGCCCATGTGGTAAATACCTTTGCCGTACATAATTTGGAATTCGGCCTGCTTAAAGGGTGGTGCCACTTTGTTCTTAACCACCTTAACGCGGGTTTCGTTACCAATCACTTCATCACCCTGCTTCACTGCACCAGTACGACGAATATCCAAACGTACTGAGGAGTAGAATTTAAGTGCATTCCCCCCGGTCGTTGTCTCGGGAGAACCGAACATTACACCGATTTTCATTCGAATTTGGTTAATAAAGATAACTAAGCAGTTAGCATTTTTAACGTTACCAGTAATTTTACGTAGTGCTTGTGACATTAAACGGGCTTGTAAGCCAACGTGGGTATCACCCATTTCGCCTTCAATTTCAGCTTTAGGTGTTAACGCTGCCACTGAGTCAATTACAATAACGTCAACCGCACCAGAGCGTACTAAGTTGTCACAAATCTCTAATGCTTGTTCGCCTGTGTCTGGCTGAGAAACTAACAGGCTGTCTAGGTCGATGCCTAGTTTTTCTGCGTATAAAGGGTCTAGTGCGTGTTCAGCGTCAATGATGGCAACGGTTTTACCCATTTTTTGTGCTTGTGCCATTACTGATAAACACATAGTGGTTTTACCCGAACTTTCAGGTCCGTAGATTTCTACGATACGACCCATAGGTAAGCCGCCTATACCCAATGCGATATCTAACCCTAGAGAACCAGTAGAAACAGCGGGGATAGCTTCACGAGGCTGCTCACCCATTTTCATTATTGCGCCTTTGCCGAATTGACGTTCAATTTGACCTAAAACGGCATCTAATGCTTTTTGTTTATTTGCATCCATCGCTAACACCCTTTCATAATTTATGCTGAGTTCTATACAGTAGATATACTACTAAGTACTGTAAATATAACCAGTATTTAAACATGGCATTTTCTTCTTGCCAAGCTTTTTATTTGTTATGTCTATTTTGTCAGCTTTAACCAGTCAGACAAACCCTGTATAGCAAACTCAATTGCCTGCTCTCTTACTTGGTGGCGGTCACCGCTAAAAATACGTAAGCTAGTTTGCTGTGTCTCTTTATTGCCCCACGCAAACCAAACAGTCCCTACAGGCTTGTCTTCGCTGCCACCAGCAGGGCCGGCAACTCCACTGACGGCAATGGCAAACTCAGCTAAGCTATGTTCAAGCGCCCCAACTACCATGGCCTGCACTGTTTGCTCACTAACCGCACCATAGCGTTCGATGATATCCGCTGACACACCAATGCTGTCAATTTTCGCTTCGTTTGAATAGGTTACAAATCCGCGTTCAAACCAAGCCGAGCTGCCCGCTAACTCTGTAAATGCGTAAGCGATACCGCCGCCGGTACAAGATTCCGCTGTAACTACCGACTTATTTTTTGCTAGCAATTGTCCTGCGAGTTGTTGGGTGATTTCCCGTAACAGTATCATCGAGTGCCTCCCTCTAAATGCGGGTTTTAATTTAACAGCGCTGAATTTATTAGACAACCGACTTCAGCATAACGAAAAATGACCTGTAAAAATCTTATACAGGTTTTTTGAACTAACTATTACTATCCACATCGGACATTAGGAGCGTTCAATAGTCGAGCGTCTCTAAATTCATCCTCCTAGGAGCATAATAATGAATAATTCATTTGCCTCTATTTCTCTTTCAGTTCTTATGACACTGGCCAGCGGTGCAGCATTTGCACAAGGCGAAGCTCAAGCACCTACCACTCCACAAGCAGCCCCACAAACTGTAGAAATATCAGAAGCTGCCGTTGATAAATTTATTGATGTTCAACAAAAAGTTGAATCTATTCGTGGAGAATACGTCGAGCTTCTCCAACAAGCTAAAGACCAGCAAGCGGCTATCGAAATCCAACAAGAAGCCCAGCAAAAAATGGTAGAAAAAGTTGAGGAGTCTGGCATGGAAGTACAGCAGTACAATTTGATTGCTCAGGCAGCCCAGCAAGACCCTAATATCCAGAAGCGCATTAAAGACGCACAATAAGTTTTATTAACAACTTATTTAAAAAAGAAGCCCAGCAATTGCTGGGCTTTTTATTGCTACTGCTTGATAGGCTCACTTAAATAGTTAAGTACGGTGCCACCAGCAGGTATTTCAACATAGAGATTCACCGATATCCCAGTCGTTTCTGCAAGCACCTCTAGCGGCATGGCTTCTTGGCTTATTTGCTCTATCTGTAAGCGCCCATCGGCTAAGAAGGTTAAATCGCCTGCCAGTTTCAAGTTCATAGGATAACTGTGTAGATTGTGAGAGAGCTTTAACCCTATTGCTTCAGGGTCTAATCGAGGCGCATCCAAATACAAATCTAACTCCGTTATGTATTCAGCGCCTGAACCATCTTCCTTCTCTACTATCCAGCCCTTGGTTAAACCGTAGTCTGGCGCTGTACAGTTGTTAGCCTCACAGGTATAGCGAATACGCATAAATTGCGGCCCGGTAGGCGGACTGGAAACACTTAAGCCCATATTGATATAAATAGTAGCGTTGGAAACAACAATTTGAGTGGGGTGAATATAAGTTAGTA
>Ga0209075_1003613_pt1 | contig 12732 bp, 8 predicted proteins | sample Stecom2011_FD_187523 | JGI IMG/M metagenome (GOLD analysis project Ga0209075, IMG submission 187523) | Agricultural soil microbial communities from Utah to study Nitrogen management - Steer compost 2011 (SPAdes) (version 2) | ecosystem: Environmental > Terrestrial > Soil > Agricultural land...
CGGTCTTGAACGACGATGGCTGCGCCGCTCCTCCTCGACGATGCACAACATCGCCTCGTCGTCTCGACTTGCCATCCTCGCTCAATCCTCGCCGAGACTGCTCACGTATTTCCAGAACACTGCACTTGCCGATGCATTTTCGGTATATGAGCACTCTCAGATCGCTGCACTGGTCATCCAAAGCCGCATCTGCTAAGGCGATGACGTTCATTTCAGTGATTTTCGCATTGCCGTTATTTGTCCAGAGGGTTTGATGTTGAATCAACGTATTATCCGTGCATTTTTCATTCTCGCCGCGCTCTTATGGAGCAGCACCGCCTTCGCCCAGACCTGGGATGACACCTTTGAGCCCGGCGCGGTGCACTCGCATATGAGCCAGGAGGGCCACAAATTTTTGGTCGTGGCGGCCGGTGAAGCCAACGCGTCAACCCGGCAGGCGGCCACGAGTCTGGAGGCGGCGCTTCGCAGTGGGTCGGCGACCCTGGTGATGAATGACGACGCGCTCGGCTCGGTCGTGGGACTCGACGATGAGGCCATCGCCCAAAAAGCCAGCGCGCTTCCGGTCGATCGCATCGCGATTGTGCGCGTCTTCGCCGGGGCAACCGCCGACCAGGAGACCGTCGTCGTTACGGTGCGCGATAAAACCGGCCAGAACCTCTGGGCGCTCAGCGGCACCCGGGGCGTGGCCTTGGAGGCGCAGACCGGCGCAAGCGGCGGGCTTGGCGTAAGCGCGGGGGCCGCAGAGTCGGTCAGCGGCTCGGTGCGCGCAAGCAGCTCGGATACCCAGGCTGCGCGCCAGGAGTATGACGAAAAGTTTCTATGGTCCTACGACCTCCTTGGCATCACCCAAACCGGCATCGTTGTCTCGTCCTCGACGATATATCAAGGAAAATATCGAAAGAATCTCTCCTCCCGTGAATTTTATCACGTGGTCGGCCGCCCCGATCTCGCCGAAGAACTCGCCTCAAATCAAACCCAGAGCCTCATCGCCGGGGGGCTCGGCCTGGCCGGAACGCTCGGGCTGATTGGCGGCGGCACCTGGTTTCTGATCGAATCCATCCCATCCGAGAGCTATAATTCGGAGACCGGAGAATACGAGAAAGAAGAATCAAATTATGTCGGCCCGACCGTCATGCTCGGCGCTTCCGTCGCTGCAATCATCGCCGCAGTCATTATCAGCCCCAACCAAATTCAACCCGTCTCACGAAGCGAAACGTTGAAGTTGGCGGACCAATATAATCAGAAGCTCAAAAAGGAGCTGGGCCTCGACGATGACTATTCGGTTATTCCCGATATCAATCAGTCGAATTCGATGAAATTCAGCTACGAGGTGGGTCCCACGCTCGGAGGAGCCCATGGTGCGATTCGCGTCGATTTTTAATCCGCCAGCCCGCCGGTTTCTCGGGCTTCTTTTCACGCCCCTCGCCGCGCTCATCGTCGCGATAGGGGGCGGCTCGGCGGCGTTTGCCCAGGGCACAAACACCCCGCCCGCGGACCCGCTCGCCGCGGTTGAGGCCTACCAGATGCGCCTCTATGAGCGGATATCACCCTCAGTGATCTTTATCGCCCAGGGGGGCGGATTTGGCTCGGGCTTTTTTATCAACGACACCGGCCTGGCGCTGACCAACAAGCATGTCGTCGGCAAGGCCAAGACGGTGACGGTAGTCTTTCAAGACGGGCGAAAACGCCAGGCAACGGTGGTCGAGCGCGCCGCTGGCAAGGTCGATCTGGCGCTGATCCAGGTCGACATAAAATCCTCGCCAGCACTCAAGCTCAGCGGGTTTAATGACCTGCGCGTGGGCAGTTGGGTCGGCTCCATTGGCCACGGAAGCGGGGGCATCTGGACCTTCACCACCGGCATGGTCTCCAATATCTATGCGTCCAAGGAAAATACCTCCCTTTTTCAGACCCAGATCCCGCTCAACCCCGGCGCCTCCGGCGGCCCGGTCTTTGACCGCAAGGGGCGCGTCGCAGGCGTGGTCACCTCGGGCATTCTCAATACCAATAGCGTCAACTTCGCCATCCGCATCGACGTGGCCTTCGACGCGCTCGAAAAGCTGGGCAAAAACTGCGATTGCCTGACCATCCGCGCCCCCGAAGGCGTGCCGATCTTCTTTGACGGGCGCGCCGTGGGCACCGGCCCGCGCCTGCGCCTGACGCCCACCGACGGCCCCCACGAGGCCTTTGTGGTCATCGGCGGTAAAATGAAAAAGATGGCGTTTACCTACCCCAAGGTCCGCGATGTGACGTTTGAGTAGCGTGTCATCAACCTTGAGCAATAATCTCGCCGATTTCCCGGCGGTCCGCACCGAGTTCGATGAGCGACATAATTAGTGCGTCAAGAGAGACCGTCTGGCATCCGTTTTCCATTTAAGATACGCGAGGTTGGCTTCTACCTCGATAACGCGGCCTCAAGCTCGTCGAGCAGTGATTCCGTACAGCGATCGACGATATCGTACACAAGTCCAAATTGGTCGCCTCCGCCGCCATACGGGTCCGGCACCTCGGCGCCGCGCAGGGCGGGATCGGGTTCATAATCGCGCAGCAGCAGGAGTTTATCGGCGTCGGCGTAGGCCAGCCGCAGGGCGCTTCGTCGGTTGGAGTGATCCATGGCCACCAGGTAGTCGAACTCGACAAAATGGTGGTCCACAAGTTGCTGGGCGCGCTGCGCGGAGATATCGAGGCCGCGCTCCCGGGCCACTCGAATGCTCCCCGGGTCCGGCGGATGGCCCACATGATAGGCGCCGGTGCCCGCCGATTCGATATGAAATCGCTCGCTTAATCCGCGCTCGATCACCTTCTGGCGAAACAGCCCTTCGGCCAGCGGCGAGCGACAGATATTGCCCAGACAGAAAAATAGAATACGAATGGGAGACGTGCTCATGAGATTCTCGACGGATAAATTTAAGGAATGCAAGCCTTGATTCGGCTCGCGGGGTGATTTAGAGCCCACACCCACGGGGAGCGTTCCGGCGGCGTCGCAAAAACATAAAACAAATGCATGGTATCTGGCTCGTGTCATCGCCGCGGCGGCGCGCGCGATGTAGGCAGGCACTGAGCTCAGGGTTTAAAATGATTCCCCCAGCAGGTTTGGCTGCCGTCCGCGCTGCGGATGCCGCAGGCGAAATCCTCTCCGGTCGCGATCACGTCAAACGCCACGCCCACCGGCGCTTTGGAGATCTGTCCGTGGGAATCTTCGCCCCAGCAGACAAGCTGTTGGTTATCGCCGCGGATCGCACAGGTATACCCAAATCCTGCTGAGATGGCGTCGACCGGGACGCCCACGGGTGTCCTGGCGTTCTCGCCCTTCTTACCCCAGCAGAACGGACGTTGGGTGTCGCTTTGAATCGCGCAGATATGCCCGGAGCCCACGGCGATGGCGCTGAAAGCGATGCCCTCAGGATCTTTGAAGCTCGCCCCGAGCTCATCTTTGTCCCATCCCCAGCAGGTCGCTCCTTTGTCCTCGCTTCGAATGCCGCAGGTATGCCTTCCTTGGGCTGCGATAGCATCAAAAGCAACACCCTTGGGTGTTTTAGAGACCACCTCGCCGCTGCGATTATCCCCCCAGCAAAGGACGTGGTGGGTGTCGCTTCGAATCGCGCAGGTATGCGCATGGCCCGCGACAATGGTGTCAAAGGCGACACCTTTGGGCGCCTTGGAGACCTGCCCGAATTCATCATCCCCCCAGCAGCGAACTTGGTTATCGTCGCTGCGAAGCGCGCAGGTGTGACTGCCCCCCACGACAACGGCCTTAAAACGCGCGCCTGTGGGTACCTCGGATACGTTGCCGCGCCGATTACTGCCCCAGCAGATAAGTTGCTTTGTTTTGCGATGAATCACACAGGTTTGGCTTGTGTGAATCGCGCCGTTGGTCGCGATGGTGCTGAAGGCGGCGTTCTTAACGGGCGCGCCGCCGCCCGGGTGACCGGATTTATGATCGCCCCAGCACACCAGTTGGCCATCGGCACGGCGAAGGGCGCAGCTAAAGTCTTGACCCGCGGCGATCGCCGCGAAGGTGGCGCTCGCCGGTACTGTGGATATCTGGCCGGAACCGTCGCCGCCCCAGCAAAGGATCTCGTGGGTGTCGCTGCGTATCCCGCAACTGTGTATCGCCCCGGCTGCAATGGCGTCAAACGCGACCTTTTTGGGCGTATTGGATACGATGCCGAACTCCTTATTGCCCCAACAGACCACCTCCTTGGTGTCGCTTCGAATGGCGCAGGTGTGGAAATCACCCGAGGCGAGCGACGCGAAAGTTCCCTGCTTGGGGACGTCGGACTCCTGACCATCTCCATCTTCACCCCAGCAGAGCACTTTTTTAGTATCGCTGCGAATGGCGCAGCTATGAAAAGCCCCCGCTGCGATGGCCTCGAAGGTGCCCCCCTTGGGCGTTGAGCCGACCTGACCTCTGTCGTTCGCCCCCCAACAGACGACATTTTTTGTATCGCTGCGAATCGCGCAGGTATGCGTACCGCCCGCCGAGATCGCTTTGAAGGGGGTGTCCCTGAGTGTTGGGGGGAGCTCTTGCCAGTCCTCCCCCCAGCAGAGCACTCTGCGGTCCTTCTTGCGAATCGCGCAGGTATGCAAATCGCCCGTTACAATGGCGTCAAAGGCGATATCTTTGGGAGCGCCCGAAACCTGCCCATGAGAGTCATTCCCCCAGCACAGCGCCCGGCCATCGGCTCTGCGAATCGCGCAGGTATGAGCCCCGCGCGTGGCGATCTCTTTGAGCGCCATGGGATGACATGATCGGGCGTTGATCCCGGTGCTGGTATCCCCCGGGGCGCACGCCTGGCATTGTCGCTCGGCGGCGTCATTCTCCGCGAGCGCCACAAACTCACCCGGGGCGCAGTCGACCTCGACCGATACCAAAGGCGACGACAGGCCCTCATCATCGGAGGAAACGTATAGATAAGCGCCGAGGCTGACCAGCAGGGCCGCGACTCCCATCACTATGACAACGGCGAGCGCCACGAGAATCAGGCCGAGCCTTCGGGACGAAATAGACATGAGGACGGGCTCCAAATTTGTTGGGGAAATCTTCAGGTCGCTCCGAACGCAATCGACCAAAATAAAATGAGCAATCATTGAGCCAATCTATTATGAAATCGGCATTGTGAGTAGGGCGATCTTGGGCAAAAAAGAAAATGAGCCTCGCCACTTCCCAAACGCGGCAAAGCCTATATCCAACAGAATTTAGGGAGCAAATACGCAACCTTTATCGAAATGGTTCCCCGGGATTCGCGGTGTTTGTCGCCGCCGTTGCGAAATCATCTGGAAACTGAGTTAGTTTTGGCGGCTTTAACAATGGCTGTAAGCGTTCAGTGGGTCAGCAAGAATCCAGTTGCGCGCAATAAACTGGAGCCGGGGCGTCCTTGCCCTGGTCGCCGCAACGCGGCAAAAGCGAGTGCGCAACCCCTTCACAAGTTGAGCCCGCGCATATCGCGCGACTCGCGAAAGAACTTGGTTATACCGACCAGGCGCATATAATCGAAATTTCCGCACACTTGCCTCGGAGTGAGCGCAAGCCAGTGAGGTGTCTTCCAATACGCCCGGGCGGCGCGGATCGATAACTAGACAAGCATCATCCATTCACTGCGGGCGCTGACGTCCATGCTTTAAACCGGAGAAAACGATGACTAACCACATCCCGAAGGGCTTCTCAGCCGTCACACCCTATCTATTACTCGCGGACCCCGTGGGCTTTATCGAATTCGCCCAAAAGGCGCTGGGCGCGACCAAACGCATGGCCCAATTCGACGACGACGGGCGGTTAGTCCACGCTGAAATCGAGGTGGAGGGTTGCCCCATCGAGATGGGGCAACCTCAGGGTGATTTTGAGCCCACACGCACGGCGTTGCATGTCTTCGTCGAGGACCCGGATGCGGTGTGGGAAAAGGCGGTGGAGCAGGGCGCGACACCGCTGTATGAAGTCACCGATCACCCGTACGGGGAGCGCTCGGGCGGCGTCGCAGATGCCTGGGGAAATTCCTGGTACTTGGCCCGAGTCACCGACGCGGATGCGCGTGGTTAAACTCATAAGCGGCAGACGTTATTGCCAAGGTAAAAAAACACAAACGCAAAAAAGCCGCCCTTAAATGGGGCGGCTTTTTTAATCTTCAACTCACGCTGTTAGCTTCAAAAGGCATACGATTCTGTCGAATCATATAAGCCTGCTGTCATCCCTCATATATGCAATGCCCACGCTCATTGCATATATAGTCTCCATAATTCTCCCTAATGCATATCGTATCCTCGCCTCCATAGGCCAGTGGATAAAGCACCTCCAACATCCCTCGACCGCAAATTGAATTGGGTGAATCGCAAATTCCGTAGCTCGGGGTAACCGCAAAACACCGGTCTGTGGCGTTACACATCGAGTGCACCGTACAACTTGTATTGGATGGGAAAATAACAATACCGCAATCGATAGCTTCGTCGCATTCGACGGGTTTGTCTTCGACGATCAAGGTTTTCGTGATCGTCTCGGGGACTGGGCAGCGCGCGTCTGCAGGTACCGCGTTAATCGTGAGCGTAAACTCGCCGGCTTCTGTGGGTGTACCCATGAGACGCGCCCAAAACTCGCCAAACACCACGCCATCTGGGAGCCCGTCAACCGTGATGGAATCCATCCCAACTGGCCATTCGAACAAATCGTCGTCAACTTCTTCGTCGATAACGAATTGAAGTGAATTAATATCCCCAAATTCACCGCACACAGGTGGCTCGGCCTTTTCATCATCACCGCATGATAAGATGCCTATCGCGAACAAAATAAACAGAGCATTTTTGAAGTAATGCACGCTCTCTCCTCATTTCTCGAAATTGAAATAAAATAAACGCCGTGCAAGGAGACGGTCACGGCAAAAGCGAGGTGTTGTCCCAAAGGAATACCACTCGTTATACATCTCACACGAGATATACCGCAAAAGTAGAGCACTGCAACCACCACTGCTCATTTGCGCGGTGCTATTGAGCTTCAAACACGCCAATGATAAACCAGCGCGGGCCCCAAAGACCCCAGCTGGCTTGCCGGCTGGGGAATAGACTGATGGCCGATGAACTAAGCCAGTAAACGGAGAAGACGAAGTGGTTGCCAAAGTCGAGAAGATCCAGCTGCATAAGACCGCCAAGAAGCGCTACCTCAACTATGCGATGAGCGTCATCACCAGCCGGGCGCTGCCGGATGTGCGCGACGGGCTCAAGCCGGTGCAGCGGCGTATTTTGTACGGGATGTTCAATAACCTGCGCATCACTCACGACGCCAAGCATATGAAGAGCGCGCGTATTGTGGGCGAGGTGATGGGTAAATATCACCCGCACGGGGATCAGTCGATTTATGACGCGATGGTGCGCATGGCCCAGGATTTCTCGGTGCGCTACCCGCTGGTCGACGGCTACGGAAACTTCGGCTCGGTCGACGGCGATCCGGCCGCCGCCATGCGCTATACCGAGGCGCGCCTGACGAACCTGAGCTCGGAGCTGCTCGACGAGATCAAGAAAAATACGGTGCTTTTTCGGCCCAATTACGACGGCACCGACTCCGAGCCAAGCGTGCTCCCCGCCCAGGTCCCCAACCTGTTGATCAACGGGGCGACCGGCATTGCGGTCGGCATGGCGACCAATATCCCGCCGCATAATCTTGGCGAGTGCCTGGACGCGCTCATCGCGCTGATCGACGAGCCCAGGCTTGAGATCGATGAGCTCGTCGACCGCTATATCAAGGGCCCCGATTTCCCCACCGGCGGGGTGATGCTCAACTCGGTCGACGAGCTCTTGAGCATCTATAAGACCGGCTCCGGGCCGATCCTGATGCGCGCCTCCTGGGAGGTCGAAACCCACGATTATAAGAAATATATTGTCATCACCTCGCTCCCCTATACGGTGAATAAGTCGACCTTGGTCGAGAAGATCGCCGACCATATCATCCAGGGGAATCTGCCCCAGGTGCAGGATGTGCGCGACGAGTCGACCGACGATGTGCGCGTGGTGCTCGAGATCAAGCGCGGCACCGACCCCGAAATGGTGATGGCCTACCTGCTCAAGCATACCCCGCTGGAGAGCCGCTTTCACGTCAATATGACCTGCCTGGTCCCCGACACCCAGCCCGACCCGCTGGCCGGCGGCGGGGAGCTCAAGGATATGATCAAGCGCTTCTCGCTCAAGCCGGCGGATAAGCGCGACGCAGACGCCATCGAGGTCATTGAGCTGCTCGATTATTTGCGCGAATTCCAGGCCGAGCTGGCCAACCCCGAAGACCCGCCGGTGCCCACCCCGGCGGTGCTTAACCTGAAGCAAATGCTCACGTATTTTCGCGACTTCCGCATGGAAGTCCTGGTGCGCCGGCTGATCTTCGAGTTGGAGAAAATCCTCGGGCGCATCCATATTCTGGAAGCCTTCGAGATTATCTTTAATGACCTCGACAAGGCCATCGAGCTTATCCGCGCGTCGAGCAGCAAAAAGGACGCGGCGGTGCGGCTTATCGAGTATTTTAAGATCGACGCCTTGCAGGCCGACGCGATCCTGGAGACCAAACTCTACCGCCTGGCCAAGCTCGAGATCGACAATATCCGCGCCGAGCTCGCCGAGCGGCGAAAAGAGGCCAAAAAAATCCGCACCTTGCTGCTCAGTGAGCGCAAACGCTGGGAGTTTGTCCGCAACGAATTCGTCGTGCTTCGCGGCGTCTACGGCGACCCGCGCCGCACCGCCATCGAGGCCAACGCGCTCGAATTGGAGTACTCCGAGGCCGACTATATCCTGGACGAAGACGTGCGCGTCATCGTGACGCGCGACGGCTGGTTCAAGCGCCAAAAATCCTACGGCGACCTGTCGACCATCCGCGTGCGCGACAATGACAAACTCGGCTGGGTGATGCCCGGGCGCACCCGCAATACCGTGCTGATCTTTACGACCGTCGGGCGCGTCTACACGATGCGCATCGACGACGTCCCCTCGACCACCGGCTACGGCGACCCAATCCAGGCGCATTTTGACTTCGAAGACGGCGAAAAGATCGCCGGCGTCATCACCATGGACCGGCGCGTGCTCAAACCCGTCGCCCCCGACCAGCCCAGCCTGGTCGGCGACGCGAGCGCGCAGGCCGGAGAGCCCGAGATGATCGCGATCTCGGCCCAGGGCCAGGGCGTGCGCTTTAGCCTGGACGGCTTCGACGAGCCCTCCACCGTCAAGGGGCGCATGTATATGCGCCTGGGCAAAAACGACTCGGTCATCAACGTCGAGCCCTGCACCTGCGTCGACGAAGAACTGGTCACCATCGCCACCCGCGAAGGCCGCGGGCTGACGTTTCAGTCGCGCGAGCTCAACGTCTATAAAGGCGCGGCCAAGGGCGTCAAAGCCATCTCTTTGGAGAAGGGCGATGAGGTCCTCGCCTGGACCCTGAGCACCGGCTATTATGAGGGGCTTGAGGTCGAGACCAATCGCGGAAAAGTCAGCGTCATCAGCCGCTCAAAGTCGGCGTTTGAGCCCACCTCGCGCGGCAATAAGGGCCGCTGGGTGATCCAGCGCGGCCACCTGGTGCGCGCGAATTTACCGACGGTCGAAATTCGCAAAGAGGAAGACGACGATGGCCTCGAAGACGCATAAGCTGCGCCCGCTCTTTCGCCCCTTCGTCATCCGCCCGGCCCTGTGGATGAGCGCGGCCTCGCTGGCGCTGACCCTGAGCTATTTCGCCGTATGGGATAGCCTGTTTTTGGTGCTCGGAAACGCCGCCTGGGCCGGGCCCGCCGTCTTCGCGGCGCTGCCCGTCCTGCTGCTTATTGCGCGCGCCATCGCCTACCGCGGCACCGACTATACGATCGCAAATGATCGCATTCTTATCCATCGCGGCGGGGTCTTTGGCGACCGCAGCATCGAGCTTGACCTGGTCAATATCACCCTGGTCGAGTGGCGCAGCCCCTTCCTGCTCAAAATCCTCTACGGGGTCGGGCATATCGTCATCCAGGAGGCCGGAAACGCCCAGCAAAACGCGCGCATGGTCTATATCGAGGAACCGGAGCGCATCTACCGGCTCATTGCCGAGAATATGCGCGCTCAGGGCTTCTCGATGCAGCGAAACGCTCGGGTCAGCCGGCAGAAATCCGGCGTGCTCGGCGCCCTGGTCGATATGGGCGGGTTTCTGGTCGGCATCGCCTATACCGGCGTGGTGCTGGTGGATATGCTGGCGCTTTCGTTTGGGCGCATCGCCACCAATATCGCCATGAGCCTTCGCCCGGTGCTCGAGCAGGTCGAGAGCACCGAGTTTATCGTGAGCACCGTCATTTTCGGGTTGAGCGGGCTCGCCCTGCTCGGCGTCGTCGTCGGGATGGCCTTTAAATTCCTCGAATTATCGCGGCGCACCCTCACCCTGCACGACGACGTCGTCGACTTTTATCAGGGCTTTTTAAGCGAAAAGCGCCAGTTTATCCCGCTGGAGAACCTCACCGATACCGACCTGCACCGCCCGCTCTATAAGCGTTTTTTGGGGCTAAGCGACCTGCGCGTGAGCTCGCGCGGCGCCGGCAGCAACCTGGTCTTCAATAGCATGCCGGGCGCCGAAGAATTCGCGCGCGCCCTGGAGGGGCAACTCGACCAGATGAGCGCGCGCAAAGCGTCGGCGCTCGCCGAGGCGCACCTCGACGCCGCGGCGCCCGCCGCCGAATCCACCGCGCAACCTCCTGGGCGCACCTATACCTTCAAGCCCGAAGCCTGGCGCGCCGCGGTGGGCTCCCTGATCAACCTTTTGGCCTTCCCACTGCTGATCTTTGCGGGCATCGGCATCTTCGCGGGCTTAAGCGCCTTCGGGGTCGACGGGCTCGGCGCGATCGGGGCGGCGCTCTTTGGAACCATCGCGATCTGGGGCGGCATCTGGCTGGTCTCCACGCTCTTTGGCCTCGGGCGAAGTGTCCTCTACGCGCGGGCAACCGAATATAGTTTCGACGCGCGCCGCGCGAGCAAGACCTTCGATTTTCTGAACCGCCAGGAGACCAAATTTGCCACCGAGCAGATCACGTCTTTCTCGATCCTGACCGACCCCATCGACCGCGCCATGGGCACGATGACCCTGCGGCTTCGCTCCATCGGCAGCGCCGAGACGCTTGATTTCAAGCATATCGCCGAAGATCCGAACCTGATCACGGGCCTGGAAAAAGCGCTCGGCTTTAAGCAATCGACGCCCGCATCCGAGCGACGCGACCCGACCGAACTCCTCCCCAACTTTACGATTACTGAAAGCCTCAAAGCGCATTTGGCGGGCTATCTCGGCACCTTCGCCGGGGTGATACTGATGTGTCTGATGGTCGGTTTTTTTGCCGACAAAATGATCCTCGTGCTCTGCGTCGGCCTGGGCGTCCTTTTGCTCGGCTCCCTGATAAATATCGCCTGGCATGCCATGCGGGTCAGTCGCCTGCGCGCCACCTTCGACGCCCACACGCTCACGGTCACCGGCGGCATCCTGCGCCGCTATCGCCACCATACCGCGCTCGCGCATATAAAAGGCGTCGGCAGCGTGCAATACCCGGCCAGCAGCCTTGGGACCCTGAATATAGCCACCGGCGGCGGCTTCACGATGGCGGTCGATTTTCTCCCCGCGATTCGCATGCAACACGAGCGCCTCGACAGCCGAGTCCTCACGCGGCGCATCGTGCAAGATACGCCGGGCGATAGCGTCGAATTTCGCCCGAACGCCCCCACCGAACTCATGCGCCACCTCGCCCTCTTCGTGCTCTGCGTGGTGACCATCCCGACCCTGCCCTTCTCGCTGGCCTGGGTGGTGCTCAGAACCCGGCGCACCCGCTACCGCGTTGAGCGCGAGCGCATCTTCGTCGAGATCCCGCTCATCTACCACCACCGAACCAGCGTGCTCTTTGAGCGCATCGATCATCTCGAGAGCAGCCGCGATATGGCCAATAAATTATGCGCCTCCCGCGATATCGAGGTCTATACCGTCGGCAGCAGCACGGTCGATTTGAAGCTGCGCGCGCTCAAAGACCACGCACGGGCGCTGGAGGTGATTCGGGCGCGCATGGCGGCGGAATAGCGCTCCGACTCATCATAAAGGGCCGCGGGCGACCCGCCCGCCTTGGGCGAAGCCCAACCTCACGCCATCGCACGTCAATCAAAATCCGACTGCCGCCATCCGACCGCCGCCCAAGATGCGACCCCCGCCGTAGGTTGCGCTACGCAAGCTTAACGCTTGCTTCGCTTACCGACGGCTACCAATTAGGTCACGCCTCTATCGAGGCTTGCCGTCCGTAGGCCATGCGCTTTTGCGTATGTTGTGCGATTCGCCGTTCTTTGCCCATTTGATCGAAACCGCGATGGATCGCCAAAAAATCAATATCATTCGCCTCGCAAGCCTTGAGGTTTGGATGTTTTTCCAACCCGAAGGGCGTAACCTAACCAGTAGCCGTGGGTCAGCGTAGCGAAGCGCAACCTACGGCTACCAATTAGGTCACGCCTCTATCGAGGCTTGCCGCGCGTAGGCCATGCACCTTCATCAACCTCATGCATCGCGTCGTGAATTGCCCATTTGATCGAAACCGCGATGGATCGCCAAAAAATCAATCTCGTTCGCCACGCAAGCCTTGAGGTTTGGACGTTTTTCCAAACCGAAGGGCGTAACCTAACCAGTAGCCGTGGGTCAGCGTAGCGAAGCGCAACCTACGGCTACCAATTAGGTCACGCCTCTATCGAGGCTTGCCGCGCGTAGGCCATGCACCTTCATCAACCTCATGC
>Ga0209075_1003614_pt1 | contig 12730 bp, 11 predicted proteins | sample Stecom2011_FD_187523 | JGI IMG/M metagenome (GOLD analysis project Ga0209075, IMG submission 187523) | Agricultural soil microbial communities from Utah to study Nitrogen management - Steer compost 2011 (SPAdes) (version 2) | ecosystem: Environmental > Terrestrial > Soil > Agricultural land...
CCTGCCGTTAAACCCGGATCTGTTGGAGCAGCGTATTGGGCGGTTGGACCGTATCGGCCAGCAAGCCACCATCCAGATCCATGTCCCCTATCTGGAGAGCACGGCCCAGGAAACTCTGTTCCGCTGGTATCAGGACGGGCTGGATGCGTTCACCAGCAGCAATGCGGTGGGCATCACCGTCTACGAAGCCGTGGCAGACCAACTGGCAGAACAACTCCAGGCGCCAGATGAAAAGCTGGATGCCCTGATTGCCCAGACGGCGGCTTATAGCCTTGAACTTCGTGAGAAACTTCAGGCCGGACGGGATCGTCTGCTGGAAATGAACTCCTGCAACCGCCCCGCGGCAGAGGCCCTGATTACCCAGATCGAGGCGGAGGAAAATACCCCCGAGCTGCAAGCCTATATGGAACGGGTCTGGGATCTCCATGGCGTCGCCCATGAACATCACTCCCAGGACGCGCTGGTGTTGCGCCCGTCCGAGCAGATGACCAGCCATTTCCCGCAATTACGGGATGAAGGCAATACCGTGACCTTCAAGCGCTCCCTGGCTCTCTCCCGGGAAGACATGGATTTTCTGAGCTGGGAACACCCCATGGTCACGGAAGCCATGGATATGATTATCAGCACCGAGATGGGAAATGCGGCCCTGGCCACGATTGCGGTGAAGGGTATTGCTCCGGGCACTTTGCTGCTGGAAGCAATCTTTTCAGTTCAGTATGCCGCCCCCAAATCCCTGCAACTGGAACGCTTCCTGCCGAGCAAGCCGATTCGCGTCTTGGTGGACGTCAGCGGCAAGAACCTTTCGGCGCTTCTATCCCACGAACAGCTCAACGAACTCTGCCAGGATATCAAGCGGCGTACCGGACAGGCGATTGTGGCACAGGTCAGAGGCGAATCCGAAAAAATGGTGCTGCACGCCCAGCGCCATGCCTCGGCTGAATTGCCGGCGATTTTGAGCGAGGCCACCACTCGTATGGAAGAAAGCCTGAACGCTGAAGTTCAGCGGCTGGAGGCCCTGCAACAGGTCAACCCGTCGATCCGTGATGAAGAAATCGAGTTCTTCCGCAATCAGATCCGTGACAGCGCTGCGGCGATTGCCCGGGCGACCATGCAGTTGCAGGCCCTGCGTGTGGTGATCAGTACCTGATCGTAGCCAAGGCGGGAGTCAGGGAGCGGGATCTTTCACCGTTTCAGACTCCTCGCCCGGCCCCGCCAGCCAATAGCAGACGACACTTAACAAGACGCCGATCAGACTACCCAGTGCCAATTGCAGCCCCCCTCCGAATAACATTGGCGCAACCAACCCCGCCACCAGACCAAAGATCAACGTCTGGATAAAAGACTGCAACGATGCCGCCATGCCCCGCATGGTGGGAAAAATATCCAAAATCTGCAGCGTCACATTGGGCGTCACCCAGGATTGCCCGAAGGTATAGAGCATCAAAGGCAGCACCACCCAGGGCAGGCTCGGCTCCCACAACCAGTTGTAACCGACATTGAGCAGCGCGGCACTGACCATCAGAAGATAACCAATCCGGATCATCCTCAGGGAGCTGATGCGACCGACCATGCGGGACAGCGTCCAGGCGCCCGACACCATACCGGCAATCAAGGGAATAAACAGCCAGCCAAACGCCGTCTCCGGCAATTTCAGAATATCCAGGACAAAATGGGGCGCCGAGGCGATATAAAGCCCAAAGCCGCTAAAGCCCAGCCCCACCGCTAGGGAAAGCCGCCGAAACCGGGAGCGACTCAAGACCGTTGCATAGTTACGCAGGATCGTTTTCAGATTCAACGGCTGGCGCGACGGCGGCGGCAGGGTTTCTGGCAGCAGCCGCACACAGAAAATCCAGTTGAGCAGGCCAAACGCGGAGAGGAACAGAAAAACGGATTTCCAACCAAACCAGCTTTCCAGAAAGCCGCCCAGGATGGGCGCAATCGCCGGCGCCACCCCAAACAACATGGTCATATTGGCCAGCATTCGCTGGGCCTGGGCCGTGGCCAGCCGGTCACGCACAATGGCGCGGCCGATCACCATGCCAGCGCCGGCGGAAGCCCCCTGCAAGATTCTAAAAATCAGCAGCCAGGAAAAGCTCGGCGCAAAAGCCGCACCCAAAGACGCCAGGGAATAGACCACCAAGGCCCAGAGCACGATCGGACGCCGTCCAAAAGTGTCTGACAGCACTCCATGAAACAACATCATGGCAGCGAAGGAAAACAGGTACACACTGAGGGTTTGCTGAATCAGTAACGGCTCAACGCCATACTCATCAGCAATGGAGGGAAAAGACGGCAGATAGGTGTCAATACTGAAAGGCCCCACCATGGCCAATCCCGCCAGAAGGAACGTGAGCGCCCCAACACCAATGTTGTCCCGACCGCCTTTGACTGCCACCGAACCCCTCCAAACCTTTTTCGTAGTGGGAGCAACTTTACAGACAATCAAGTCTTGCTGGCTACACGGACTTTCCTCAATGGACGCAAGCCAATACGCATCAATTAGAAAACCCCGTCTGCGCGGGTTCCCTCACCCGTGAGGAAGGTGCCTTGGAAAAGCCGGCAATCCCGGCCCTGCTGGTTGCAGTTTGAGGTTGGGTGCGACCCGCGACAGGATTACGCCGGGCCGGCATCAGGTGAGATAGTCGCCGACGGCCGCGTGTGGCAGCCCTCGGAGCATAGAGGCGCTTCACCGGTGTCAATAATGACACAGTTACGGCCTTTGGCTTTCGCCTGGTACAACGCCGCATCAGCCCGTTTGAGCCAGCTCATCCAGCTCTCATTGGGGGCCAACAGGGCACCGCCCAGCGAAGCCGTTACCGGCCCGCCCGGACTTTTTAACTCGGCCTGGATGCGCTGACGAATATTCTCGGCAACGGCCCTCATACCGGAGACGTCCGTTCCGGCCAAGAGCAGCACGAACTCCTCCCCGCCAAAACGGAACAAATAGTCTGCCCGCCGCGTACAGTCCAGCACCAGCTTGGAAAGCTGAATCAAGACCTGGTCGCCCACGTTATGACCATAGCTGTCGTTGATCTGCTTGAAATGATCCAGATCCAACATGATCAGCCCGAAACTCATCTCCGTCTGGCGTTGAGAACTCACGGCCTGCTTCAGTTCTGTCTCCATCACCCGTCGGTTATGGGTCCCGGTCAGCGGGTCCCGAGTGGCCAGCTTTTCAAGTTGCATCCGCTGGCTTTCCGTACGCTGGGCAAAAATAAAGGCGCAGAGGCTTACCACCAAGCAGGATGCAACAAAGGTCCAGCGGTCCACATTGGAAACAAAGGTGTCGCCATCAGACGCCAGAATAGCAATCGCCAGGGCATTCACCACAATGGCGATACTTGGGCGCACGAGAAAGAAACTGGTTAGCAGGGTCGGAAACAGCCAGTACAAGCCAGCCACGCCCACATGCGTGGCAACAACCGCGCCGCCACAGGTCACAATCGCCAGAAACAGGCCAGTCCGCGCGGTATCTCCCGTTTTCCAGGCATAAAAAACGGCAAAGACCACACTGGCGACAATGGCTGTGTCAATCATCCCGGTCAGGTGCAGGCCAGCTATAAACCGGTAGATCGCGAAAGGCAGAACGCCGACAATCGCGCAAAGCCCCAGGAGGGTGATTACCGACAGATGAAAGTCTGTACGAAGCCGGTTCAGCATACTACTTATCCCTTAAGATAACCTGACCTAGCCTGCTATAGCCGGGCCCTGACCGCACTACCACACCCGTGACCTTCAAGTGGCACACAGCTGGATGAAGATCATGCTGGAGCGGTAACTGTTGATCCATGGCGGCGCTTTTATCGCTATATCTATAGCACGAGATTGAATAAGAGCAATGTTTTGGCTGATTTTTCGAGCCTACCATGGCCGCCAAATTAGCATCCACTTCGCTCGGCGGCTTCCCTGATGCATTGCTCCACCAACTTGAGGGTATCAGGGTTATAAATCAGCCCCGTGTGGGAGCCGCTAACCTCAAGATGACGTACCTGGGGCGAACGATGATCCAAACACGCCTGCCAGCAAACGATGCCATCGGTTTTGGTATAAATGGCCGTGACTGGCACCTGCAGAGGAGTCGCAAAACGCGCCTCAATACGCGCCGCAATGCCATCCAGATCAACCCCCTGACGCTGATAGCGATTCTGAAAAATCGTGTGTTTGGCACCTCCGAACACCGGGCTGCCCAGAGTCACAATGTGCCGGAACCACTCGGGATTATCGCGGCCGATCTCCCGCGCCATATACCCCCCCAGGCTCCAGCCCACCACTTGAATAGGCTCTCCCCGTTTTTCAACGATGGTCTGGATCCGCTGGCGCAAGCCCGGCAAAAGCTGTCCCAACCGACCATGGTTTCGCCCCAGCCCCCACCGATAAACTCGGTGACCATGGCGCATCAAGTAGCGGCGCAGGGGCTCCATCATCCAATCGGAAGCCCCGAAACCCGGCAACAACAGGACGGGCTGCCCGGCAACCTCGGGAGCGGTAGGCACCTGACGCCATTGCCATGCCAAGCGGGCGAGCTCCGGAACACATCGCGTTTCCTGAAGCAGATCCTTCAAGCCCAACGGGGGAATCTCATCCACTCCCATCTTCGACTGATCCGAACCATTCATTGACTAGTAGCCCTGTTACTCACACCTATGCTCATGTTATGTTATTCGGCTCTGTCAGGGATTGGCCAAACCTGCCATTTAACACAGCAAAATCAGCCAATTCCGGGTTTTCCATCGTTTTCACTGCTGTTTAGACACCACGATGAGCATTTCCACCACCTGCTGGTCCGCCTCACATCTTGAACAGTTGTTCAACAACTGCTTTGGCAAGACTCATCAGACCATCCTGGTAGGTGGTGCCGCCGAGCCACTTTATGTGCCCCCAACAGCCCAGGAACCTGCCCGTATTTTCTATACCCGGGACTATTACCGCAGCGCCTTGCACGAAATTGCCCATTGGTGTGTTGCCGGAGCAGCCCGACGCCAGTTGGAAGATTATGGCTATTGGTATGCCCCCGATGGACGCTCGCCCGAACAACAACGCCAGTTCGAGCAGGTCGAAATCCATCCGCAAGCGCTGGAGCTGATTTTCAGTGCCGCCTGCGGTCACGAATTTCGGGTCTCCGCCGACAACCTCAACGGGCAGTCCCCCACCCTGCCTATTTTCCAGCAAGCCGTCTATCACAAGGCGCTGGAGCTCTTGGAGAAAGGACTTTCAAAACGCCCCCTGCTCTGGGCCGAAACACTCGCCGGCCATTACCGCGGCCACCGCCACTTCCAACGGGAATGGATCGATCAGGTCTATCGCCCCTGGCTCGCCTGATAAGCCCCATCCCAATGACTACGAAATAGCCCCGACACCAGCATTTCCCGCAAAATAATCTCCCATCATTTTGTGATGCGCATCACACTTTAAAAACAAACCCCATCACACTCCTACCTCCCACCGAGGCTGAACTCGACAATTCATGAAGCCGAGGCCAGCAGATAAGAGTCACTTACGGGCGCTGCCTTCCCTATTCATATCCGCCGACGTTAATAAAAAGTGACACTTGCCTCTCGTAACCCGATGAACCTGTCCACAAGGAGCGGTGCATACCGGTGAGTCATGAGAAAAATTCTACGGATTTCCTTCTGTCTTTGGCTCTGGATCAGCTGTATCCCCAATAGCGCATTGGCCCATATCTATCTGGTCAGTAATGGGGAAGAACTACGCCAAGCCCTGTTCGACGCCCAGAACAACAATGAGAACAACACCATCTACCTTGGGCCCGGCACCTATTCCATTGGCGATGCCGGACCATTCAGCTTCCAGAGCCCCCACGGTCATGACCTGACCCTGATCGGTAATTCAGCTGATTCAGGCGCTACGGTTCTGGATGGCGGTAACGCCAATCAAGTGCTGAGTTTGAGCAACAACCAGGCTGGCGGCACCTTCACGTTACAAGGCCTGACCTTGATCAGCAGTGGTCCGGGGTTGCAGGTATACAACGCCAAGACCCGGATTGAGGCTTGTGAGTTTGTAGCCTTCTCAGCGCCCCCCGGCCCGACCCCGTCAGCCAGCGCCGCCGCCAACACGCCCGGCCAGTTCTGGGGGGGCAATAACGGCAATGGCAAAAACAATGCCGAACAGGAAGCCGAGGCGGAGCTGCAAAAAAGTGTTCAGCAGGCCAAAGGTAACTGGGTCCTGTTAGGGACCGCCATTACCATCAGAAACATGGACATCTTCAGGCAATACAACGCCGTCTGGGCCTACCAGAACGGCAGCTGGAAGGCTTACTCCTCCAGACAGGACATCAAACTTCGCCTGCATGAACAAAATATCGATGAACTAAAGCAGATCCCGGCTTATAGCGGATTCTGGGTCTGGAGGGACTAAAATGATCTGGCGTCTGCTCACTGCGGTAGCCCTTGTCCCTTTGCTGCTTACCGGTTGCGCCCGGGAAGACGAGGATATGATCAGCTTTATCCGCCTCAACAACGGCACGGTCAGCAGCGGTAACAGTATTCTCTTTGATTCCAAAGCGCCTGTCGTCACATTTTCCTGGGAGGTTTCATACACCAGCCCGAACGGTGAATACTGGATTGAACTTTATCTAACCGATGATGATGTGGACCAGGCTGTTGCCGAGGCACAGTCTTCAGGACAAGCTGACTCACCACTGCAACCCCAGCTAGTATTCCAGCGCACCTGCAGCAAACAGGCCGCGGCACAGCTAGGTTGTGGAAACACGGGGACTCTGGCCTGTACCACCTATAGCCATGGGTTTTGGTGCGAAGGCAATCAGGTGCAGTTGACCAGACTCTATGACCGGGCCCGTTTCAAAGCCTGCATCATCGACGCCTATGATCGTCCGATCTGCAGTCAACTTGATCGCCAAGTGGAACTAACAAAGCTCATTCCCCGTTCCGGCGGCAACGGAAACGACTCTGGCGAGAACCCTGGTCAGGACGACTCTCCAGGAACACCTGTCGACGAACAACCGGATGAAGATAGTGAGCCTCCGGCGCCTGTTCAGCCTGAGCCTGAGCCTGAGCCGAAACCCGGGCCTAAACCCAAACCGAAACCGAAACCAGAACCTAAGCCTGAGCCAAAACCTGAACCTGAACCTGACCGCTGGGATGCCTTTCCTATTCTGAATGATCTGTTTGGTGACGGCTGGCTTCCGCCTTCCATCCCGAACCTGTGGTGATCCACGGGCCTCGGTGAGTTAGAGAGTCACTTCGCGACCGTCAAGGTACGAAGTGACTCTTAAGAACTGAAGCGAGCTGCTTATACAGACTCAGCTCAATAACTCAAAACGTCCGCCCTTCTCCTGCGCCCGCTGGTAAGCCGGACGAGCATGAATACGTTCCAGATAAGCTTTGAGGTTCGGCCGTTGGGCTACCAAATCACTCCGGGTAGCCGCCGCCTCCACAGGAAAGCTCATCTGAATATCTGCTGCCGTAAACTCGTTGCCGGCAAACCAGGTACTCTTACCCAGCTCTGCCTCCATATAATCCAGATGCAGTCGCAGTTGAGGATTGACGAACCCCTTCAGGGCCTTATCAGCAATCCCTTTCACCACAGGCTTGATAAAGAACGGCATGGGAGCCTTAGGCATCCGGAGAAACACCAAACTGAGCAAAAGCGGCGGCATAGCCGAGCCTTCTGCATAGTGCAGCCAATAGGTGAAACGAAGTCGCTCGGGGGTCCCTGCCTGCGGACGCAAGCGCCCCTGTCCATAGGTGTCCAGCAGGTATTCAATGATGGCGCCGGATTCAGCAACGATCATTCCCTCGTCCTCAATCATCGGAGACTTGCCCAGCGGATGAACCTTTTTTAGTTCAGGCGGCGCCAGCATGGTTTTTGAATCCCGCTGATAGCGCTTGATTTCGTACTCCAGCCCTAGTTCTTCCAGTAACCAGAGCACCCGTTGCGACCGGGAACTTTCCAGGTGATGTACGATGATCATCTTCAAATATCCTCTGCGAATTCCATTCAGCGATTAGCGAAAGCTCGTACTACCGCAACCCCAGATCCTGCGCGTCCTGCTCGATGCCTTGTGACAGCGCTTCCAGATAGCCGGCACGGGCCTTAAGTTTGGTCTGGTGATGGGCGCGCATATCCAACTGGGTCAGCTTGGTGGCTTCTTCAATGGCGCGGGCCTTGAGTTCTTCCGCCGGGACCACGATATCCAGGAAGCCCGCCTTTACGGCATCTTCGGGGCTAAACATTTCCGCATTCACCACCGAACGCTGGAAGTACTGAGGCAACAGGCGGTTACGGGCGATTTCAATACCGGCGTGATGCATGATCATGCCAATGGCCACTTCGTTCAGACCAATCTTGAAAGGTCCCTCGACACCGATCCGCAGGTCCGAAGACAGCAGAATAAAAGCGCCCTTAGCCACCGCATGACCGGTACAAACGGACACCACCGGCGTCGGGAACGACAACAACCGCTTGGCAAAAGTAGAGCCCACCTTCACCAGAGCACCCGCCGCCTCAGGGCTTTCATTCATGACTTTCAGATCGTAGCCAGCAGAGAAAATGCCGGGCTGGCCGACCAGCACCACCACTGCCTTGTCTTGCTCAGCCTGATCGAGCGCTCCATTGAGCTGCCCGAATACCTCGTGGGAAAGCGCATTGACCTTTCCATTCTGGATCGTAATAACCGCAACGTTCCCGTTTAACTCATAGCTGACCAGGTTACTCATAATGTGTCTCTTTGTACTGTTTCATCCGAGGGCGCTATTGTTCCGCAAAAAAAGGCGGGTGACAAACGATGTTGACCACACCGTGCATCACCCGCCTTCAGGTTCTCCAGCACCGTGAGCTGGGAAAAATCTCCGGCTCACGCTCACAAGGGCGGATAAGGTGATTCAGTAGCGCTGGCTGGCGCCACTGGTGGGATTGGAGACTGCCGGAGCGGCGATGCTGTTAGGCGTGATTTGATTTCGGGAAGAAGGGAACAATCGCCCGTCATGTATTCAGGCGGCTATGCCGCCTTCCCCTCTCCCACAAGGGGAGAGGGGGACTGACCTGCGTTACTCGTCCCACCGCCCTGGAGCGTAGTGAAAGACTGGCAGTGACCAGGACCAGCGGATCGCTGCTAATCGCATACTCAAACCCAAGCCAAAGGAGATCAGCAGGTTCAAGTCATGATCAATATCAAACTTCAGCATCGTCAGGTACAGCACTGCTACCACTAAAGACACGCTGGCATAAAGCTCATGCTGCAGCACAACCGGTACCCGGTTACACAGAATATCCCGAAGAATACCGCCAAAAATTCCCGTCATCATACCAGCCATAATCACCACCGGGAGAGAGTAATCCAACCGCAAGGCAACGTTACAGCCGATCACGGTAAAGGCGATCAGTCCCATGGCATCCAGCACCAGGAAAATTTTGTGCAAATGATGCATATAACGGGCGACGGCCATGGTGAACAGACCCGCCAGGATCGTCAGGTAGATATAGGGAGGATGTTGGGTCCAGGTAATGGGGTAGTTGCCCAGAACCATATCGCGAACCGTACCGCCGCCCAGAGCGGTTACGAAGGCGATCAGACCGACACCGAACATGTCCATGCTGCGCCTGCCGGCGGCGAGGGCTCCAGACATGGCTTCGGCAGTAATGGCGATTACATAGATATAAGTCAGCACACAGGGACTCTCACTAGCTAAGAACCGGCTTCCTTCGGGCCTGTGAGCCACCGCCCACCCCGAGAAACCAGATTCAGACGCTACTCCCTCTGTCCCCTGTACCTGAGAGTTTACACAGCCCTCGGACTGCTTTGCCCCTTCGGTGGACCGTTCTTGCCGGTCTCTCTCCAGATAGCGTATCTATTGATTGTGAACGCAGTGCCTGTGCCTGAGCGATTATGGGAGGTTGCGCCTTCGGCGGAGGGGAAACCCTCTCTCTCCTGCGTTGGCGCATATTATAAGTGCAAGCAGGAAAACTGTCTGCACCTGTCGCCACATTCCTCAGGTATTGCCCAGATCCAGCAGGCTCTGGCCCTTGGTTAACCATTGCTGGCCACGCCCCGAGGCCAACCCATCAGCCCAACGGGTAGTCTCCGGCAAACGGTATTTGGTGGTGCAGGCCATCACATAGTAAAGCGCCGTGGCCAGGCTCACTCGATGGCCCAGGGAAATATACAGTGGTTTCACGCCTTCCCGGGTACGCAACACGGCGCCAATCTGCTCGCCTTTGTCGATCAATGGCGTCCACTCTCCCCGCCCCTCGGGCACGGGGCCATGCTGCCCCGTCAGCCGGCTTTTCCCCACGCCAATGGTAGGCTTGCCGGTTAGCAGGCCGATATGGGAGGCAATGCCCAGCCGTCGGGGATGGGCAATACCCATACCATCGCAGAGTAAAAGGTCAGGCTCCACCTTCAACATATCCAGCGCCCGCAAAATTACCGGACATTCCCGGAACGACAGGAGCCCCGGCACATAGGGAAAATTCACCGGGGCTCGCGCAATGGCATAGTCCAGTAGCTGCAGATCCGGAAATCCCAGTACGACAATGGCGGCCCTTGCGGTTTCTCCATTTTCAAAACCCACATCCACACCGGCTACGGTGGTTACCGGCCCCAGATCATCCTCGCGAATGACCTGACTGGCCAATTCCTTTTGCATGGCGATAGCCTCGGCCACCGATAGCTCCGCCCAGGACTCCACCAGATCTTCTCCCACCAGATTCAGTGCTCCCGATCCAAACCGGTTTTCTGCAAAAACTGTCGTGCTTCATCCAGCTCTGGCGACTCAAGGCCGGCATGCTCCAGGGCCAAGGCTTGCCGGTACCAGTCCGCGGCCTTGCGTGAATTGGCGGGTCGCCCCCGGCCATCCTGATGAATCCGGGCCAACAGGATAAAGGCCATGAACTCGTTCCGGCCTGCCGCCTGCTCATACAGCCGAATGGCTTCCTCCAGATCCTGCTCAACCCCCAGCCCCTGTTCGTACATCGCGCCCAGGTTCACGATCGCTCGCGGCGCCCCCTTTTCCGCTGCAGATGTCAGCCATTGCAGCGCCAAAGGATAACTACGCTCCACTCCGATTCCATCTAGATAAAACATCCCCAACAGGGTTTGGGCGCCCACATTTCCCTCTGCCGCCGCCATCATCAATCGTTCGATATCCATTGTACTGCCCTTGGCCTGCTCTTTGACTTATTGGCAGGAATACTCTGTTTATCGAGGTGTTTCAATCTTTGTCGTGAAGTCTGCGGGGTATTTGAGGAAACGCAGCTAAAAGTCTGCACCAGATATGCCTGACTTCTTGGACGCTATAACAGGCGAACATTAGTATTTGTCTCGTATGGATTTGTACAGCGGGATCAAGGAAGGAGATCTCATGAACCACAATAAAACTATTCTGTGTGCCAGTTCTTTGGTTCTCTTCTACGGGCTTGCCGCTTGTAGTGGCGGAAGCTCCTCCTCTGATGATTCCAAGCCTGGCCCTGCCCTCCTCCAGGGTCGGGTCGCCCACGGCGTGGCAACCGACGCCCTTGTTCGAGCCGTACGGGCTGATACCGGAGAAGAGCTGGCCACCACACGCACGGATGAAGACGGTTCTTACCAGTTAACGCTGAACTACGATGGTCCTGTTCTGCTGACGGCGGAAACCGACGAAAACACTCTCCTGCGCTGCGACTCCTTACTACCAGAAGGTTGTGGAGATTTTCCCGCAGTCAGTGCTGATGACGTCAATCAAAATGGAGTGATCGACCTGGGCGAAATCTATCAGCCAGGACAGGACCATTTCCAATTGCAGAGTTTTATTCCCTCCTCCCGCCCTGGGCAAAATGCGCCGATAACCATCAGCCCGCTGACTCATGCTACCTGGGCGCTGGTTCAACGCTCAGGCAATCTTTCCGAGGCCGATTTCAAGCGTGCCCAGAGCCAGGTTAACAACCTGTTCGGGATGGACGGCGACCACAACCATGGAACGATCAGTCCCCGCTCCTCCACCCTGACAGCCGAAGACCGCAACCGGATTGCCCATAGTGCCGTTGCAACAGCGTTGAACAGTTGGGCTTATCAACAGCCGGACGGTTACCGACATGCTGTGGAACGTTTTGCCACTGCGATCGCCAACAACCAGTTGCCGGGTTATACCTCCGACCCTCGCCAACTCAGCCTCAGCGGCATCATGAAACTGGCTGAAACGGCGCTACAGCGTGCTGCACATGAACAGACCGGCTGGCCCATTTCTGACTTGGTTGCCCGCTTCGGGATTCTCCAGCATATCGGCGTCGATCACGGCGAAAATCCAGTGCCACTACCAAACCATGACACGGATTACCTGGGCTCCCCCCAAGAGCGGCTTGCGAAAGGCAAGCGTCTGGTTTCCGACTTGCGCTCTTGGGCCTATAGCCTGATGGATGAACTGAATACCGATAACGACAAATACTCTGCCCGACTGCTGGACCTGGAGCAGCTTGCCAACGTTCTGGAACAACAACACCCGTTAATGGAGGACGCTTACCGCCTGTTTGGCATGCCCTCCAATCGGATATTCGAACGGATCTGGAGCGATCTCTATCCCTGCCTGGCAGCCAGCGCCATGGCTTTGCAAGCCAACGAGGTCATCCTGCAACCCTCACTGTGCCCCACCCTCAATCTCACTGGCAATTGGGTAGAGCTACAGGGCCAACTGTTTGACAAAAATGGCTTAGTCATCAGTGAGATCCACACTCTCAAAGTCGAGAGGCTTAACCTCGATGATTCCGGAGAGGCGGAATT
>Ga0209075_1003617_pt1 | contig 12719 bp, 14 predicted proteins | sample Stecom2011_FD_187523 | JGI IMG/M metagenome (GOLD analysis project Ga0209075, IMG submission 187523) | Agricultural soil microbial communities from Utah to study Nitrogen management - Steer compost 2011 (SPAdes) (version 2) | ecosystem: Environmental > Terrestrial > Soil > Agricultural land...
TGGGACTCCCAGTCGGCGGGGCCGAGCTTGTCCTCGATCAGCGCATCGGCGGTGGCGCGGTCGGGGATGCGCAGCATCGCCTCGGCCAGGCACATCAGCATCAGTCCCTCGTGGGTGTCGAGGCTGTACTCCTGAAGCAGCTGGTCGATGGAGTCCACGGCGGTATCCATCTCGCGGATCTCGTGGACCAGCTCGGCGGTCTTGCCGGCGATGCGCTGGAAGTCTCGGGTATCGGCGCTGAGCACCTTGACCAGCTCGGCGACGAAGGCCTCCTCGTCGACCACGTAGTGCTCGCTCACGCGGGAGAAGAGGGTGTCGAGGTCCTGCTGCCAGGTGGCGGCATCCAGCATGTTGTTGGCTTCGAGCATGAAAGGTCCCCTGGTGGTGGCGTCAGGCGGGCACCTGCCGCGGCAGCGGCAGGCAGGATGTGCCGATGGGCGGCGTGGCCCCTGTCCATGACTGTAGGAGGCAGGCCGCGTGGCTGCTTGTCGATTCCGCGGGGATTGTTGTCGATTCCGCGGGGATTGTTGTCGATTCCGCGGAAAGGCGCGCCAGGCTGATCAGGGGGTTAGACTTTCGTCTAGAAAGCTGCTTGGCACCGGTGCCTGCCTCGGGCCCTGGGCAGTCGAGGGGCCGGGATCAGTCGAGGGTTCGGGCGACGCGGCCGGCGGGTGGGGATCCCGCCCGCCTGAGCTGGCTGGGCGGCTGGCCGAAGGCCCGACGGCAGGCGTGGGACAGGGCGCTCTGGTTGGCGAAGCCGGCCAGGGCGGCGACCTCGCCCAGAGGCATGTGGCCTTCGTCGAGCAGCCGGCGGGCGGCCTCGAGGCGCTTGCGGCGCACGTACTGCCAGGGGGTGAGGCCGGTCTGCTCACGGAAGCAGTGCCGGAAGTGGGCCTCGCTCAGGCAGGCCTCCCGGGCCAGGTCGGCGACGCTCAGGCGGCCGGAGAGGTGCTGTTCGATGAAGCGGTCGAGCCGCGGCAGGTCCAGGCGACGGTGGGTGGGATCGGGGGCCGCTGCCAGCCGGGTATGCAGGCAGCCGAGCAGGGTGGCGGCCAGCCGCTCCCCCTGGCCGGCGCTGGCCGTTGCCGGTGAGGCGGCCAGCTCGTGGAGCAGGAAGTCCAGATAGCGTCGGAGGGGATCGTCCAGGGTGAAGAAGCGCGGGGCGTCGAAGAGCCGCGTCAGTTCGTGATGAAAGCCGGTGAGGGAGGGGGCCTGGGCGGGAAGGTCGAGGATCAGCTGGCGGTTCTCCCCGGTGCCCGCATAGTAGTGCACATGGTTGGCGGGCACGATGCAGCCCGACAGGGCGGAGATCGAGCCGCCGAGCCCTTCGATCTCGAAGTCGGCGCGTCCCTCCAGCCCGATCACGATCTGGTGGTAGTCGTGGGCGTGGTGCTGGATGGCGGTATCGAGGGGGATCTGGCGGATGGCGCTCGACATGGCGGGCCCCGTGCGTCGGCTTCAGGCTGTCAGTCTAGCGCGAAAGGCGGCGAGCGTTCATTTCACGTTGCGTTGACGCTCCCTGAGCTCGAGGTGGCGGGCCAGGTGGTGGCGAAGGGCCTCGAGCTCCGCCTGGCCGGTGGCATCCAGCAGCGGCCTGCCGCGGCTGGCTCGCCCATGGCTGCCGTGCTCGTCCACCAGGCGCTGGGCGCGGCGGCGGATGTCGTCCAGGGTCTCGTCGTGGCGGATCGGGTAGCCGATGATGGCATTCCACTCGGTCTCGCCGACCTCGCTGGCGAGGGCGCGATCGATCAGCGCCAGCAGCTGGGCCGGTTCGGTGCGGTAGCGGGGCGTGCCGGAAAGCAGCAGCAGGGCAGTCATGCCACCGAAGATCAGCAGGCAGACGGCGAAGACGAGGAGGAAGAGGGCCATGGGGTAACCGCAGAGCGTTACCAACTACAATTAAATAAGTAGTTCCACGTCTAGGGTGTGTGGAAAGGCAAGGGGGGACGTGGAGCGGGTGAAGGGAATCGAACCCTCGTCTTAAGCTTGGGAAGCTTCTGCTCTACCATTGAGCTACACCCGCTGGACGGATTCGATAGTAAAACCAACCGCTTAGCCATGCAAGCCGGAGCGGGGTCTTTTTCGCTACCTCTATTCAAGTTGCTGTTATCGCAGCATTTTTCGAGCCATGCTCGGCGGTCGTCGGCGATGCCGGCAAGAAATTTGCCGTCGCTCCCGAACTTTTCCTCGTCACAGTGTCTGAGTAAGCACAGGCAACAGCGCGATAGCAGTCGCTAACACTGTTGCTCTGGCTCGCAGTCTTTCGATCGATGCTTGGCCGCTTCCCCCGGGAGGCGGCCTTCTTTTTATGGCGGGGTGCGCAAGTGTGGCGGGTACGCGAAAACGCCCCGCCGGGGCGGGGCGCTGCATCAAGGGAGCCGGCTCAGTGGTTATGCTTGTGGCGCATGCTGAGAATGGCGTTGAGCACGTCGCGGCGGGTCACGATCCCCACCAGGCGCTTCTGCTCCACCACCGGATAGACCTTGGGCTTGCTGCCCAGCATCTCCTGGGCCAGGTCGGTGATGCTCTTGTTGGGCGTGACGGTCAGCACTTCGTGGCGCATCAGCTCCTTGACCAGCGGCGGCTCCTCGTTGAGGTAGGTGCTCTCCAGCACCTTGCCGAGCACATCCTGCTCCGAGATGAAGCCGATCAGGTGGTCATGCTCATCGACCACCGGCACGCCGGGCAGCCGGTGGAGCGAGAGCCCTTCGGCCAGGGTGGAAACCGACGTCTTGTCGGTGACCCGGTAGCAGTCACGGGACATGATCTCGCGAACGGTGGTGGGGGCCTTGTTGGGCATGGCGGTTCTCCTTGTGCCGGTGGATCATCAGCCCGTAGCGGTTTCAGCATAGTCCAACCCCGGGCGTTGCCGAGCCCGACGGTGTCAACGCTATTCCCCCCGCGCCGCGGGCGGAAAGGCTGGAACCCCCGGGCGCCTCCCTCCCTCAAACGACCATCCTCGACGTGGATCATGCAGGAGTCAGCCTATGGATGCGCGCGAGTACCTGGCCCGCAAGGGGCTCGATGGCGATCGCGAACGTGAACGTCCCACCACCCTGGAGGAGAAGGCCTGGGCGCGTGCCCGGGAGTCGGGTGACCACCGTCCCCGCGCCGGTACCCCCCATGACTGGGAGGAGTGGGAGCGCTACCACGATGAGCTGGCCGAGGATGCCGGCACCCTGGAGCAGAAGATCGATCACGAGGCGCACCAGCGCTTTCTCGAGCATCGCGACGACCGGGAGCATCAGGCCCGGGGGAGTGTGGAGCAGTTCGATCCGCGGGCGGCCGTGAACGCCGAGCCGCCCACGGCACCCGCCGAGCCGCGCACCGCGCTGCTGGCGCTGGCGGTGCTGATGCCGCCCCTGGCCGTGGGGCTGTCGCGAGCCCCCGCGGCCAGTGTGTGGCTCAGCCTGCTGCTGACGCTGCTCGGGTGGGTGCCGGGGGTGGTCCACGCCCTGCGCCTGGTCAGCCGCCGCTGAGGCATCGACCGGGAGGGCTTGGCAGGGGCGCCGTCTGGCGTATAATCGCCGTCAACTCCAGGTAATAAAGAGGTTGACCGTGGGCTATCTCGTCGGCGTCACCGTGCTGTGGGCCTTCTCCTTCTCGCTGATCGGCGTCTATCTGGCCGGCCAGGTAGACAGCTACTTCGCCGTCTTCCTGCGCGTGGCACTGGCGGCACTGGTCTTCCTGCCCTTCCTGCGCCCCGGCCTGCTGCGCGGCCGCCAGCGCCTGGTGCTGATGGGGCTGGGGGCGGTGCAGCTGGGGCTGATGTACATCTTCTTCTACCAGTCCTTCCTGCTGCTCTCGGTGCCGGAGGTGCTGCTCTTCACCATCTTCACGCCGCTCTATATCACCCTGCTCGATGATGCCCTGTTCGGCCGCTTCACCCCCTTCTACCTGCTGACCGCGGCGCTGGCCGTGCTGGGAGCCGGGGTGATCCGCTACGACGGCCTGGACAGCGGCTTCCTGCTCGGTTTCCTGGTGGTGCAGGGGGCCAACCTCTGCTTCGCCCTGGGCCAGGTGGGCTATCGGCGACTCTCGGCGGAGCTCCCCGCCTCGCTGCCGCGCCACAGCGTCTTCGCCTGGTTCTACCTGGGGGCCCTGGCCGTGGCCCTGCCCGCCTTCGCCCTGCTGGGCAACGCCGCTGCCCTGCCCACCACCGGGGTGCAGTGGGGCGTGCTGCTCTGGCTGGGCCTGGTGGCCTCAGGCGGCGGCTACTTCCTCTGGAACCTGGGCGCGACCCGGGTGGATGCCGGGGCCCTGGCGATCATGAACAACGCCCTGATCCCCGCAGGGCTGCTGGTCAACCTGGTGATCTGGAACCGCGATGCCGATCTCGCACGTCTGGCGCTCGGCGGGGCGATCATCGCCGGTTCCCTCTGGCTGAACGAGTGGTGGCTGAAGCGGCGCGCCCTCCCGGCCGCCTGAGGCGACGCCCGGGCTGCGTTTGCCGGGGCGCGGGGCAGTGGCCATAATGGGCCGCTGCAATGCGAGAGGCCCGTGCATGCCATCCGAACAGAGCTCTTCTCCGGGACGCGACCCGCAGGCGTCCTTCCGCACCATCGGTCTGATCGGCCGCCTTGGCAGCACCAAGGTGGTCGACACCCTCAAGCGCCTGATCCGCTTCCTGGACGAGCGCGGCCACCATGTCATCATCGAGGACCGCACCGCCACGGTGCTGCTCGATCATGGCCATGTCGAGTCGAGCCGGCGCATGCTCGGCCAGCTCTGCGACCTGGTGGTCGTGGTGGGCGGCGACGGCAGCCTGCTGGGGGCGGCCCGCACCCTGTGCCACAGCGGCACCCTGGTGCTGGGCGTCAATCGCGGGCGGCTGGGCTTTCTCACCGATATCTCGCCGGATGAGCTCGAGGCCCGGGTGGGCGAGGTGCTCGACGGCCGTTACGAGGTGGAGGAGCGCTTCCTGCTCGACGCCGAGCTCTATCGCGAAGGCACCCTGATGGGCAGCGGCGATGCCCTGAACGAGGTGGTGCTGCACCCCGGCAAGGCGGTGCGCATGATCGAGTTCGAGCTCTTCATCGACGGCCAGTTCGTCTACAGCCAGCGTAGCGATGGCCTGATCATCGCCACGCCGACCGGCTCCACCGCCTACTCGCTCTCCGGCGGCGGCCCCATCATGCACCCCAGGCTCGACGTGGTGACCCTGGTGCCGATGTTTCCCCACACCCTCTCCAGCCGGCCCATCGTCATCGATGCGGCCAGCGAGATCCGGATCCACATCGGCGAGACCAACCAGACCTACCCGCACATCAGCTGCGACGGCCAGACCCGTGCCGTGGCCAAGCCCGACGACGTGCTGGTGATTCGCCGCAAGCCCCAGCGGGTGCAGCTGGTGCATCCGCTCGGTCACAACTTCTACGAGGTCCTGCGCAGCAAGCTGGGCTGGAGCAATCGCCTGGGAGACTGATGTGAGAACGCAGGCGAGATTCGAGGGTTACGACCTGATCGGCGACGTGCACGGCTGCGGCGCCACCCTGGCCGCGCTGCTCGAGAAGATGGGCTACCACCAGCGTGGCGGCGTCTACCGCCATCCCCGGCGCAAGGTCATCTTCCTCGGCGACCTGATCGACCGCGGCCCGCGCATCCGGCTGGCGGTGCAGATCGCCCGGCGCATGGTGGAGGAGGGCGAGGCGCATATCGTCATGGGCAACCATGAGTACAACGCCCTGGCCTACTGCCAGCGTGCCCCGGCCGGGCTGGGCCGCGAGTGGCTCAGGGAGCACACCCCGCGCAACAACCGCATCATCAACGAGACCCTGGAGCAGTATCGCGACCACCCCCAGGAGTGGGAGGAGGCGCTGGCCTGGTTCCTGGAGATCCCGCTGTTCCTGGAGCGTGACGGCCTGCGGGTGGTGCACGCCTGCTGGGACCAGCCGCTGATCGACGACCTGCGCAAGCGCCGCCCTGACGCCTGCATGGACGAGGCCTTCCTGGTGGAGTCCACGGCGCCCGGCACCCGCGCCTTCGAGATCCTCGATCGCCTGACCCGAGGCACCCAGATGCCCCTGCCGCTGGGGGTGGAGATCCACTCCGGCGACGGCTTCACCCGGCGCAGCTTTCGCACCCACTTCTGGGCCCGGGCGCCGCAGACCTGGGGCGATGTGGTGTTCCAGCCCGACAACCTGCCCGGGGACCTGGAGCAGCGGCCGCTCGCCGCCGAGGATCGCGAGCGCCTCGCCTTCTACGGCCCGGACGAGCCGCCACTCTTCATCGGGCACTACTGGTGCGAGGGGATTCCGTCCCTGCCGGCGCCCAATGTCGCCTGCCTGGACTACAGCGCGGTCAAGTTCGGGCGGCTGGTGGCCTACCGCTGGAGCGGCGAGCGCCAGCTCGACGCGGATCGCTTCGTCTGGCTGCGGGTCCCCCGGGAGGAGCAGGTGCGTCCGCGCCCCTGGGAGATCAGCTTCGAGTGACCCCGTGGATGACACAAAACTTTACAATATTTTTTGCTCGGTGCCGTGAACTCCTTGCGCCGACCGCCATCAGAGTAGGTGTTCCCTTGAATGATCCCTTGCTCTTGTCCGGCGGCCCCCTCCGCCGGACTTTTTCTTTGTGCGCGTTGGACACCCCCGTTCCCCCGCTTCAGGAGGCGCCATGTACCGGGTGACGCAGCTGCCCCCCGATCTCGACACCCGTGAGCTGCGCCGCGCGCTCTGGGCGCACCGCATCGGCCATCGCATCACCGAGGACGCCGAGGGCCAGACCCTCTGGCTGGCGGACCCCCGCCAGCAGCAGGAGCTGCTGCGGCTGCTGGCCCGGTGGCAGCGCGGCGAGCCGCTGATGCCAGAGGGGGCGCCGGCCCGGCGCGGGGGCGGGGCGTCGTCCGGTTCGCTGGTGCAGGTGCTGCGCCAGGCGCCGGTCACCGCGGCCACTCTGGGTCTCTGCCTGCTGGTGTTCGCCGCCATGGCCGTGTTCGGCGACCTGGTGATTGCCCTGCTGGCCATCGTGCCCCTGGGCGTCGCCCCCGGGGGCACCCTGGCCGTGGGCAGCCTGGTCGAGGCGCTGCTGGCCGGCCAGGTCTGGCGCCCGCTGTCGCCGGCCTTCCTGCACTTCGGCGGGATGCACCTGGTCTTCAACATGCTGTGGCTGTGGTATTTCGGGCGCCAGGTGGAGGTGCTGCAGGGCAGCGGGCGCATGCTGCTGATCCTCCTCACCGCCGGCATCGGCGCCAACCTGGCCCAGTACGCCGCCGGCACCGTGCTCTTCGGCGGCATGTCCGGCGTCGACTTCGCCCTGCTCGGCTATGTCTGGCTGATGTCGCGCCGGGCTCCCCGCAGCGGCTTCTTCGTGCCCCAGATGCTGGTGGCCTTCATGCTCGGCTGGATGGTCTTCACCATGACCGACATGGCCGGAGCCGTGGGCTTCGGCAACGTCGCCAACGAGGCGCACCTGGGCGGGCTGGTCGTGGGCCTGGCCCTGGGCTGGTACTATTCCGGGCGAGCACGCCGTCACCATTGAGAGAGTTTCCGATGAGCGATATGACCTTCGAGCGCATGATCCAGCAGATGACCCCGGCCATCTACCAGAGCCTCAAGCAGGCGGTGGAGCTGCGCAAGTGGCCGGATGGCCGCCTGCTGACCCGGGAGCAGACCGAGCTCTGCATGGAGGCGGTGATGCGCTACGAGTTCGAGAACAACGTGCCCGAGGAGCAGCGGGTGGGCTACCTGCAGCAGCGCACCTGCGGCGGGGCCAGCAGCGGGGCCGGCGTGGACCCGGCACTGGCGGGCCTGGCCAAGGATGCCGGTCGTGGCTGAGTCCATCGCCGCGGCCGCCGAGGTGACGGGCTGCCTGACCAAGATGGCCATCGCGCTGGGGCAGGGCGGCGAGGCCGCCCGCTACACCCTGCGCGCCGGCGAGCAGCGGCTCGAACTCAACGAGCGCCTGGGCAAGCCGCTGACGCTTGCCTGGACCGGCGCCATCGCCTGTACCCACTGCGGGAGGGCGACGAAGAAGAGCTTCGCCCAGGGCTACTGCTACCCCTGCTTCAGGAAGCTCGCCCAGTGCGACACCTGCATCATGAAGCCGGAGACCTGCCACTTCTTCGCCGGCACCTGTCGCGAGCCGGAGTGGGCCGAGCGCCACTGCTTCCAGCCCCATATCGTCTACCTGGCCAACGCCTCCGGCCTCAAGGTCGGCATCACCCGGGGCACCCAGGTGCCCACCCGCTGGCTCGACCAGGGGGCGGTGCAGGCGCTGCCGATCTTCGAGGTAGAGACCCGCCAGCAGTCGGGCTTCGTCGAGACGCTCTTCAAGGAGGAGGTCTCCGACCGCACCAACTGGCGGGCCATGCTCAAGGGCGACACCGCCGAGCTGGACCTGCCCGCCGAGCGCGACCGCCTGCTGGCGCGCCTGGAGGGTGGCCTGGCCAACCTGCGCGAGCGTTTCGGGGAAGACGCCATCCGCCGGCTCGACGCGCCGCCGGTGGCCCTCGACTACCCGGTGCTCGAATACCCCGCCAAGGTGGTCTCCCACAACCTCGACAAGACCCCGGAGATCGGTGGCACCCTGCTCGGCCTCAAGGGGCAGTACCTGATCCTCGACAGCGGCGTGATCAACCTGCGCAAGTACACCGGCTACGAGGTCAGGGTCGCCGCCTGATCCCTCGGCTATCCTGTCGGCACGGCCCGTTTCGATGGCCGGGAGGAGAATGACCATGACCGAGACCATGCGCGCCATGCGCCTGCACGGCCCGGGCCAGCCCCTGGTGCTGGAGGAGGTGCCGAGGCCCGAGCCGGGCCCCGGGGAGCTTCAGCTGCGGGTGCTGGCCTGCGGGGTCTGCCGCACCGACCTTCACGTGGTGGACGGCGAGCTGCCCGAGCCGCGCCTGCCCCTGGTGCCCGGCCACGAGGTCATCGGCGAGGTCACCGCCCTGGGGGAGGGCGTGACGGGAGTGGCGACCGGTCAGCGCCTCGGCGTGCCCTGGCTGGGTTGGACCTGTGGCGAGTGCGCGCCTTGCCGTCGCGGCGAGGAGAACCTCTGCGAGCGGGCCGAGTTCACCGGCTACACCCGGGACGGCGGCTATGCGGAGTATTGCGTGGCCGACGCCCGCTACGCCTTCCCCGTGCAGGGTGACGACGCCCAGGCGAGCGCGCCGCTGCTCTGCGCCGGGCTGATCGGCTATCGCACCTGGCGCCTGGCCGGCGGCGAGGCGCCTCGGCGGCTCGGCATCTACGGCTTCGGCGCCGCCGCCCATATCCTGATCCAGCTGGCGCTGGCCCGGGGGCAACGGGTCTTCGCCTTCACCCGCCCCGGCGACGAGGCGGCCCAGGCCTTCGCCCGACGACTCGGCGCTGAGTGGGCCGGCGGCAGCGACGAGGCGCCACCGGAGGCGCTGGACGCGGCCCTGCTCTTCGCCCCGGTGGGGGAGCTCGTGCCCACCGCACTCTCCCATGTGCGCCCCGGCGGCAGCGTGGTCTCCGGCGGCATCCACATGTCCGATATCCCGAGCTTCCCCTACCGGCTGCTCTGGGAGGAGCGCTCGGTGAAGTCGGTGGCCAACCTCACCCGCCGCGACGGCGAGGAGTTCCTGGCCCTGGCACCGACGGTGCCGATCCGCACCGAGACCCGCGCCTACCCCCTGGATCAGGCCAACCGGGCCCTCGATGACCTCCGCGAGGGGAGGCTCTCCGGTGCCGCGGTGCTGATCCCCTGACCTTTCCGCCAACTCTGCTAAGATGGCCGGCCCCTTCGCCTGCCGATCCAAGGAGTGGCCTGCGTGAGCGTCATCCCCGATTTCCTGCCTTCTCTCGATAGCCTGGCGGCCCAGCAGGCCGCGCAGCGCCTGGACCGCCTGACCAAGCCGCCGGGCAGCCTGGGCCGCCTGGAGCGGCTCGCCGTGGAGCTGGCCGCCATTCAGGGTCAGGCGCTGCCGCAGGTTTCGCCACCGGCCATGCTGGTGTTCGCCGCGGACCACGGCGTGGCCGCCGAGGGCGTCTCCGCCTTTCCTGCCGAGGTGACCGCCCAGATGGTGGCCAATTTCGCCGCCGGCGGGGCCGCCATCAACGTCTTTGCCCGCCAGCATGGGGCCCATCTCGAGGTGATCGACGTGGGCGTGGCCACACCCCTGCCCGAGGGCACGGCCGACTCCCCGCGGCTGGTCGACGAGCGGGTTCGCCGCGGCACGGCCAATATGCTGCACGAGGACGCCATGAGCCGCGACGAGGCGCTGGCGGCCATGGGCGCGGGTCGGCGTGCCGCCGAGCGAGCCGTGGCGGCGGGCTGCCGCAGCCTGGTCGTCGGCGAGATGGGCATCGCCAACACCACCGCCAGCAGCGCCCTGCTGGCCGCGCTGACCGGCGAGGCGGTCGACAGGCTGGTGGGCCCCGGCACCGGCCTCGACGCGGCAGGCCTGGCCCACAAGTGCGAGGTGATCGAACGCATCCTGGCGGCGCGGCGCCCCGACCGGGCGGACCCCCTGGGGGCCCTGGCCGGGGTGGGCGGCCTCGAGATCGCCGCCATGGCGGGGGCCTTCCTGGGCGGTGCGACCCAGCGCCTGCCGCTGATCGTCGATGGTTTTATCGCCACGGTGGCGGCGCTGGTGGCCTGCCGGCTGCGGCCGAGCCTGCGCGACTACCTGATCTTCGGCCATCGCTCCCGGGAGCCCGGCCATGAGCGAGCCCTGGCCGCCCTGGAGGCCCGTCCGTTGGTCGACTTCGAGCTGCGCCTGGGCGAGGGCACCGGGGCGGCGCTGGCCTTCCCGCTGCTCGACTCGGCCTGTCGCCTGCTGGCGGAGATGGCCACCTTCGACGATATCGGCATCGATACCGCCCCATGAGGCCCGGACCCACCCCGCTCGTCTTCGGCCCGGGGCTGACCCTCGACGCCGACGCCGGCTGCGTGCACCTGGCCGCCTCGCGCCCGCTCTGGACCCTGAGCAGTGCCCTGGTGGGCGGCGGTTTCGGCTGGCGACGCCACTTCTGCAACTTCCACGTGGACAGGGACTACGCCGGCGCCGAGCCGGCGGCGGACCTCGCCGCCTGGCTGGCGGCGCGTCGGCTGGCACAGGACGAGAGCCTGGCGATGATGACCGCGGTGCGCCTCGAGCACCTGCGGGTGGAGGCGGGGCAGGGCGTGCTGGCGGCGGTGACCGCCGGGGCCGGCAACGCCGTGGATATCGCCGCCCCCCTGGCCGGCGACCCGCGCCCGGTGGGCACCATCAACACCCTGATCCTGATCGATGGCCACCTCACCGATGGTGGCCTGGTCAACGCCTGCCTGTCGGCCAGCGAGGCCAAGGTGCGCGCCCTGCACTCCCTCGGGGTGCTGGACCCCCACAGCGGCACGCCGGCCAGCGGCACCTCCACCGACTGCCTGGCCGTTGCCGCGACCCAGGCGGGAGCCGTGACCCCCTACGCCGGCTCGGGGACGCGGCTCGGGCGCGAGCTTGGCCAGGCGGTCTACCGAGCCACCCGGGCCTCGCTGCTGGCTTCCCGGGAGTGGCGATGGCGCCAGGAGGAGGCCGCCCATGGCTGAGCCGCTGTCGCTTGCGCTGCTGGGCCTGGTGCTGGCCGCCGTGGTGCTGGACCTCGCCATCGGCGACCCCCGCCGCCTGCCCCACCCGGTGGTGGGCATGGGGGCGGTGATCGCCCGGCTGGAGCGGGCCTGGAACCGCGGTTCCCCCCGGGCGCGCCGGATCCGCGGCGCGCTGATGACCGCCCTGGTGGTGGTGGGCAGCGGCCTGCTGGCCTGGGCCGCCATCGCCCTGCTGGCGCGGATACACCCCTGGCTGGGCTGGCTGGCGGAGGGGTGGCTGCTGGCCAGCTGCCTGGCCATTCGCGGCCTGCGCGACGCCGCCCTCTCGGTAGCCGCGCCGCTGGCCCGGAGCGATCTGCCCGCGGCGCGTCGCGCGCTTGCCATGATCGTCGGCCGCGACACCGAGGGGCTGGACGAGGGGGAGGTGACCCGCGGGGCGGTGGAGACCGTGGCCGAGAACACGGTGGACGGGATCACCGCGCCGCTGCTCTTCGCCCTGCTGGGGGGCGCCCCCCTGGCGGTGGCCTACAAGGCGGTCAATACCCTGGACTCCATGGTGGGCTATCGCAGCGAGCGCTATCGCGACTTCGGCCGCGCCGCGGCGCGCCTGGATGACGCCGCCAACTGGCTGCCGGCCCGGCTCACCGCCCTGACCCTCTGGCTGGGTGCGTGCTGCCTGGCGCGGCGGGAGCGCGGGCTGCGCCTCCGGGGGGCGCTGGCCGCCACCCGCCGCGAGGCCCCCCGCCACCCCAGCCCCAACAGCGGCTGGCCTGAGGCCATGGTGGCCAACCTGCTGGGGGTCCAGCTGGGCGGCATCAACCGCTACCGCGGCGAGGTCTCCGAGCGCGCCCGCCTGGGCACGCCCAGGGGGCCGCTGCGCTGCGCCCATATCGGCGCGGCCATTCGCCTGATGCACGGTGGCTGGCTGGTCTTCCTCATCCTGCTGGCGGCGACGGTGCTGCTCGGAGAGGCAATGTCATGAGGGCACGAGACGCGAACACCTCCCCTGACTGGCCCCTGCACGGTGGCCAGCCCGGCCCCCTGCTGGCGCGTTTCGGCCTGGAGGAGACGACCCCGGTGCTGGACGTCAGCGCCAACCTCAACCCCCTGGGGCCGCCGGCCTGGCTGCATGAGTGGCTGAGCTCGCGACTCGCCGAGCCCGGGGCGCTCGCCCGCTACCCCGATCCCGACTACCGCGAGGCGCGCGAGGCCATCGCCGCCCATGAGGG
>Ga0209075_1003618_pt1 | contig 12714 bp, 10 predicted proteins | sample Stecom2011_FD_187523 | JGI IMG/M metagenome (GOLD analysis project Ga0209075, IMG submission 187523) | Agricultural soil microbial communities from Utah to study Nitrogen management - Steer compost 2011 (SPAdes) (version 2) | ecosystem: Environmental > Terrestrial > Soil > Agricultural land...
TCACCACTGCCGTCATTAGCACATAGATCAGGAAATTTCTGAGCTGACGGCCCAGACGCGCCAATGGTCCGGAGCGGCTGGACTCAGGTAGCTGGTTGGGGCCATAGCTGGCCAGACGTTCGGTGACCTCAGCAGGCGTCAGAGGGCTGGACGCCCCGAGTTGCTCACGAGCATCCGTTGCTTTGACTGCATGCCATTGTATGGCAGACAGTGCACCGCTGTTTTCACTATCCTGGACACTTGCGGATGGTCGTCTCGGCATGGCCTGCTCCCTGCAAACGGGTGATGTCCTACTACAAAGTACCAGAGATACACTGCCATTGAGCCAGATCAATTCACCGACAAACAGATGACAAGACAAACCCGGAGCAATGCACCGGGTGTAATTCGACCGTCAGTCCGCAACCGACTCCAGACGGCGGTTACCGTCACCGGGCAGCACTCGTAGTGAGGTCGCTGCCTGCGCGTCCATAGCATATTGCCGGTTTTTGACTGTATTCACGAAGCGCCAGTCCGCCCGGGCTTCATCCGGCGTGAAGGTCACCAGCATATACCCTCGCTGACTGATATTGAGATACTCCAGGTCATCAACCAGCACACCTATTCCCTGCTCCGCCCCGGGGATCATTTCTGGTGGCAGCCCAAGGTACCCTTCCAGACCGGGCGACGTAACCGAAGCGGTCGCAAACTCGACTCCAATCTGATGACCGTCTTTGTCTTTCAGGTTACTGGCCCAGGCGTTGTGGGTGTCTCCTGCCAGCACCACAAGATTCTTGTTCAATTGTTTTGCCGTATTTAGCAGCACTTCTCTTTCAAACTGGTAGCCATCCCACGCATCCAGGTTGTACGGCACAGACAGTTCAATTCGTGCTCGCTCTTCTTCAGTGACCGACGGGTCTTCCAGCAGCAGCTGGCCTTTGATCCTGGCCAGTTCGATGAGTGATTCCGGCAGGTTGTCGAGTTCCTGAGTGGCAATCGCCATCAACAACTCGGCCGGCAAATTCATCCGCCCCATCAACACCTGCTGCCCCAACACCTGCCATGTGGCCGAAGAGCCACCCAGGGCTGCCTGCAGCCACAATCGTTGCTCAGCGCCCAGCAACGTGCGATTTTCATCAAGCACATCAGTGGTGAACTGGGCAACGTTGAGGCCACCATTCCCGAAATAATTCAGGTAGTCCAGCTGCTGATCCCGACCGATAATCCGGGTATCAAGCATGTGCAGATCCACCAGATCGCCAAACCGGAAACTCCGGTAGATTGTCTCATGGCTGCCCTCTATCACGGGCCGGATTGGCATCCACTCAAAGAATGCACGCAGTGCTGCCATCTTGCGCTCTGTGAAATCTCCGTCACCTTGATCAGGGTTATGATTTTCGGCACCGTCTTGCCAGGTATCGTTTGCCACCTCATGGTCATCCCAGACCACAATGAACGGTACCTTCTGGTGCAATTGCTGAAGATCAGTATCGCTTCGGTAGATGCCGTATCGGCGCCGATAATCCGCGAGCGTAATCAGTTCACGGTTATTATCGTCCGGGAAAGTCCGCCCCAGCTCTTCTGCATCAGCGGCGGCATAGCTGCTGCTCTCGCTGCTGTATTCATAAATGTAGTCGCCAAGGTGCACAACGGCGTCCAGATCCTCCAGAGCAGCAACTTCCCGGTAGGCATGGAAGTAGCCTGCCGGGTAATTCGAGCAGGACACTACCGCCAGCTTCACCTGATCAACCGCGCCGTCTGCCAAGGTGCGGGTGACACCCGCCGGAGAGGCATTGTTCCTTGAGTGAAACCGGTAAAAGTAGGTTTCGCCCGCATTCAACCCGCGAACATCCACCTTGATGGTAAAATCATGCGCCTCCAGAGCCTCGGCCGAGCCCGAATGGATCACGTTACTGAAATCCGCGTCCTGCGCGATTTCCCAACCCACCTGCACCGAAGACCCTCTATCCGGCACAGCCCTCGTCCAGAGCATGACGCTGTCCTGTAAGGGATCTCCACTGGCAACCCCATGGCTGAACGTGACGGTTCGATTATCCTTGCTATCAAAAACACATCCCGCAAGGCCTGTTGAAATGGCCACAGCCCCCATTCCCATTGCGGATGCCTTTAAAAAATCCCTGCGTGTTAACCGTGTCATGCCTGCGTCCCCGATCGATGTCTGTTGTTTTATCCTGACTTTTTTAACGGTGCGAGCACGCACCGGTCCATGAAAGCTAGACCGTGAACGTTAAGAATGCGTTGCCGGATTACGACACGGCTGTGGCAAATTCCGACAAGCGGCGCAGAGCGTGGGGGTAAAACAAAAAACGGGGGCTGATGCCCCCGCTTGCCTACATTGAAATTCTGATCAGCGTTATCCGCTGATAAACACCGGACCCACTCCCAGGTTCCAGAGGATCACTGAGCCAACGCGGGTTGATACCAGAATCACCAAGGCAACCGTCAGCAGCGCACCGCCGTACATGACCGCTCGGTCCTTCTCGATACCCATGACGACGGGTAAGCCGTCGAACATCAACCACGCGCTGTAACACGCCGCCACCAGAAACACGACCGCGTTGAACCAGGGAACCGGGTACAACAATGCGAAACCGGCCAGGAACATCGGCGTGCAGGAGTAGGCGGCCAGCGCGATACCGTTGGAAGGCACGTGTTCTTCCTGGGCACCGTAGGTCTTCGCCATCCAGTTGATGGCATAGCCCAGAGCAAACACACCGACCAGCATGGCAACGTACGTCAGGACACTCATCTGGAAGGCGCTGATCTCGGTCAGTTTGATCAACCGTTCGTTGCCGACAGACCAGCCAAAATGAGCCGTTGAGATGTACGCACACACTGGCGCGATCGCCGCCAAAAGCGCCACATAAGCCACGTAGAGCTTGGTGGGGTGTTCGTGTTCTTTCCGAATTGATGCCCACTCCTGACCGGGGTGGGTGAAGAGACCAAACGCATGAGACAGGAGCATAGATTACCCCGCATTATTGCTGTTGTTTGTATGGGGACATACGGCGCCTGAACCATTTCAGACTTACAACCGTGCCTATTCTTAACTATAGTCAAGAATGACTGGCGTAACAGGCTCGTTTGATTCCATTTTGTTCATAGCCAGTCGCTTTCATATCGTTTAGTTCTTGAGCGGTGGTTCATCGGGGTTCGCTGAATCGTCGTATTGCAGGGAACAACACATTCACAAGGAGCAAGACCCACCATGAAGCATCTAGTAAATAGAAACACCGTCACTGCACTTGCGCTCGCCACAGCCAGTATCGGGGCTCAGGCGGAGTTGCGTACTGAAACGGTGGAATACACCCTGGGCGACCAGACCTTCAGCGGCTATCTGGCGTGGGATGACGAATCTGAGGGCGCGCGGCCCGGCGTACTCGTTGTTCATGAATGGTGGGGGCACAATGAGTTTGCCCGGGAACAGGCGGAGCAACTGGCCGCTGCAGGCTACACAGCCTTCGCGCTGGACATGTATGGGGAAGGTAAACTCGCCGAGCACCCGGATACGGCTCAGGAATTCATGAAAGAGGCCACCAAGGACCCCGAACAGATCAAGGCACGCTTCCTGAAAGCGAAAGAGATTCTGCAGAATCACGAATCCGTGAATGCCGACAAAATCGCCGCTCAGGGCTATTGTTTCGGTGGCGCGGTGGTGCTGAATATGGCGCGGATGGGCGTTGAACTGGACGGTGTGGTGAGCTATCACGGCGCCCTGGCCAGCCCGGTTCAGGCCGAGCCCGGCAAAGTGAAAGCCGAGATTCAGGTTTATACCGGTGGTGCCGACCCCATGGTGCCAGCCGAACAGGTTGCCGGCCTGGTGCAGGAGATGCAGCTTGCCGGGGTCGATCTGACGCTGGTCAGCTTTCCCGATGTAAAGCATTCGTTCACTAACCCCGGCGCCGATGCGTTTGCCGAGAAGTTTGGTATGCCCGTTGGCTATGACGAAGGCGCCGCTCGCCGCTCTTGGGACGGCACGCTGCAGTTTTACGAACGGATTTTCGCCGACTGATCAAACCAGAATCCAGATACGAAAAAAGGCAGCCGTAGCTGCCTTTTTCTGATGTTCCGAATCTTTACAGATTACAGCGGAACAACGTTCTCCGCCTGAGGACCCTTCTGGCCCTGAGTTACGGTGAACTCAACCTGCTGACCTTCGGCCAGGGTCTTGAAACCAGAGCCTTGAATGGCGCTGTAGTGAACAAATACGTCCGGGCCGCCTTCACGAGTGATAAAACCAAAGCCCTTGGCTTCGTTGAAGAACTTAACAGTACCGGTAACAGTAGACATACGTAAACTTCCTGAAATCAATCATTTTATCTGCCGCCACTCACCCTGTGGGTGCTGGTCGGCGTGTTACGGAAAAACTGAACTCGCGGGATCAAAAACATGACGGCACTACTAACTGCGGAGGTACGTCTTATTCATGAACTGCCGAACTAATCTTTCCTTCAGGAAACACTCTACTCTGGAATTTCCGGCTTGCCAAGGGCCTTTAGAAGAAATTCAGCCCCTGATCAGCGCGAAGGTCCAGACACCCAGAGCGGTCATCAGAATAGAGCCGATCACATGAAGCAATATGCCGGTCAACGCCATTGCCCACTTGCCTTCCTGCAGCGCACCGAACATTTCCAGCGAGAAGGTGGAGAAGGTGGTCAAAGCCCCGCACAGGCCGGTAATGGCAAACAATCGCCACTCCGGAGCCAGCGCCGAACTGTGGGTAAAGAAGCCAATTAACAGCCCCACCAGCCAACCACCACTGAGATTGGCCACCAGAGTGCCCCACGGAAGCACGTGGTAAGTGGAATTCAGCCAAAGGCCCAAGGCCCAACGGAGGTTGGCGCCAATCACGGCGCCAACACTCACAGCCAGGGCAGATAACCACATCCCGACTTACCCGCTCAGGCCGGGTTATGGTCGATGAGCGTGTCCTTGTTACGGGCAAACTCATCAAACGGGAAGTCGTCCACCGTCAGCATTTCCAGCACAGTCGTTTCATACTGGCGCATGAACTCCGCTTCCTCCTGAGTAAACACACCCGCCTCAAGCGCCGCTTCGAAGCGCTCCTCCGGATGCAAGGCGGTCATTGGCAGGTCGCCTTTGGCGTAGGCCTTGTTCGCCTTACGATACAGCTGCTCGGCCTTGTCGTAGTCCTTGAGCAGGACGTTGTACTGAGCTACCGGATTCTCCACGTCACCGTCACCGGCGGTGGTCCAGGCACCGGCCATCAGCTTGTTACGTACCGGTGTATCGGTCGAAATAGCTCTGGCCAGCTTGCGGGTCAAGGCATCACCGGGCTCGGCCCAGCAGCGGCCAATCGGCAGTGTGATTGCACGCAAAGCCAACGCTACCGGGCGATTCGGCAGGTTTTTCAGGAACTCATCCAGAGCTTTTTCGGTACGGTGCAGGAGCAACGTCAGGCTGTACTGCATTAGTTCCTTTTCGCCATCTACAGGCTGGGTTTCGTGCCAGTTCTTAAGCACCATAGAGGCCAGGTACAGATTGGCCAGCATATCCCCCAGACGGGCAGAAATCAGCTCACGCATCTTCAGCTCGCCCCCCAGGGTGGTCATGGCCGCATCGGCACACAGGCCGAAGGCGGAACTGAACCGGGCGAGGGCCTGGGCATATTTGCGCGAGGCGCTGTCGAACGGCACATCAGCCATACCAATACCCAGCGCCTGAGTGAAGGCTCGGGCAGCGTTGCCGAAAATCAATCCGGTATGGCCAAAGAAGGCTTCATCAAACGCGTTGATATCGTCATTGTCTTTGGCTGCCAGCTCTTTCAACACATAGGGATGACAACGAATGGCACCCTGACCAAAGATCATCAGACTGCGGGTCATGATGTTGGCACCCTCAACAGTGATGGATACCGCTGCACCACTGTAGCCAATACCCAGATAGTTGCGGGGGCCAAGAGTCACCGTTTTACCGCCATGAACGTCCATGGCATCGGTAAGGATGTCGCGCTGGAACTCGGTCAGGTGGTATTTGAGAATGGCCGAAGGCACGGCCGGCTTCTCGCCCCTGTCGATCATATTGGCGGTGTGGTTAACCGCCGCCTGAGCGATGTAGGTTTTGCCCGCAATCCGGGCCAGCGGTGCCTGCACACCTTCCATCTCCGCCACCGGGGTATTGAACTGGCGACGGATACGGGTAAAGCCACCCGCCGTACCCACGGAGTAGGCGGCTGCTCCCGCAGCGCCCGAAGGCAGTGTGATGCAACGGCCCACGGACAGGCATTCGACCAACATGCGCCAGCCCTCGCCCGCCATCTCCTGGCCGCCGATGATGTAATCCAACGGAATAAAGACATCCTTACCTTTAATGGGACCGTTCATGAACGGGGTGCCAATCGGGCAGTGACGGCGGCCGATTTCCATGCCGTCGGTATTCCGGGGAATCAGTGCGCAGGTGATGCCGTGGTCTTTGGTATCGCCCAGCAGGCCATCCGGATCAAACATGCGGAATGCCAGACCAACCACCGTCGCCACCGGCGCCAGAGTGATCCAGCGTTTCTCGAAGTTCAGGCGAATACCCAGCACTTCCTTTCCGTCCACTTCCTGCTTACACACGATACCGGTGTCCGGCAGAGAGGTAGCATCGGAGCCGGCACGGGGGCCAGTCAGACCAAAACAGGGGATTTCACGACCATCTGCCAGACGCGGCAGATAGTGTTTCTTCTGTTCTTCAGTACCGTACTTGACCAGAAGTTCGCCCGGCCCAAGGGAGTTAGGCACCCCTACGGTGACCATCAGCATCTCGTTCGCAGCAAGCTTTTGCAGTACCGCGGTCTGAGCTTTGGCGGAGAAGCCCAGCCCACCATATTCTTTCGGGATAATCATGCCGAAGAACTTTTCCTTCTTCAGGAAATCCCAGAGCTCCTTCGGCAAATCGGCACGTTCAACCGCAAGGTCCCAGGCATTACACATGGAGATCGCCTGGGTACACTGGCTGTCCACGAATGCCTGCTCTTCTTCGCTCAGACCGGTATGGCGGTTGATCAGCAGGTTGTGCCAATCCGGGCGACCGGTAAACAGCTCACCATCCCAGCCCACGGTACCGGCTTCCAGCGCCACCTTTTCCGTGTCTGATACCTTTGGTGCGACCTTTTTGAACATGGCAAATGCCCGGGGGGTCAGCCAGTTTCTGCGAAATTGTGGCAAGCCCGCAGCTGCCGTGACACCAGCACCGACAAACAACAGCAGAGTCAGCCAGCCAGAGCCGATCAACAAGGACACCACACCCACCACCAGCATCACGCCGATGGCCGGCTTGGCGCCGGACTCTCTGCGCATCACAAACAACAGGCCGGCAAGTGCTACCAGAAACAGAATCAAAGTCATCGCAGGTTCTCTCTGTCTTCCATGGATTAGAGTCTTTGGTGCAGCCACCAAAGGCCTTTCGCTAACACTTCGTTACGTTCAACTTACCCTAACAGATGTCCGTGTGCCAGATAACGCCGCAGTCTCAGTCTGTTACCGGCCTCACGCAGTGACGATCACCCGGATACCTTCAAGGGCCAGGCTGGCATGACGAACCGCCTCCCGGGCAGCATCCAGCTGAGCACGGAGGAAATCAATCTCTTCGTCCCGTATTGCCGGATTCACCTTGCGCAAAGCCTCAAGCCGACGGATTTCCGGCTCGAATCCGGCCTCTACCCGCGCCAGAGCCTGCTCCTTCAGGGGTGAAAGGTTCGGCTCGGCAAGCCGCTCAACGTGATCCACCATGGTTTCCACTTCGGCCCGGATTTTCGGCACAACGGCCTGGGCCGTACGGCGACGAATATTGGAGCACAGCTCGTTCAGGCGATCATGGGGCAGCGCCTTGGATAAATCCCGGCCATTCACATCCACCACGAGCCGCACCGGCGATACCGGCAGATAACGGGTCAGCTGCAGGCTTTCCGGGGCCGGACAATGCACCGCAAACACTGCTTCAAGCAGCAGGGTTCCCGGCGGCAAGGCTTTCACTGACAGGCTGGCCAGCGCAGCCTTACCCAGCCCGGAACTGGTCACCGAATCCATCACCCCGGTCACGATGGGGTGTTCCCAGCTCATAAACGCCATGTCTTCCCGCTGAAGCGCCTGCTCCCGCTCCCAGGTCACGGTCAGGCCGTCTTCCGGCAATTCGGCAACATGACCCGCCTGATACTGCTCACCGGGTTTGAGTATGTCAGCATGATCACTGTGATCCTCAATATCCACACCCAGAATGTCGAAGGCCTGCACCATGTAGTCGCGAACCTGGGCGGAACCTTCTTCTTTTTCGATTTCGCCAATCAGGGTGTCAGCCTCATCCCGGCGACAGGAATTCAGTTCTATCAAGGCATCCCGGCCGTTGTGCAGCAGCGTTTTCAGGCGTCGGGTTTCCTCTGCACTGGCCGCCAGCAGGGGCTCCAGCACGGCCTCATCGCCTTCCAGTGCTTTCTGCCAGTCAGTGCTGACATGTTCGTGCACAGCAACACCCACAGCGCAGCTTTCGGCAAAGGCATTGAGGCCCTCCTGGAACCAGCGATACTGGACCTCCTGACTGGTACCCTGCAGATAGGGAATATGAATCCGGATCGCCTGGGTCTGGCCGATACGATCCAGACGACCGATCCGCTGCTCCAGCAGGTCGGCGTTGGCGGGCAGATCAAACAGCACCAGGTGATGGGCAAACTGGAAGTTGCGGCCCTCGCTGCCAATTTCCGAGCAGATCAACGCCTGAGCACCCTGCTCGTCATCAGCAAAGTAGGCCGCGGCCCGGTCTCGCTCCAGCAGGCTAAGATGCTCATGGAAGGCAGCACTGCGAATACCCGCGCGCAATTGCAGGTAATGCTCCAGCGCCATGGCGGTATCCGCACGGGCACAGATCACCACAACTTTGGCCGGCCGCAGGCTCGCCAGCTTCTTCTCCAGCCAGGCCACCCGCGGGTCTTCCGCCAGCCACTGTTCTTCCGGTACCGACTGTTCGGGCGTCAGGCCGACATCACCATATCGGGCATCGTCGTAAAGGGACGGGCACGACAGGGGGTCTGGCAAGGGCTGGCGTTCCGGGAAGCCCTGAATGGCGGCCCGGGTGTTACGGAACAACACCCGGCCCGTGCCATGCCGGTCCAGCAGGGCGTCAATGACGGCTTGATGGGCGTTGTCCCTGGCCAGCAACTCGTCCAGCTCTTCACCGAGCCAGCTGGCCAGCGCCGTTTTGTCGGACTCTGTGATGCTGTCCGGCGTTTCCTGCAACCGGCGCACCACTTTGTTAATTACTTCGTACTGTTGCTCTTCCTGCCGGAACGCTTCCAGATCGTGAAAGCGGGCCGGGTCAAGCAGGCGCAGCCGGGCAAAATGACTGGCCACACCCACCTGCTCCGGAGTAGCGGTCAGCAACAACAAGCCTTTGCTGGCCGCTGACAGGTTTTCCACCACCGCATATTCCGGGCTCACCTGCTCTGGTGACCAGGCCAGATGATGCGCCTCATCTACCACCATCAGGTCCCAGCCCGCAGCCATGGCATGTTCCCGTGCCTGCTCGCTGCGTACCAGAAAATCCAGACTGCACAGGACCAGTTGATCCGCCTCGAAAGGGTTCACGCTGTCGTCGTCGCCAAAGATGTGGTTCACCAGGGCATCCACGTCGTTTTCCTGCGCCTTGATGTCATCGTAACGACTTTGGTCAACGATCGAGAACCGCAGGTTGAACCGGCGCAACATTTCCACCAACCACTGATGAATCAGCGAATCCGGCACGACAATCAGCGCCCGGCGGGCACGACCGGTATGCAGCTGGTAGTGCAGAATCAGGCCCGCCTCAATGGTTTTACCCAGGCCCACTTCATCGGCCAGCAGCACCCGGGGCGCATGGCGGCGGGCCACTTCATGGGCGATATACAACTGATGCGGCAGGTGCTGAGTGCGGGCACCAATCAGGCCCTGGGCCGGTGAGGCCCGTAATCGGTCCTGATGCTCGAGGGTAGAGACCCGCAGGCGAAAGGCACCGTTCCGGTCAAACTGCCCGGCGAACAGCCGTTGGTGTGGCGCGGAAAAGTTCACCGAACCCGCCAGCTTCACCTCGGAGATGGAATGAATCGTCTCGCCGTCGTCGGCGTGGTACATCAGAACGCCGTGGGTGTCCTCCACCGCACGCACAATGTATTTGTCGCCCTCGTAGGTCTCTATTTCCTCTCCCTGCTGGTAAACAATCCGCGACAGGGGGGCGTTATCGATGGCGTAAGTGCGCTCCTCATCGGCCGCCGGGAAGCCCAGAGTCACCCTGCGCCCCGACACGTCAGTAACAATACCCAGGCCCAGAGCCGTATCACTGTGGCTGACCCAACGCTGACCGATGACAAATTCCGATGTTTCCAAGAAACCTCCGCTAGCAAATTACTGACGTGTTGAATCGTTTTCGCGAACCCAGAAGGCCGTGGCGCCGCATACCGCGGCCGGTACTACAACCAGGTTCAGAATGGGTACCATGGCTGCCAGCGCGACCGGCAAACCAAACCCCAGTGCCGAAAGCCGGCTGGCCGCCAGATCCTTGCGTAGCCGGGGAAAGCTGACCTTATGATTGTCAGCCGGGTAGTCCACGTACTGCAGTGCCATCATCCAGCTGTTGAACAGGAACCACAGTACGGCTGCGACAAGATTGACCACCGGAATGAGGCCAATGATGAACAGTCCCAGTGCCCTTGGCAGGTAATAGGCAATCTTCTGGACTTCCCGCCAGAGTGCCCGAGGAATGTCCTTGATGATGGCCGCCCAACTGCCGTCGGTGCTGACCTCCTGACCGGTCAGGTGCTTCTCGGTCAGCTCCGCGAGGTAGCCATAAAAAGGGGAACCAATCAGGTTGGCAATGATGACAAAGCCATAGGCCAGCATCAGCACGATCACCACACCGTAGAGAATCCAGAACAGCCAATCCAGCGCCTGCAGCCAGGCCCAGTCGGGCAGCCACGCCATGGCGCCCGCAATCATCAGGGAGAAAAGTTCGGCAATGAAATAGAACAGCAGCCCGAACAACAGCACATTGATAACAAGAGGAATAATAACGAACAGCCGCAGGCCGGGCTGGCGAATCAGCCTGAAGCCCTCACCCAGGTAGCCCAGTCCTCGAAAAAAGTTTCCCTTGAGCATTGCTGGTGGCCCTCCGCTGCCATGACAATAACGGGGCGCAAAGCATATCATGTCAGGCTCATTCCCACAGCCCGCAACCACACTCGGTTTCTCTATGTTCCAACTCCGGCACACCCTCTACTCACTTTTGCAGATGCGCCGGCTTTGGCAGGCGGTGCTTTTTCTGTCGATCGCCGCCATCCTGTATCTGGCCACGACCAACAGCAGTTACCCCATACCCGCGTCCGCCAATGACAAGATCAACCACCTGATCGCATTTATCGAGTTGACCATCGTCACCCGGCTGGCCTGGCCCCGGCTCAGCGCGTTCTGGTACCTCCCGGCACTGCTGGGTTTTGGCTTTGCCCTGGAAGTTGTGCAGGCCAACCTTCCGTATCGGGACTTTTCGCTGGCCGATGTGCTGGCAGATGCGCTCGGTATCGCCATCGGCATGCTGCCCTGGCCCGGCATTCGCCAGACCAAATTACCAGACGCGGGAAATCGACCCGACTCGTTGTGAGATATTTCCTACACGCTTGTAAGATCTTGTAGCCAGAATGCGTGCGCAGTCAGTGCATTCACTAAAAAATTAACCATATATTAATGATTTTTAAAGAAATAAACTTAAACCCGAAACAGAGTGTTCAATTTAGCGTGCACAGTTCACACGCTTGTAAAGGTGCCAGGGGTATAGTGATCAACGTCAGGGATGACAGGGAAATGGACGACGCATGGGATGCACCCCCGCACGGACCGTGGGGAGAGGCAAGGACACAAGGACGCCTCGCTTAAGGGATACCTAATTGGATTGCCGGCTCGGACGCTGGCACCAGGGAAAGGCTCAAGGATATGGCAACAGGGTAGTTGCCCAAAGCGCACGGAAGCGCCAACCTGTTCCGACTATGAACTGCCAGGACGGCGGTTCAGTACCTGCAAAGGGTGGCTCTTGAGCCACCCTTTATTTTTTGGCTCCGCTATTTACCGCCACCCCTGCCTTCTGCCAGATAGATTCGCACCTGATTGAACTCTTCAAATTCGTTCAGATCGGGCCAGGTTCGGGCTTTGATGGTCGTCTGAAGCACGTACGATGGATTAGCCAGGTCTCTCACCCGGGAATCAGCCAACAAAACCTGCCGAGCTGCGCTCCGGAAAGCATTCAGTAAGGGTCTGTTGTCAGGGTCATAAAGCACATCAGAGGCGGTCACCAGGTCCAGATCATCTGGCCGTTCCTCCCAATCTCCGCAAAGCTCCACGACCACACCGTTCAGGGTGGCGTTGGCCGCTGCAGCGTCGAGCGCGGCAGCATCAATATCACAGGCAATTGCCCGAGCCGCCCCCGCCCGGGCCGACGCAACCGCCACGACACCGGAGCCAGAGCCAAAATCCAGCACCGTTTTACCCGCCACAACTTCAGGATGAGCCAGTATCCACTGGGCCAGCACCTGCCCGCTGGCCCAGCAGAATGACCAGTACGCTGGCTCAGCCACCACCGCCTGGGCCTCGTCATGGCTGAGCGGCCCCTCGAGCACCAGAGGATCAAACAGATACAGCGACAGATCCGGGCAGCCTGCGGGCGCTGTGCGGGCAACCCGACCCTGGCTCAGTGTCTTTCTCA
>Ga0209075_1003619_pt1 | contig 12711 bp, 10 predicted proteins | sample Stecom2011_FD_187523 | JGI IMG/M metagenome (GOLD analysis project Ga0209075, IMG submission 187523) | Agricultural soil microbial communities from Utah to study Nitrogen management - Steer compost 2011 (SPAdes) (version 2) | ecosystem: Environmental > Terrestrial > Soil > Agricultural land...
TAGCCACTATAGTCCTCAAAATCATCACTTAGCAAGACGGTTGTCTCCGGTGGATCATCATTTCCACCTCCGCCGCCACTGCTACCACACCCGCTAAACGCCACTGCCGCTGTTAACATGCAAATAACAAATAAAAGTCCGTTTCGTTTCATTGGGTTGCCTCCTTCAAATATTTATCCAGATTAACTATAACGCACGGCTCTGAAAAAAAACTGAACAAAGATGAAAATAAAAAAGGGCCGCCGTAGCCAACGACAACCCTGTTGTACTTGTTTTCTAGGGCTTTTTCGCCTTAGATCACCCGCAAATTTTCTCGTATAATTTCACCGTCTCCAGTGAGGGAGTAAGACCCAGTTCCGATTGTAAAGCATCCGAAAACTGTTGATATTTTCTTTTTGCTTCCCCGTAATCACCCAGACGGTAATAAACCTCCAATAACAGCCGGACAATATTTTCCGCGTAAGGCCGCATCTTGATCAACAAGCGCAAATGATCAAGAGCCTTATCATATTCCCGGTGGTCCGAATATATCCGAACCAGCCGTAACCGGATTCTTTCATTAAATTCCTTCAGGCGCTCCTGCTCGGAAATGACCCAGATATAATCAAGCTCGGCGAGATAATCTCCCCGGTAAAGAGAGAGCGCCTCCTCCAGACGTTCGGCCGTTCCCTGCGAAGCTTGGGACGGACCTAATGATAATGTCAGCGTTTCCATGCGCCGGTAATCAACGGTCACGTTTCGCAGATCCAACTCATAACAACCGCCCTTGTGCCTTATGATTTTCTTGCGCCCGAAAGCTTTGGCCAAGGCCTGGCGCAACTGGTATAAAGTCGTATGAAATATCACCTTGGCCTTCTCCTCCTCAACTTCGGGCCAGAGGTCATCCAATATTCGATCCAGCGGCGCCGGTTCCCGGAAGTGGAGCAAATACGCTAACAAATCCCGGACTTTTCTCGTCCGCCATTGATTGGAGCGGATCTCGGCCCGGTCCGAATAAACCCGGAATGTTCCCAGACAGTTGATGTTAATCAGCGGTTCCGAGTAGGCAGTCTCTTTTTCCGCGGGAGCGAAACCAAACCGGACCGCCATTTCCTTGGCTGTTTCCCGGACCTGAAGCGCCGGGTCTTCCAGCAGGGTCAAGATCAAACCTTTGGATTCCTCAGTCGCAATTTCCGCCAGGGGCAGTATTACCCTTAACCTTACTTCCTCAAGCGGGTGAGCGGCCAAAGTCTGCAAAATACTTAATCCGCGCCTGCCCAAACGCGCCAGCGCCTTTTGGACAAATCCGACCTCCTTTCCGGTTTCCAGACCGAATTTCAAGACCGGGGCCAACAAATCAAAGAAGGTTAAGAAAATCTGCAAATAATTATCCCGTGCCGCCAAAGCCAAACACTGCTCCGTGTAGTAGCGGGCTTTCTCCAGGTCGCCCTGTCCCGCAAAGACTTTGGCCAACGCTCCGTAACACAGGCAAAGGGGGTATTTCGCCCCGATCTTTTCCAATACCGGCGTTGCCTCCATCAGCATCTTTACGCCCTCCCGGAGATTGCCGGTTTGAATCATAACCGGCGCCGCCATTTCCTTGGCAAAAGCAAGGACATATTCCGACTGACCGGCGGCGATTGTCAAAGCCTCCTCAGTTAGAGCTCTCGCTTCTGTTAGCTTATTCTGTACGAGGCGGCATTTGGTCAGCATTAACAGGTTTAATACCAAGAAAATTGTTTCACTGCCGCTTTCCTTGCAGAGCTTGATTGCGGCCCGAAAATTTTGTTCCGCCAAACCAAATTTACCATAATCCAAATAGACGCTGCCCAACTGTTGATAAGCATATGGTAGAGCCTCCGCCAACCCCATGCTTTCTTTTACCTCCACACTCCGTTTGGCGTATTCCAGCGCCTCGTCCAACTGTCCCCAGTCCCGGTAGATCAAGGCCACGCTGTCGCGCATATAATAGCCGGCCAAGACCGGTTCTCCCATTGCCCGCGAGCCCCGGTAATACATTTGCATGGCTTTGCTGTAATCGCCCTTTAAAAAATATAAATTCCCCAATCCTTCCGCGATATGGGCGGTCACATAACTGTCGCAATCCTTTTCCGCCAGGGTCATCGCCCGCTTAAGGAGGTTCTCGGCTTGGTCGAAACGTCCGGTGAAAGTAAGACTCATGGATTCTTCCAGTGAAACTTCGAAAAAATCGCCGCTTTGGTCCTTAAATAAATTAGGCAGGGCCTGGTTCAACAAATCAAGACTCTGCTGGTATAATCCTTTTGACCGTAACAGGCGCGCTTTTTGAATCAAACTTTCCGCCAATCCTTTTTCATCCTTTTGGCGGGTGAATAAAGCTATTGCCATTCCGATCCAGGGTTCGGCATCACTTATTCGGCCGCGCAGGATCTCCGCCGTGCCCTGAACCAATGCCAACCGAGGGTTCTGCCGCTTGTATTCGTCGGTCAAAGAATCCATCCAACCCAACACGGTTTGCCATCGTCCCTGCCTTACTACTTGGTAACCAATTTCCTCCATAACTTCGGCTGCCTTCCGGTGGGCGCCGCCGGATAAAAAGTACTCCACAGCGCTTTCCGCGTCTCCTGCCTGAAGAAAAATATCCCCCGCTTTAACCGACAGTTCTTTTCGCCTGGCTGGTTTTAAATTTTTCAACAAAAATTCTTGAAAGAGCTGGTGATATCGGTAGGCCTGCTCCCCGCCTGCCAGTGGGGTGAGAAAAAGCTGGCGGTTTTCAATGAAATGCAAAATCTCCGCCGAATTTGCTTTATCCAATAACGAGTCACACAGCTCAGGGGTGAGTGTTTTTAGTACCGATGTCTCAAGCAAAAAGCTTTCAACCTCTGCCGGCTGCTGCCGTAACACCTCCATGGTCAGGAAATTATAAACATCCGGCCTCTTTTTCATTGCCGTCCGGGCTGTTTTCCCTCCGGAATACAGCTTTGTCAATTGCAGCGCCGCAGGCCATCCTGCTGTCTCCTGCTCTAAAAACTCCAGCTGTTCCTCGGAAAGCGACTCGGATTGACCGGTCATAAACAACTTGATTTCGTTTCGATCAAAACGCAAATCTTCGGCGTCCAGATGAATCGCGGCGCCGGCAACAAGCAACCTAGAGAGAAAAACCGGAGGGATAACGCGGCCGGCAATGAATATTTTCGTGGCGGCGGGCAGACGTGGGATTAATTCAAGCAGAAAATCATGTATTTCCGGGGATTTAATCTCATGAAAATCATCCAAAATAAGGCTCAGCCCGGCGTCTCCGGCGGCCAGTTCATTTGCGAATAACGCCGCCGCCTCGTGGAGCCCTTTTTTTAAATTACTTGTGGTAATTGCCTGTTCAATTCTTATTCCGAAATCCGGTATGGTCCGGCGGATACAGAGGAGCAAATTCCGGAGAAAATTGACCGGGTCAAGATCGCGGCTGTCTACTTGATACCATACCGTCAAATCTCCTGTATTCTGCGCGTGTGCGTGCAAGTATTGAAGCAGCAGGACGGTTTTCCCGTACCCCGCCGGCGCTGTAATCAAGGTAGTCTTGCATTCCCTGTTACGGCTTAATAGTTCCAAGAGACGCGCCCGTTCCAAAAAACCCTTTTGCGCTTTGGGCGGAGTGAATTTAGCGGTTATCAACTTGTTTGCTTTTGGCATTTTATGCCCCCAATCCCTCAACCGGATCACTGTTCATCAATTCTAAACTCCTCGAAAGCCTTTCAGTGCACAAATATTAAGTTACCTAACTTAATAAAACTTCTGCAATATTGACCTTTATTCCTTTTTTTAGACTGATTTAATGAGAGGAAATATCTACTGTTTAAAGATGAAGTTTTCATGGTATCGAGCGGACGCCGGAGACGGAATGGGGAAGATGGAGCGCCGTTTATTATCAGTAATTCAAAACAACCGCCTCCGCAACGGCGCCTCTGCCGCTGCTCTTCGCGTTAATTGCCCGGTTCGCCCGGCGGCGGCGTTCCGGGAAAAAAGGCACTATTACCGGCAATTCCATATAATAAACTACCGCTCCCAAAGAGGAGGATTGGAATGCGACCGATTTCTGACTTTATCCGGTATTTAGAGCGGGAACACGGAATTGTCGAGGTTAAACCCTTCGCGCCGCCCAATAAATTGGCTTTTCAGTACTTTACCGGTGAAGTACCCAAAGAAAAAAAAGTCTTTATAAAAATGGAGGGAAGAGTGGAACATGCTTCCGCGCGCGAGGCATTTTTCATCAACCTCCTGCGGAAATCCGGCAAAGCCGGATTTTTCCCGAAAATTATCGCCTGTCAGACCAAAAAACCCTTCCCTTTTATTGCTACGGAGTTCATCAAAGGGCAGACTCTCGAGAAATTCCTTTGCCAAAACCGGCCCAACCCGAAAATACTTCCGTCATTACTGGAACAAATATGTTCCATATTAGAGATTTTACACGGGGCCAAAGTAGTCCACCGTGATGTCCGTCCGCCTAATTTAATGGTGCGCACGAAAAAAGACCATCCTTACCTTCGGATCATCTTGATTGATTTTGCCTATGCCGTCCGCCTTAAGCCACTCGTGGCTGAACTGCCTTTTGTCGCCGCCAATATCGCCATCCTCAGAAAACTGGGTACCGGCTACAAACCTCGTGAATTTCAGTGGGATGACGCCTATGCCTTTGCCAAGATCGCCGCCGAGGCGGATGCCAATTATCAAAAAAACTTTCCGAAGATCCATTCCTTCCTCGCCGCGAAAACCGGTAAACTCACTTATACCTTTAAAAGTTAACAATATAGGAAAATAAAGAAGGATTTTTCTTTACAATGTACAAATTACAGTTAATTCACGTTTTACGGAGGCGGTTATCATGTTTAAATTACCTGTACAAACAATTATTTCAATTTTTTGCGTTTTACTGTTTTTGTCTGGAACGGCTGTCCCGGGCGGAGCGGAAGAAAACGATACCCTGAAAATTCTGGACAACCTGTATGCCCGCCGCAGTGAATCCCCGGAAAATATCCACCGGATGATAGAGATTATAGAAGAAAAGTTGGCAGGCCGGTCCGGGGATTATGAGCTTCTCTGGCGGGCGGCGCAGGGATATCTCTTCCTGGGGGACCACGCAGGCGATTCCGAAGAAAGGTTACACCTGTACGAAAAGGGAAAAGAATACGCGGAACAAGCCACGACAGTCAATGAAGACGGCTATGAAGGTTTCTATCTTTTGGGAGTATTGCTCGGCAGCACCGGCCTGGAACGGGGAGTAATGAACAGTTTGTTTATGGTCCGCCCAATGAAAAATGCTCTCGAACGTTGTCTCGAAATCGACCCGGAGAATCCCCGTGCTTACAACCCACTGGCACAGCTTTATTGGCAGGCGCCGGGTTGGCCCCTTAGTATCGGTAATATCAATACCGCCCTGGAACTGGCGGAAAAACTGGTCACCTTAGCCCCTAATTCTGTATACAACTGGTATATATACGGTAACATCGCTCTGGAGGCGAAAAATCCTGAATTGACCAAAGAAGCCCTGCAAAAATGTGTCTCCCTTCCGGAAGACCCTGAAAATCCGGAAGATGACCGTAACTTTAAGAAATCAGCGCAAAAACTGCTGTTGGAATTGTAAAAATGCGATTTACCCTGTGGTTACCTCTTTTGAATGCCACGGGTTCACCTGACGAACTTAATAAGGCAAATGAAAACGGCCAATCGCCTTCAATTGCTCTCCGCGGTACGGGAAAACAACACCATAAAAATGGTGGACAACCTCTATTCTCAGCGGATTATGGAAATAATAAAAGGGGATTACACGGACAGAATTGTTAAAATTACAAAATGACCTTAAAAATTTACAAAACTAACGCATATTTTTGCAGGAGGTTGTAAATTTCCACAGAATAAAAAAAGAGTTGTACTCCCCGGTATGTTCCTGTTGGACAGGCACGTTTAAGGGTAGAGGATTTGTCCGGGCACAGTATCATATTTATACATAGGAGGTTGGTGACATTGAAGAAAAAAGTGCTTATTATGGGCGCGGCAGGTAGAGATTTTCATAATTTTAACACCTATTTCCGGGATAATGAGGATTATGAGGTCCTGGCCTTTACCGCAACACAGATTCCTGACATCCACGGGAGAAAATATCCGCCGGCTCTGAGCGGACCGCTCTATCCGGAGGGGATCCCCATATATGACGAGGCGGATTTGGAAACTTTGATCAAGAAGAATGGAGTGGACGAGGTTATTTTTGCCTACAGCGATGCCTCCCACGAATATGTAATGAACCGGGCCTCGCTCGTCATGGCCGCAGGTGCGGATTTCCGCCTGATGGGTCCAAATACTACCATGCTTAACCCCCGAGTCCCGGTGATTTCGGTTTGCGCCGTCCGGACCGGGGTAGGTAAAAGCCAAACCACAAGGAAAGTGGCGAAAATCATGCAAGCGATGGGGAAAAAGTTGGTTGTTATCCGCCATCCCATGCCATACGGCGACCTGGAAAAACAGGCTTGCCAACGGTTTGCTACCTATGACGATTTGGATAAACACGACTGCACCATCGAGGAGCGGGAGGAGTATGAACCGCACATCGAAAGAGGCTTTGTGGTTTATGCCGGTGTCGACTACCAGAAAATACTGAATGAGGCTGAGAAGGAAGCCGATGTGATCTTGTGGGACGGCGGCAACAACGACCTGCCTTTCTACCGTTCCCAGTTGCAAATAGTCCTTGTTGATCCGCACCGTCCGGGACATGAACTAAGTTATCATCCCGGTGAAACCAACTTCCGCCTGGCCGATGTGCTGCTCATCAATAAAATCGAAACCAGTTACCCTGAGAATGTAGAAAAAGTCCGCGCGAATATCCGCCTGGCCAACCCAAAAGCCACCGTAGTAGAGGCCGCTTCGCCTATCTTTGTTGAGCAGCCCGACCTTTTGGCCGGCAAGAGAGTTTTGGTGGTAGAAGACGGTCCCACCCTTACTCACGGCAGCATGGAATACGGCGCCGGCGCCGTCGCCGCCCGCAAATACGGCGCCGCCGAACTGGTTGATCCCCGTCCCTACGCTGTAGGCAGTATTGTCGATACCTTCGCCAAATACAGCCATCTCTCCAATATCCTTCCGGCCATGGGTTACGGCAAAAAACAAATAAAGGAATTGGAGGAGACAATAAAACGGGCGGATGCCGACGCAGTAGTAATCGGTACTCCCATTGATCTCCGGCGTCTGGTCAAGTTCAATAAACCGGCGGTCCGGGTCCGTTATGAATTGCAGGAGATCGGCGAACCGACACTGGAAGACATAATCCGGGGAAAACTCGAGATTGGGTAAGAGCATTAGTTGAGTTGTTGACCTCCCGCACCACCTTATGTACCGTTCGGTATCCGGCGCTTCCAAAGATTATACTTACCTTGCAGAATATTATTCCACTATACGCTTAAAGTGTTTTTGGGAGCTAATCTATGTCTATCCCCTCACCGCCGATCTTCGGAAGCGCCTTTTGGGGGAGGTGAGCAGTTGGTGTGTCAGTTTAATTATGACATAATCTTTTGACAATCGGTTAGTATAATGTTATATTCTCTTCTTTGACAGTTGAAGGAGAAAAAAGAGCCTTGAAAGCCGCATGAATTGGGCATTCCAGGCCCATGATGGTATTGCAGATTTAAATGTTTACCAGAAGTATCGACGGGAGGGGACCGCTGTCTACCATACTTGTATCGACGGTTGCGTGTATGTGTCGACTGCCGGTGATGGCGAATACAAAGTGATGACGCAGTACGACCGGATGAGTGACTTCCTCGATTAAAATTGTTTTTGTTACGTACCTATTGCGCAATCTAATAAAAGCCCCTATCTTCCCAGGATAGGGGCTTTTCGCTCACTTTTCCTTTATATTTTCGTCTTGTACGTTACCGCGCGCGATTAAAAAGCCAGGGAATAAACGGCGGATATCGACCCGTCCGGTCCGGGAACAATCGCGAAGGAGCCGTTACCTTTTTGTCCTTCTCGATAATCCTTCAACATCCGCTCCGCCGGACTTTCCACTAGAAAAGAATAAGCACTTGTCCCGGCAAAAAAAAGGGCATTATAATGGAAATAATTCTTATCATTGTACTGCGGTTCGGCCATAAGATAATACAAGCATAAGGCGGCGCTGCTAATTGCGCCCGCCAGTCTTTCCACTTTCGCCTTATTAGCGATATGCGTCAATACGGTATACGATACCTGTTCCCTTTCCAGGGGATCCCTTATCCTAATAATCCGCTCATACTCCGATTCGGCATAACCTGGAACCGCCAACAAATACACACCTACCCCGGTTGATATTGTTCCGGTTATGTAAAAAAATTCTGATACATATTCACTGTGTCTGTTGGTAGAAGCCCCAAACGCAATAAAGAGAAGACCCGTCCCGGTCAGGACCCCGCCCCCAATTTTCCGGTTTATTTTCTCACTATGCGCTAAGGTGGAAACAAAACTTTCGGCTGAAGGCCCTCTTCTAAACGGCTCATCCAGTTCCGCGGCGGCGAAAACCGGTGTGTTCGCGCACGCCGGTGCAAAATCACTTGGCAACGTAAAAAGATTCTTTAGCCTGTACCGGCGTTCCCACAGAAATAAGTATAAAAAATAGTACGATAATTATTCCTATCTTCTCCATTTTAATCTCCTTCCCACTTAATTGAAGTTACCGGCTTGTAAGCACAACACATTCCCCGTATATCACATTATAACACATCTGTTAAGGTTAGGAAATATTGAAATACTATTAATCAGTTTTTTGGCGGCAAAGGTCAATGATTATTTTGGAGAAGAACTAATTTAATACCGGCGCCTTTGGGGCTCATTTTTACGGCCTAACCACCGCCAAGACTTCATAAAGAATATCAAGTCCTTTTTCCAATTCTTCCTTACCTATGTTTAAAGGAGGCAAAAGCCGAAGAGCCGTAGGAGTAACCGCATTAATCAGCAACCCCCGTTGCAGGCAGGTTTCAACCACCGGTTTGGCCGGGCAGGTAAGTTCCAAGGCCAGCATAAGGCCGAGTCCTCTTACTTCCTTGACCACAGAGAGTCTTTCCCGCCATTCTTCGAAAAGCGCCGTCAATTCCCGGCCCAGCCGGCCGGCTCTTTCCGGTAAATTTTCCTCTTCCATAACGCGCAATACTTCCAAGGCCGTGGCAAAAGCCATTCCCCCGCCGCCTACAGTAGTGCTGTGGTCTCCGGGCTCGAAAACAGCCTCCTTCCGGGCCAGCACGGCGCCAAAGGGGATCCCATGCCCCAAAGCTTTACCCAGCGTCATAATATCGGGTCTGACACCCGCGTGCTGCCAGGCAAAAAGTTTTCCGGTCCTTCCCAGCCCGGTCTGGACTTCATCCATGATCAACAGCAACCGGCGCCTGCGGCAAAGCTCCGCCAAACCCTGGATAAAATCTTTTGCCGCCGGCCGGACTCCCCCCTCGCCCTGAACCGGTTCGACCAGCACGGCACAGGTCCGTTCATTGACCGCCTCTTCCCAGGCGGCAAGCTCGTTAAACGGGGCATAACGAAACCCTTCCGGCATAGGGGCGAAAGCCTCCTGGTATTTGGGCTGGCCGGTCGCGGCCAACGCGCCCATGGTACGGCCGTGAAAGGAATCAAGCGCCGTAATAATTTCGTATTTCCCTCCCAATTTCCGGCCGTATTTCCGGGCCAGCTTAATAGCAGCTTCATTGGCTTCCGCCCCGCTGTTGCAGAAGAAGACCCGGCCCAAGCCGGACAGATTCCGCAACTTTTCGGCCAGTTCCACCTGTTCCTCCAGGAAAAAATAGTTGGAAACATGAAGAATCTTGCCGGCCTGTTGTTGCATAACCTTTGCCAAGCGGGGATGGGAATGTCCCAAAGCCATAACGGCGATACCGGATAATAAATCAAGATATTTTTTACCGTCTGTGTCAAAAAGATATGTACCCTTGCCCCGGGCGAAAACCGCCGGCAGGCGTGAAACATTGTTCATCATAACCTTTTCTCCCCTGACCAGCCGGTCCTTCATTGTCATGGTTACTACCTCCCTAAATCCTATTCCACCACCATGGTTCCGATTCCCTTATCCGTCAAGACTTCCAACAACAGGGAATGAGGGCGCCGTCCGTCGATAATATGTGTCCGGCCGACCCCGTGACACAAGGCGTGGATGCAAGCCTCTACTTTGGGGATCATTCCCCCTTCAATTCGGCCGTTTTCCATCATTTCCCGCGCCTTGTTTATTTTCAACGCCGAGATTAGACTGTAACTGTCTTGCGAATTTTCGTATATGCCTTCCACATCAGTCAAGATAATAAGTTTTTCCGCCTGCAGCGCCGCTGCCAACTCCCCGGCCACCGTGTCGGCGTTGATATTGTAAATCTCACCCTCAATCCCCACCCCCACCGTAGCCATTACCGGGATGTACCCCTTGTTCAACAAGGTATGAAGCAGCTCCGGGCGGATACTTTCCACTTCACCCACAAATCCTAAATCTTCACCGCCGGGCATTTTTTTCTTGGCCGCCGTCAACAACCCCCCGTCCTGCCCGGAAAGGCCGGCGGCTTTTGCTCCGTAATGATTCAAAAGGGTCACCAGTTCTTTATTGATTTTTCCGGCCAACACCATATTGACAATATCCATCGTTTCCCGGTCGGTCACCCTCTGCCCGCAAACCCGGCTGCTCTTCTTTCCTGTCTTCTCAAGCATACAGGTGATCTCCGGTCCGCCGCCGTGCACCAGTATGGGATTAAGTCCTAAAAATTTGAGAAGAACGATATCCAGCATTACATTATGCTTTAATTCCCGGTCACACATGGCGTGCCCGCCGTATTTGATGACAAAAGTCTTGCCGTGAAACGTTCTGATATACGGAATCGCTTCAATCAGCACCTGTGCCCGGTTGATAAAATCTTCCATCAAACCTTCCCCCTGCTTTCCTGTGTTCATATTATGAACGATAACTCGCGTTAATTTTTACATACTCGTAAGAAAGATCGCAGGTCCAGACAACGGCTTCCGCTTTTCCCCGGTTGAGAGAGATCTCAACCTCCAATTCCTGCTTTTTAAGGATCCGTCCGGCCTGTTCTTCGTCAAAGTCCAGCCCTTTTCCGTTCCGAAAAACCACCAAACCGCCCAGAGAAATCTCTGTTGTATCCGGGGAAAAATCGATTCCAGAGTATCCTACAGCCGCCAGAATCCGTCCCCAGTTGGCGTCTTCGCCGAAAAAAGCCGTCTTCACCAAGTTGGAATTGGCCGCCGCCCGGGCGGCGATTTCGGCTTCCTTCTCTGTGGCGGCGCGTTTTACCCGGACGGTGATAAACTTTGTCGCCCCTTCGCCGTCTTTAACGATCATTTGCGCCAGCCGGAGGCAGACTTCGTGCAGAGCGGAGAGAAAATCATCATAAGCACTCCCCCCGGTGACAGGCGGGGCGTCCGCCGCGCCGTTGGCCAATAGATAGACCGTATCATTGGTACTGGTGTCTCCGTCCACTGTTATCCGGTTGAAGGTAACAGCGGTCACTTCCTGTAAAGCTCTTTGCAAAAGCGCTTTCTCCACCCGGGCGTCGGTAGTGAGCACCGCCAGCATCGTCGCCATATTGGGCTCAATCATCCCCGAGCCTTTTGCCATTCCCCCCACCCGGACTTCTCCGCCGTCCAGTTCCAGACCGGCGCCCCACTCTTTGGGAAAAGTGTCAGTAGTCATTACCGCTTCCGCCGCCGCCCTTCCGCCGGAAGGGTCAAGCCCTTTTACCAGCGCAGGCAGGCCGTTTACGATCCGCCCCACCGGCAAAGGCGCCCCAATCACTCCTGTAGAGCCCAGAAGCACTTCTTGAGGAGCGATTTTTAAAATTTCAGCGGTTCTGCTTGCAACCAACGCTGCATCTTTCAAACCTTGCTCTCCCAGGCAGGCATTGGCATTTCCACTGTTGATCACCACCGCCCGGGCGAAATCCGCCCGCAGGTGTTCCTGACTGACCAGTACCGGAGCGGCTTTAACCCGATTGGTGGTAAATACACCGGCTGCAACGGCGGGAGTCCCGGAATAAACCAACGCCAGATCGGGAATTTTCTTTTTTTTCAACCCACAAGAGATACCTGCCGCAAAAAAACCACGGGGTATGGTTACCCCGCCGGAAATAATCTTCATCTTTCATCACCTTCCAGTCCGACCTCACCACAGTAGAATTACCATTGCTCCGTCCTGTTGTCGCAATTTCAAGCGAAGCCTGCCCCGTCTTGTTGCCAAAATATTTACGGCCAGATCCCGGGCGCCGCAAGTCCCAGCGTTTCTTCAAAACCATAAAGAATATTCATATTCTGCACCGCCTGCCCGGCGGCGCCTTTCCCCAAGTTGTCCAAAGCGGAAAGAACAATCACCTGGCCGGTCCGGGGATCGAAACGCGCCCCCACCTGACACCGGTTGGTAAAGAGAACCGCTTTGGTCTGGGGTAAAAACGGTTCCGGCAGGACTGTGACGAATGGTTCCCCGTGGTAAAAATCCTGAAAAATCCGGAATAACTCAGCGTTGGAAAATGTTTGCCCGGCCGCCAGGTGAAGAGTGGCAAACAAGCCTCTGCTCACAGGCGCCAGATGCGGAGTGAAGGAAACTTTTATCTCCCGCCCCGCCAGACGGCCGGCCACTTCCTCAATTTCCGGGGTATGCCTGTGGCGAACCAGCCCGTACGCGCGAAAATCATTCTCCACTTCCGCGTGGTGCAACTCAGGTTTGGGCGAGCGCCCGGCCCCGGA